>JAEEGL014227807.1_pt1 | contig 27766 bp, 19 predicted proteins | sample 9134231 | NCBI WGS metagenome assembly JAEEGL01 (sample SAMN16246548, study PRJNA631951) | gut metagenome | biome: gut microbiome; feature: rumen; material: fiber-attached | host: Bos | place: Iran: Karaj | collected 2018-10
CGATATTGGAAGGAACGGCAAAAGAATAGCCCATGAACGACTGGGACATGTTCGTGGAAATGATGGCCGTATTGATGCCGACCAGCTTGCCGGCCTTGTTGACCAGGGCGCCGCCAGAGTTGCCGGGATTAACCGCCGCATCGGTCTGGATAAAGGACTCGATCTTGAACTTGCCGTCATAATTGGGCATGGAACGACCTTTGGCACTGACGATACCCGCCGTGATGGTGGAACGGAGCTCTTCGCCCAGCGGAGAACCGATGGCGAGCACCCATTCGCCCAGCCGGAGCTGGTCGGAATCGGCAAATTCGATGGTCGGGAGTCCCTCGGCCTCGATCTTGATCAGGGCGACATCCGTCGCAGGATCCGTGCCGATCACGGTAGCTTCATAAGTCTTATTGTTGTTGAGCGTCACTTCCACCTTGGAAGCGGACTCCACGACGTGGTTGTTGGTCACGATATAGCCGTCAGGACGGATGATTACGCCCGAGCCGCTGCCCTGGCGCTCCCGCTGTTGGGGCTGATACTGATCCCCGAAGAAGAAACGGAAGAAATCGTCGCCCGGATACTGCTGGGTCTGGGCCTTGATGGTAACCTTGACAAAGACTACCGCATCCACCGCGGACTCTGCCGCAAAGGTAAAATCGGGATAATCATCGAGTGACAAATTGACAGTCCGATACGGGGAACCTTGATTGTCAGAACCGGCAGCCTGTGCCGGAGCAGCGTTGGAAACATTGGATTTCCCAATGCCGTAAGCCACCAGTCCGCTCAGCAGGACTGACAGCAGGATAGTGAAGATATTTTTTTTCATAAAAACGAAATTTGATTTCATTTGACAAGGGGAATATTTTGTCAAAATGTGTGCCATTTTTAATCAAGGAATTACTATCTTTGTGCAAATATTGTTTATAAGTAAACACGACATATGAAATTCAACGTTTCCAGCGCAGAGCTCCTCAAAGCCATCTTGGATGTTTCCAAGGCCATTCCGGCGAAGTCCCCGTTACCCATCCTGGAGAACTTCCTTTTCTCCCTCACCGGCAATCTCCTCGAGATCACGGCGTCAGACTCCGAACTGACGCTCCGTACTACCGTGGAGGTGGACAGCACGCAGGAGGAAGGGCGGATGGCCGTCCCGGCCCGACATATGACCGAGCTGCTGAAAGCGCTTCCCGACCAGCCTGTCAGCATCCGCACCGTCAGCGACAGCTCCTTCGAGTGCGGCTGGTCCAGCGGTAACTCCACCCTCCCCTATTTCCCGGCGGAGGATTACCCTGAGATCAAGGGCGTCGGTGAAGAAGCGGAGACGGTGGTATTCCCGGCCCAGACCCTGCTGGACGGCATCAACGGGACCATTTATGCAACGGCCGACGATGAGATGCGGCCGGCCATGAACGGTATCTTCTTCGATATCGACATGGCCTCTACGACGCTGGTCGCTTCGGACTCCCATAAGCTGATCTGCTACACCACCGATGACGTGCAGGCTCCTGCCAAGAGCTCGTTCATCCTCCATAAAAAACCGGCCGGCGTGCTGAAGTCCATCATGGGCAAGGATGCCGACCACGTGGAGATCAAGTTTGACGCCAACAATGTCGTCTTTACCTTCGGCCAGACCTTGATGATCTGCCGCCTGATCGTCGGCAAGTTCCCGAAATACCGCGACGTGATCCCGCAGAACAACTCCAATATCCTCAAAATCGACCGGATGCAGCTGCTCAACACGGTCCGCCGCGTCTCCGTCTGCGCCAACAAAGCTTCCAACCACATCAAGTTCGACCTCAAGCCGGGCCAGTTGGAAGTTTCCGCTCAGGATCTTGGATTTGCCATCGCCGCCTACGAAAAGACGGCCTGCGACTACAGCGGTGAGGATCTGACCATCGGTTTCAAGTCCTCTTTCCTGACGGACATCCTTGGCAACATGACCTGCGACACGCTGGTGATGAAGTTCGCTGACGCGCGCCGGGCCGTCCTGATCGTCCCTTCGGAAGAAGAAACCGAGAGCGAAAAAATCTGCGGCATCCTGATGCCGATCATGATCTAAGCCTTTCTGTATGGAATTAAACCTCGAAAGACCCCTGCTCTTTTTTGATATCGAGAGCACGGGGTTGAATATCGCGACCGATGGGATCGTCGAGCTCAGTTTCGTCAAAGCCTTTCCCGGTCAGAGCGAGCCTCAGATCAAGACCTGGAAGATCAAACCCTGGGACTATCAGCTCCGTCGGCAGATCCCGATGAACCCCAGCGCGTCGGAAGTCAACGGCATCAAAGACGAAGATCTGACCGGTTGCCCGAAGTTTATCGAAGTCCTCCCCGAGCTGGCCGAATGGCTGAAAGACAGCGATTTGGCCGGTTTCAATTCGGCCAAATTCGACCTTCCCCTGCTGGCCGAGGAGATCGAGCGAGTCCGGGCCTATTGCCAGGAACGAGCCCTTCGCCCGGAGTCGAAAGCCAAAGCCGAAGAGATGCTCTCCATCATCGGCCAAATCGATCTTCACGACAAGAAAATGGTGGACGTCCAGACGATCTACCATCACATGGAACCTCGCAACCTCCGGGCTGCATACCGTTTTTATTGCGGGGGAAAAGATTTCGACAACGCCCACACGGCGGAGGCCGATACCCTCGCCACCTACGAAGTGCTGAAAGCCCAACTGGACCGATACAGCGAGCCAACCGCGTATCGTGAAGAGGTGCTGAAAAACGATGTGAGTGCCCTTGCCAAATTCGGTGCCCGATCCCAGGCCCTCGACTATGCCGGGCGTCTCTATCTCAACGACCAGGGCGAAGCGATCATCAGTTTCGGGAAGCATCGCGGCAAAACAGCCCGCGAAGTCTATGAGACAGAGCCGTCTTATTTTTCTTGGATCGCCAATGGCGAGTTCACCCTCGACACCAAGCGCCAATTCAGCAAACTGAAAGAGCAATTTGATGCGGAGCGCAAACAACGCTCCAAGGCCCCCGCCAGCGAAGAAGCTCTCCGCGGCCTGGCCGACAAATGGAACGGACGTCTGTTCTGACGCGGCCCTAAAACACTTTTCTATGAAACTGATACCGATCTATACCTGGAACAAAGGAGTCTTGAAGTTCAACCGGCGCAGTGACCGGCTCTCGAAACAACCTTGGTTCCAAGGGGTCCTGCTGATGGCTTGCGTGGTGGTGGCGATGCTGCTGGCCAACCTGCCGTTCACCCGAGATCTCTACCACAGCATCCTGCACACCCGGATGCAACTGCATCTTTCCAGTCCGGACAAGACCGTGGATCTGCTTTTCCCGCGAGACATGACCGTCGAGAAGTTCATCAACGACATCCTGATGGTGATCTTCTTTTTCACTGTCGGCCTGGAAATCCGGCGTGAAATCGCCTACGGCGAGCTTTCCTCCCCGAAAAAAGCGCTGCTTCCGGTCATCGCCGCATTTGGCGGCGTGCTGGCCCCGGCCCTCATTTATACCCTGATCAACCACGGTACGGCAGCCGCTTCCGGCTGGGGTATCCCGACAGCAACGGACATCGCTTTTGCCGTCTGCGTCCTTTCTATCCTGGGAGACAGAGTCCCGGTCTCGCTGAAAGTTTTCCTGACCGCACTCGCCATCGCAGACGACCTGATCGCCATCCTTGTCGTCGCACTGTTTTACGGAGGGAGCATCAATCTCCCGCTCCTGGGGGCCGGAATACTCGTCATCCTGCTGACTCTGGTCCTTCGCAAGCTTGGGGAAAAACATCTGTTCCCCTATCTCTTCCTGGCTGTAATAGTTTGGATCATCTTCTACTACTCCGGCATCCATGCGACGATGTCCGGTGTCGTGATGGCCTTCCTGATTCCAGCCAAAGCGCGTTACAACAAATCACAGTATTTCCACAAGCGCAACCACTTCATTGCCTTGCTGGACAAATATGACAATATCGACGACGATCGCGAATTCCCCAACGGACCGCAAAAGCACTGCCTGCGCCAGCTGGACAAGATCGCGACCGGTTCAATGGACATGAGTTACCGTGTCGAGCACGCCTTGGCTCCTTGGGTCAACTTCCTGATCATGCCGGTCTTCGCCTTGGCCAACGCCGGCGTTACCATCAGTGATCCGGCTTATTTCAACATCTTCCATTATGATCCGGCCTTGGGCAGCGTCAGTCTTGGTATCTTCTTGGGATTGCTGCTCGGAAAGCCCGTCGGCATCACGCTTTTCAGCTGGCTGGCGATCCGCTTCAAGGTCGGAGAAATGCCCTCCGGCGCACGATGGCCGATGTTTTTTGCCGTCGCCTGCCTGGGCGGTATCGGATTCACGATGTCGATCTTTGTGGATACACTTTCCTTCAGCCATCTGGCCGAGGGGACCACGGAAACCCTGCGCGACGCGGGAAAGATCGCCGTGCTGCTGGGTTCGCTCTTCAGCGGACTACTGGGATCGCTGCTGGTTTCTTTGATCGCCCGATCGAAGGGGAAGAAATAAGGCGGGGATTGCAAATTCCAGAATAATTCGTATATTTGCAGCCACAAGCCACTTTAGCTCAGCGGTAGAGCAGCGCATTCGTAACGCGCAGGTCGGGAGTTCAAATCTGCCAAGTGGCTCAAAATTAAGAGGCTGGCCAAAAGGCCAGCCTCTTTTTTATAAGCTTTTCGCCGCAGACTGTCCGGCCAGGTAACCGGTACAAAAGGCGGTCTGCAGATTGTAACCGCCGGTATCGGCATCCATATCCAGCAACTCGCCGCAGAGATAGAGTCCCGGACACTTTTTCGAGGCCATGGTCTTGGGCGACAACTCATCGGTCGCCACCCCTCCTGCTGTTACGACACAACGCTCATAACCCACATAACCGTCGATATCAAAACTCCAGGCTTTCAGCGCTTTTGCGATTGTCGGCAGGTTCACCCAGACCTTGGTGTCGGTACGACTTCGTCGCTCCAGCGTCAGGATCTGCGGATGCCAGGCCAGGAACCCTTCCACTAACTCGCGCGGCAATAATTTCTCCAGCAACACCCTGCACTTCCCCTTCTCGTGAAGCCGCCGGCTGCTGGGATCACTGTCTACCTCTTTCCAAAGCGCCTTCACACGCTCCGTCAGTTCCGTCAGCGGAATGCCCGGCTTCAAGTCCAGGACCAACTGGACGCGAGACCCGTTGACCAAGGATTTGACCGCCTTGCGGCTCAACTGGAAACCAATCGGGCCCTCGATGCCGCCATCCGTGAAATCCAAGTCGCCGGACTCCTCCTGGGCGATGCTTCCTTCGATCTTCAAGGTCGCCGCAACATTTTTCAGTTGAATGCCTTGCAATTTCTGCCCCGTCTCGCTTAGGGGCGTCATGCGGTCGATGTGCTTCGGGCCATCGGTAGATACGGCTTCGCCCGCTTTATAACCTCGCGGCACCAAAGCTGTCAGTGAAGGGAAACGAGGCTTGAGGGTATGGCCCAAAGCCTCCGCCCATGCATAACCATCTCCGGTAGATCCGGTACCCGGATAAGACAGGCCGCCCGTCGCAAGGATCAGCCGGCTGCATAGCCATTTCTCCGGACCTTCCGGGCCCTCCGCCTGCAAGCAGAAGCCACCCTCCCGTGCCTCAACGGCGGTCACGGCTGTACCCGTCAGGATCTTTACCCCCAGTCCTACGCAAGCATTGACCAGGGTATCCACCACCTCGGAGGAGCGATGCGAGGCCGGGAAAGCCCGGTCGCCACGCTCGACGACAGTGTTCATGCCCTGGCTTTCAAACCAGGCGACCAGCCGCTCCGGATTCAGGTTATAAAAGGCGGATTTGACAAAGGCGGATCCCGCTTGGATATGCGGTGCGAAAGCATTCCAATCCTTGACATTGGTGAAGTTGCAACGCCCCTTCCCGGTAATCATGATCTTACGGGCGGGCCGCGGCATCTTTTCCAACACGGTCACCTGGACCGCTTCCCCGCGGTCTGTGCAGCTGCGAGCGGCCGCATAAGCCGCCATCAGCCCGGAGGCACCGCCCCCGACGATGAGGATGTCCGATTTCATGACAAGAAACGAAAAAAGGGAAAGCTTAGCACATCGCACCGCTACGACCTCCTACCCTTGCTACCTTCCGGTCCTGGGGGAGTTCAGAGGGAGCTGGTCGTGTACGACTTTCCCGTCGGCAAATTTAGCAATATTTTTTCAAAAGCAAACTAAATGCTGTCGAAGATCAGCGGGAGGATGTCATCCACCCTTTCAAACTTCCACACTTTGTGGGCGCCGACCATGATGACCGACATCGGCTTGCCAGCCTTGGTCTGGTACTGCGCCATCACCTGCCGGCAGGCGCCGCAAGGCGTAGCCGGCTGCTCCGTCAGGCGCCCGTAAACGCCTCCGGCGAGCGCGATGCTGCACATATCCTTGTCAGGATAACGCGCCCCGGCGGCAAACATGGCCGTGCGCTCCGCACACAAGCCCGAAGGGAAGGCGGCGTTTTCCTGGTTCGCGCCCCGCACGATCTGTCCGTTGGACATACGCACGGCCGCCCCGACGTTGAAATGGGAATAAGGAGCATAGGATCCCTGCATCGCATGGATGGCCTCCGTCGCCAACTCACGGTCTTCGGCGTTCAATTCCTCGATCGAAGCGTATTCTTCAAACTGGATATGGATCTCTTTTGGGTTCATCTTCTGGAAAGTCTGTACGCAAATGTAATAATTATTCCAACTATTTCGTTATTTTTGTCCTATAATCATTAATGCACACAAACCATGACTGCTTTAATTATCGTTGCCATCCTGGCGCTTCTGATCATCTGGGGTATTTCCGTACAACGTACGCTCGTCAGCCAGGACGAGAAGTGCAAGAACGCCATGAGCCAGATCGGCGTACAGCAATCCAGCCGTTGGGACGCCCTCACCGCCCTGGCCGAACTGACCAAATCCTACAATGAGCACGAGTACAACACGATCAAGGATGTCATCGCCCAGCGTGCGATCATCAACTCCGGCAGCTCCGCTGCAGATGCCGATGCCCAGGAGAACATGATCACCCAGGCCCTCGGCAAGATCATCGCCATCGCGGAGCAATATCCCGATCTTAAAGCCAATGAGAACTATGCCAAGACGATGGACAGCGTGAACCTCTACGAGAACCAGGTCCGGATGAGCCGCATGGTCTACAACGACACGGTCACGATCTTCAACCGCGAAGTTCGCCAGTTCCCGACCAACCTCATCGCCAAGATGCTCGGCTTCGCCGAAAAGGATTACCTCAAAGTCGAGGCTGCCAAGACCGAGATGCCTTCAATGAAAATCTAGATGAAACGTCTGGCCTTATTCCTCTTGTCGGCCTTTGCCGCTCTCGCCGCCTCGGCGGCCAATCCGGCGGTAAAGAACATCTCCGTCACCCTGGACCTCAAGCCCGATGGCAGCGCCGTCGTCACCGAGGTATGGGATGTCACTGCGACATCCGGCACCGAGTGGTACCTCGTCAAGGAGAACCTTGGCCAGATCCGCATCTATGACCTGGCTGTCACGGACGAGAACGGACGCGCTTTCACCAATATCGGATCCTGGGACATCCATCGCAGCATCCAGCAGAAAGCCTTCCAGTGCGGCATCGTACAGAAGGACGACGGCTGCGAACTGTGCTGGGGCATCGGAAGCTACGGCGACCACTGTTTCACCGCGACCTACACGATGTCAAATGTCATCGAAGGATACAGCGACTATGATGCCTTGCATCTGCAGTTGGTTTCGCCCGAGTTGTCGTCCTCGCCACAGCACGTCGACGTGACCGTCCGATCGGAGACGACGCCATTCAGCACGATCAACACCCGCCTGTGGGGATTCGGCTTCCCAGGCACCGCTGAGTTCCGGGACGGCGAACTGGTGATGGAGTCCTCCAAGCCTTTGGGCAGGAAGAATTCCGTCATCCTCCTCCTCCGGCTCAACAAGGGCATCTATACTCCTGCTGTCAACCATTCCGAAGAATTCGCCACCCATCTGGAACAAGCGATGGAGGGCGCAGCCTATGACGACGACGAGAAACAGCCTTCCCGCTGGGAGCGGCTTTTGTCGTTGCTGATGATGTTCATCACCTCGATCGGATGGTTCCTCCTCCCGTTGGTCGCCCTCATCGGCAGCCACGTCCACAACCGCAAAAAGGTCCTTGGATGCAAGCTGGCCGACGTCGGCTGGTGCCGGGATATTCCTTTCAACGGTAATATCCTGGAGGCCGACTATGTCCTCGGACAGCTCGGAGAAGACAAACAGAAGAACACGGTCGCAGGGGCCATGATCCTGCGGATGATTTGGAATGGCAATCTCCTGGTCGGCAAAGATGCCAAGGAGCGGATTGAAATCTCCTTCAATGATGCCAAGAGCCAGGATCACTTCTCGGAAAGTGAAAAAGAACTCTATAAGATGATGAAAGACGCCAGCGGCGCCGATTCCATCCTTCAATACAACGAGTTCTCGAAATGGTCTTCCAAGCACACCTCCCGGGTCAACAACTGGGTCACGAAAGTCAAGGCAGAGGGCAAGGCGGAACTGAGCGCCAACGGGTACCTGAGTGCATCCAAATTCACGGAAAGCGGTCAGGCGGAAGCCCGCAAGGTCGTGGGATTCAGGAAGTTCCTTGAAGACTTCACCATTATCGGCGAGCGGGCGGCCCAGGAAGTCACCCTTTGGCACGATTACCTCGTCTTCGCTTCCCTGTACGGCATTGCCGACAAGGTGGCCAAGGAGCTGAAGGATATCAACCCGCAGGCTTTCGAACAGATGATGGTCTATGACTATCCGACGATGAACGATGTCGTGCGCATGACCCGCAACATGGGCAACTCCATCACGAATGCGCGCACTCAAAGTTTCAGCGGCGGCAGTTTCAGCCCGTCCCGTGGCGGATTCGGCGGCTTCACCTCCATCGGAGGCGGCGGCGGATTCAGTGGCGGCGGATTTGGCGGCGGCAGCCGTTAAACGTCGAAAACCGTTTTTATGAAGATTTGCGTCGGCCTCTCTGGAGGCGTAGATTCCAGCGTCGCAGCCCTGCTCCTCAAGCGGCAGGGCTACGACGTTTTTGCCATGTTCATGCAGAACTGGCACGATACCGAAGGCACTCTACACGGGGACTGCGAGTGGGAAGAAGACCGCTTTGTCGCCGAGATGGTAGCCCGCAAGATCGGGATCCCCTTCTACTTTATCGACCTCAGCAAGGAATACCGCCAGCGCGTCGTGGACTATATGTTTGACGAGTATGCCCACGGGCGGACTCCCAATCCGGATGTCCTCTGCAACCGGGAGATCAAATTCGACGCGTTCCTTCAAGCTGCCCGGAAGCTGGGTGCCGACTGTGTCGCCACCGGCCATTACTGCCGCAAGGAGACGATTCCCGGGCCCGACGGGCACCCGGTCTATCGTCTGCTGGCCGGCGAAGATTCCAACAAAGACCAAAGCTATTTTCTCTGTCAGCTGACGCAGGAGCAACTCGCCCAAGCACTTTTCCCGATCGGAGCCTTGGAGAAGTCTGAGGTGCGTCGGTTGGCTTTGGAGGCAGATCTCCCTTCTGCCGACAAGAAGGATTCCCAGGGGATCTGCTTTGTCGGCAAAGTGGATCTCCCCGTCTTCCTGCAGCAGCAGCTAAAAAGCGTCGAGGGAGAGGTCGTCGAGGTGTTCGACGCCTGGTATTCAGACAGCGCCCAATACCAACGCAAACGTCAGATCCTGAATGCTTTGACGGCTAATGGAAGCCCGGCCCGGATGGTGACAGACTATACCGGAGACAACGATGTCCAGCGTTCCGTCCATGGCGTTCCGGAGCATGAATGTGGCTGCGACCGCGCGGTCTCGGGCTATGATTGGGACGCCATACGTGCTTTGCCGGAGGAAGACCTGGCCGCCTTGGCGGCGCCTTTACGCTATGACATGGAGTTCGAGACAGAAGTCTATCGCAGCGGCAAGAAACATGTCAAGAAGACGCGTTACAAAGTCCATCCGCACGGTGTCATCGCCGGCTGCCATGAGGGGGCTCAGTTTTACACCATCGGACAACGGAAGGGCCTCAATATCGGCGGGCATGCCCACCCGCTTTTCGTGATCGGCACTGATCTGGTCCGGAACCGGGTCTACGTGGGCGAAGGACACACGCACAAAGGCTTATCTGGCAGTTGTGTACGGATCGCACCGGACGAAGCACATTGGATCCGGGAAGACCTGCGGATGGAGCTTGGCCAGATCCGCCGCTATAGAGTCCGTGTGCGGTATCGGCAGCCGCTTCAGGATGCCCTGCTCATTTGCCGGGAGGGTGGACTTTACATTTTATTTGAGGATCCGCAACGCGGGCTGGCCCCCGGCCAGTTCGCCGTCTGGTATGACCGCGACGAAATGATCGGCAGCGGCATCATCTGACCTCAGCAGCAATAACACATTAGCTTACAATAGGATGAAAAGGGTCCTGATCGCTTCCTTTTTGTTCTGTTCCCTATGGGGAATAGGCCTCGCGCAAGAGAAAGATGATTTGTACGATAATTTCCTGAATCCCGAACGGGCATACCGGCCTCGGGTGTGGTGGCACTGGATGAACGGAAACATCACGGCAGACGGGGTCCGCAAAGACATCGAATGGATGGACCGGGCCGGCATCGCCGGATTCCATCTTTTCGACGCCGGAATGAACACCCCGCAGGTAGTGGACCATCGGCTGATCTACATGACGCCGGAATGGAAAGAAGTCTTCCGCGAAGCCCTGGATATCGCCGACTCGCTGAACATGGAAGTCACCATAGCCAGTTCCCCCGGCTGGAGCATCACCGGCGGGCCTTGGGTCGACGAAGACGATGCTGAAAAAAAGCTTGTCTGGCGGGAATGCATCATCCCGGGAGACCGGTTATACAAGGATATCTTGCCCGAGCCGTACCGCAATGCCGGTCCTTACCAGGATATTCTCGCATTCCCAGAGGACCCTGGCCGCTACGCCTCCTACCACGACATCTGCGTCCTGGCCGTCCGGCTGCCCGAGCCGGAAGTCCGGGCCTTGGACCTTCGTCACTCCATGTCGACCAGCGACCCCCGGTATAACGGTTTCCTACTGGCCGACGGCGATCTCAGTGCCGCAGACAGCTTGCGTCCCGACCGGGATGGGCAAGCTTGGATCGAGTGGTCATTCCCGGAACCGGAAAGGATGCGTTCCCTCTTTTTTGTCGAGTCGACCGACGCCCCCACCTGCCTGGAGGCCGACCAGGATGACGACGGTTATTATGAGACACAACTGGCCGTCTTTCCCATCGCTGACAACGCTCCGGTGCTGATCCGCAGCTTCGACTTCCCGGAGACGAAGGCCAAGAGTTTCCGCCTCCGCTGCACCGAGGCCGGAAGGGTTATGAGCGTCTCTGAAGCCCGCCTCAGCCCCGTCGTACAGGTGCAATACGGAGCGTTCAAAGCGGGTTTCTTCACCTCTTGGGCCATCGCGGACCATTTCCCCACCCCGGATGCCGGAGAAGTCGCTTCTACGGCGGACGTCATCGACCTGACTTCCCATGTCCATAACGGGATCCTGAACTGGCAAGTCCCGAAAGGCACCTGGCGCATCCTGCGCTTCGGATACAATCTCCTGGGCCGAGTCAACGGTCCCGCCTCCCCCGAAGCAACCGGACTTGAGGTCGACAAACTGGACGCCGGCGCGATCCGCCGCTACTACGACAACTATTTGGGGCCTTTTCAAGATGCATCCGGAGACCGGCTCGGAAAAACGATCCGCTGCATGGAAATCGACAGTTACGAATCCGGCCTATGCACCTGGATGAAGACGATGGAAAGAGAATTCCGTCTCAGGAACGGCTACTCCCTGCGGCCCTGGCTGCCGGTACTGACCGGACAGGTCTTGGAGAGCGCAGAGCGCAGTGAACAGTTCCTCTTCGACTGGAGGGCTACGCTCGGAGAACTGATGGCGGAAAATCACTACGACCTCGCCGGCAGGATCCTGGACTCCCACGGCATGGAGCGTCATTCCGAAGCGCATGAGCGCAGGACCGCCTTCGTCGGAGACGGAATGCGCGTCAAGCGCGGCGCAGACGTCCCCATGTCCGCGATCTGGGTCCACTACCGGGACGGCTGGTATTCCTCCTATCCCGTCGCAGAAGCCGATATCCGTGAATCCTCCTCCGTTGCCCACATCTACGGCCAGAACATCTGCGCCGCCGAGTCTTTCACCGTTAACGGGAGAATCGGGAAATACGACGGTTTCGGGGCATACCAATGTGCCCCTTACAATCTCAAGCGTCTCGCCGATGCAGCCATGGCCGAAGGCCTTAACCGCTTCGTCATCCACACTTCCGTCCACCAGCCGTCCGATTCGCTGGTTCCGGGCCTGTCCCTCGGCCCATACGGGCAGTATTTCAGCCGCCACGACACCTGGGCGGAGGAGGCCCGGCCCTGGACCGACTACCTCAGCCGCAGCAGCTACCTCTTGCAACAAGGCCGCTGGGCGGCCGATCTGGCCTGGTTCTATGGAGAGGACAAGAATGCCACCGCCGTATATTATGAGCACCGGGTCCCCTGCCCGCAAGGCTACAATTACGACTTTGTCAACGGAGACATTCTCCTCCACGAACTGCGGCCGGCCCGAGGCTCCCTGACCACGGCGAGCGGCATGCGTTACCGCGCCCTGGTGATCGATCCGGACGTCCAATACATGTCCCTGCCCGTCCTGCGGCAGATCCGCAGGTTTGCGCGATCCGGTGTCCTAATCTACGGGCCCAAACCTCGCTGGAAAGCCGGGCTGAAAGGCAGTAACCGCCGTTTCCGGCGCCTTGCCGACCGGCTCTGGGACAGTGGGAAATACCCGGTTCGCAGCGATGTCTCGCTTGCTTTCGCCTTGGCCGAGGCCGGGATCCGGAAGGACGCCGACTGGTCCGCCCAAGGTCCGGAAGGACCGGCAGACATCCGTTTTGTTCACCGGCACTTGACGGACGGGGAGTTGTACTGGGTGGCGAACATCACGCCGGAGGCCCGGGAACTGACAGTCTCCTTTGCCGTCAGCGGCTACGAGCCAGAAGTCTGGCACGCGGATACGGGCGTACGGGAAGCGGTTTCCTATCGCATCCGGGAGGGCCGGACGGAAGTCGATCTGCAAATGGTGAGTGACGATGCGCAGTTCGTCTTTTTCACCCGCCCGGCGACTGCGGACAGCCTGACGCTCCCGACCCGGAAAGAACAAGTCCTTACGACCTTGGAAGGGCCTTGGCAGGTCCGGTTCCAGGAGGGGCGCGGCGCTCCGGCAACGACGATAATGCCAGTTCTACAATCCTTGTCAGCATCGCCGGTGGATGGGATCCGCTATTTCTCCGGAACGGTGAGCTACCACAAGCAGTTCTCCGCTTCGGCCGAACTCGCCCAGACGAGCGGCGTGTTACTGGATCTGGGAACGGTCCATCACATGGCGCGGGTCTTCCTGAACGGGGCGGATCTCGGGCTGGCTTGGAAAATGCCGTACCGGCTGTCTGTGGGAGATGCGTTACGGGAAGGCGACAACGAGCTGGAAATCCGGGTGATCGATTCCTGGGCGAACCGCTTGATCGGGGATGCGCGCAAGGTGCCGGCCGACCGGCTTACTTTCACGTCCTGGACCTTCTACACGGCCGACGATGAGCCGATTCCCTCCGGATTGGTCGGTCCCGTCCGCCTGATCAGCCGTTGATGAAATTTGTGGCGGAGGCAACGGCTTCCGCGCAACGGATGCCATCAATCGCCGACGAGACAATGCCGCCGGCATAACCGGCTCCTTCCCCACAGGGATACAGGCCCGGGACCTGCGGGCACTGCAGCGTCTCCGGATCCCGGACGATGCGGATCGGTGAAGAGGTGCGAGACTCCACGCCCAGCAACAGCGCATCATTGGTGTAATAACCATGGATCTTACGATCCACCACAGGGAAAGCCAGCCGCATCCGCTGATAGACGAACCCAGGCAGCAGTTCATGCAACGGGGCCGACACGGCTCCCGGGAAATAAGACGTCGCCGGCAAGTTGGCCGACACGATGCCCCGGCAGAAATCTTTCATCCGCTGCGCGGGAGCGGCCATGGGATTCGCCGCACCGCAAGCTGCCGTGAAGGCAAACATCCGCCGCTCCACATCCCGCTGGAAGTTCATCACCGAGAAGGCGCCGTCAGCCGCATATTCCGCCGGGATATCCTCCGGCTCCACTTGAACGACGACCCCGGCATTGGCCCATTTGGAGTTGCGTGCCGAATTGGACATACCGTTCAGCACGATTCCATCCGCTTCCGTCGAGGAAGGCACCAGGATGCCGCCCGGACACATGCAGAAAGAAAACACGCCCCGGCCCTCAACCTGCTCGACGAAGCTGTATTCTGCAGCCGGCATACCTGGCCATTGGCGGCCATGATAACGGGCCTGATTGATCAGATGCTGCGGATGCTCCACCCGGACACCCAGCGCAAATCCCTTGGGTTGCAGTTCCCAGCCGTTCCGGTCAAAAAGTTCATATATGTCCCGAGCCGAATGGCCCGTCGCCAAGATGACAGATGAAGCTTCAAAGCTCCGCTCCGTTCCTTCAGAAAGGGCTTTCACAGAGAAACGCTCCCCTGTCTTCGAAATCCCTGTCACCCGCGTATCAAAGTGATATTCACCGCCATGCTCCACGATGCATTGGCGGATATGCTCGACGACGAGCGGAAGCTTGTCCGAGCCGATATGGGGATGCGCGTCCGTCAGGATAGCTTCCGAAGCGCCAAAGGCAACCAGTTGGTAGAGCACTTCGCGGATATCTCCCCGCTTGGAGGAACGCGTGAACAGTTTCCCATCGGAAAAGGCACCGGCACCTCCCTCACCGAAGCAATAGTTCGAATCGGGATCTACCACCCCGGTCCGCGATAGTGTTGCCATGTCGGCCTTCCGACGATGCACGTCTTTACCTCGTTCCAAGATGACGGGTTTCAGCCCCAGCATGAGAAGTTTCAGGGCCGCAAACATACCAGCCGGTCCGGCACCCACGACAAGCACTTCCGGAGCCGCCGCCACCTGCCGGTAAGGATCCAAACGGTAAGGCTCATAGGCCTCGCCAGGGGCGTAAGCCTCTACATGATAGCGATATACGACATCCTTCCGCGCGTCCAAGGAGCGTTTGGTGACGACACACTGCACCCGAGCGTTTTTCGGGAGACCCAGTTGGCGCCGGGCTTCTGCAGAGAGTTGCTCTTCGGACAGTTCCCGCCCTACCGGGACGGCCACATCAAACTCTTTCATACGGACTATTTAAAATTCGGAAATCCGCGACACGGGCGCAACATCCAGCGCACAACGCTCTCCAGCCAGATAGCGATAGTACCCGGCAATCGCAATCATCGCCGCATTATCGGTCGTGAACTTGAAAGCAGGAAGATAAGTGTTCCAGCCTCGTTTTTTCCCTTCGGAGAGAATGCGGTTGCGCAGGCCGCTGTTGGCAGAGACTCCGCCACCGATAGCAATCTCCCGGATACCGGTCTGCTTGGCGGCTTTGACCAACTTGTCCATCAAGATATCGATCAAGGTCTTCTGGAAAGAGGCGCAGATATCTGCCTTGTTCTTTTCCATGAAGTCCGGATCCTTGGCCATTTCGTCCCGCACAAAGTACAGGAGCGAGGTCTTGATCCCGCTGAAACTGTAGTCCAGTCCCGGGATGTGCGGCTTGGCGAAATGGAAACGCTTCGGATCCCCTTCCCGGGCGAGGCGGTCAATGATCGGGCCTCCGGGATAACCCAGCCCCATCATCTTGGAGCACTTGTCGAAAGCCTCGCCGACCGCATCATCGATCGTCTGCCCGAGGATTTCAAAGTCCAAAGGACTGTTCACCCGGACGATCTGCGAATTGCCCCCGGACACCAGCAAACACAAATAAGGGAAAGAGGGCTGGCGGTTTTCAGCGCCCTCCTCCTTGACGAACCCGGCCAGGATATGGCCCTGCAAATGATTGACCATCACGAGTGGGATATCAAGAGACAGGGACAGCGACTTGGCAAAAGAAGTCCCGACCAGCAGGGAGCCCAGCAAACCCGGACCTCGTGTGAACGCGATCGCCGTCAGTTCCTCCTTGGCCACGCCCGCCTGTTTGAGCGCTTCACTGACCACGGGCACGATGTTGAGCTCATGGGCACGGGAGGCCAGTTCCGGCACGACACCGCCGAAACGACGGTGCACGTCCTGGCTGGCGATGACGTTGGAGAGCAGCCATCCGTCGCGGATGACGGCCGCAGAAGTGTCGTCGCAAGAGGACTCAATGCCGAGAATGATATCTGCCATGATCAAATCGCCATTTCGCCTGCAAAGATAGCATTTTTTGGCATAATATTTATTAACTTTGTATGATGCCTTAATGCGATCTGAACCATAGCGAAAGTCAAACATATCGTCCCGCGCATCCTGGCTGCGCTGCTCCTCCTCCTGCTGGCAGGAGGGCTGGTGCTGCAGTCGCCCAAGGTCCAGACCGCCCTGGCCAGGAAACTTACGGCCAAACTGAACGACAAGATCGAAGGTGAACTCTCCATCGGCCGCGTCCAGATCCTTCCCTTCAAGACCGTGATCCTGCGGGATGTCGCCATGACCGACAACGATCCCCTGACCACGTCCTTCTTCGAACCGCGCGATACGGTTTTCCGTGTCGGGATCGCGACGGTCTCCTTCTCCCTGAAGGGCCTGACCGGCAAGAAGCCCCTCACGCTCAAGAAAGTATCCGTCCGCGACGGAATGCTCAACCTCGTCACGGAAGCGCCTTATGTAACCAACCTCAAGCGCATCTTCCATGGCAGCGAACCGAAACCCCTGCAGGATAAGGGTGACGTCTTTCTGATCAAACAAGTCGAGGCCCGCAACTTCCACTTCACCTTAGCCAATGCGATGGGCAAGAAGACGCCCAAGGGAGCGCCCGGGATCAACTGGGCGGATTTAGATCTCTATGCTGATGCCAAAGGACACAACCTGCATTATGTCGGCGGTGCCATCCAAGGAACCCTGGATGACTTGAAGGCCCGCGAGAAGAGCGGCTATTCCTTCTGGAACTCACGCGGCAAGACCTCCGTCAGCCGAGGGAAGATCGCTATCACCGACTTTGAGCTGACTGATGCCGGCAGTCACTTGGTTCTCCCCTCTTTTACCATGTCGTTCGAGAACCATCGCTCTTTCCGGCAATTCCTGGATGATGTTACGTTGGATGTGCAGATCAAGAATTCCCGTCTCAACAGCAAGACCTTGACCGGATTTACGGGCGTGACGCTGCCTCCGTTGACGCTGGATATCTCCAAGGCTGTATTCCACGGCCCCATCAACGATTTTGACCTCAGCACCCTGAATTTCCGCGAAGCCAGTGGTATCTCCGGCCAGCTTTCAGCCCAAGTCAGCGGCATCACCACGCCGCGCAACAGTTCCATAGACGCCCGGCTCAACGGGCTCAGTTTCACGACAGAAGCCCTCGGCGGCATTCTTGAAGCGCTTGCGCCCGGGAAAGGACGCGCCATCAGCCGCTATGCCCCGGGCGAGCGATTCGTCCTGGATGGGCGCCTCAGCGGTCCCGCCAACGATCTTTCCCTCACCTGCGCCCTGGCCTCCCCCTCCGGCAGCGTCAGCGGCTCTGTCAAGGCCCGGGACCTGCTGAATGACCAAACCCCTTCGCGCCTCAACGGCTCCCTCGCTGTCAACAATTTGGATCTGGGCGGCCTGCTGGGGACAAAAGAGGTGCGCGAATGCACGCTCCGCACCCACCTCGATGCCGTGTTGGGGAAAGACGGCATCAGTCTCAACATCGATTCTCTCCAAGTGGATAAAGCTCATATCCACGGCTATGATTACAGCAACATTGCAGCGGCAGGCACTTACAAGGACAATGCATTCAACGGACGTGTCGTCTGCTCGGACCCCAACCTCAATTTCCTCTTCCAGGGCCTCGTCAACCTCTCCAACAAGACCAACAACGCCTTGTACAAATTCTATCTCAACCTGGGCTATGCGGACCTGAACGCCCTCAACCTGGACAAGCGCGGCCCGTCCAAGGCTTCCATGGCAGTCAATGCCAACTTCACGCGTATCGGAGGGAAGAACATCCTGGGAGACATTGACGTCAAGGACCTGAAGTTGGAGAATGCCTCCGGAATCCATGATATCGGCCACCTGTCCGCCAGCTCATACTCTTCGGACGGAGACCAGCGGATCAATTTCAATTCGGCTTTTGCCGAAGCCCATTACTCTGGTACCCAGCCCATCTCTGCGCTGGTTACGTCGCTCCGTGACGCCATCCTATATCAGGAGCTTCCGGTCCTGACCACCCGAAAGCCGACACCATGGTCAGCCGGAGACTATCGGCTCTTCCTGAAGACCGCCGACACCCGCGACCTGTTGTCCTTTGTCCTCCCCGGCCTCTATGTCGCGGACGGGACGACCCTCAACCTCCAGGTTCGGGAGGATGGCACGATGAACTCCCGACTGAAGTCCCAGCGCGTCGCCCTCAAGGATAAGTATCTCAAGAATGTCGATCTCCAGGCCGGGCACGATGGCCGGAAACTCAGTGCCGTCCTCACCGGAGAGGAGTTGAATGCCGGCGTCAAGCTCTTGGGCAACGTCCTCTCTGTGACGGCAGACAGCAACCGGGTCGACCTGCACTATCTCTTTGATAACCAAAGCGAGCAGGAGACAAAGGGAGATCTGAGCCTGATCTGCGACCTGAGCCGGGACGAAAAAGAGCAGCTCTGCTATGCGCTACAGACTCGGTCTTCCGACATCCAGATCAGCGGGCAAAAGTGGGAGATTGATCCCTCCGGTATCTCAATCCGCCCGGCGGGCATCCAGATTCCTCATTTCACCGCCCACAACGGGGATCAGCAAATCAGCATCAGCGGCGGAGCATCCAAACGTCTCCGGGATACGCTGGTCCTCTCTCTCAATCAGTTTGACCTCGAGCCCTTGCGGTCTCTGGCAGCTTCGCTCCCCGAGATGAGAGGCTATGTGACAGGCAACGCCCGGCTGATTTCCCCGGTTACTCAGGACCAATGGGACTTGAATGCCCTCCTGGCCGCCCGGGACCTGGTCATCAGCGGCTACGACGCCGGGACCTTGCGCTTGCTCGGCGATTGGGATAATGATGAGAAGCGCATGCGTTTCCGCCTCGCCGACCAGGTGGGAGACCGGAGCACCCTGCTCGCCGAAGGCAGTTACCATCCGGCATCCAAAGGCATCCGGGCCAAGATCAAGATGGACAGCCTCCAGATCGGATACGCCAGTGGTTTCGTGAAAGAAGTATTCAGCCGCATGGAAGGAAAAGCCAGCGGAGAACTGGCCCTCAGCGGTACCATGGACCACATGTCGATTGCGAGCCGCGGGACCCGCCTGGATGATGCTTTGCTGCAAGTGGCCTACACCAACGTGCCCTACTATGTTAGCGGCCCGTTCCATGCCGACGACTATGGGATCACCTTCGACGACATGGCGCTGAAAGACCGTTTCAAGGGAACCGGCGTCGTCAGCGGAGGCTTGACCTTCGACCACCTCAAGGACATCCGGATGGCGACCGCCATCCGCGTCAACGGAGTAGAAGCTTTCAACACCACGGATGATGGAGAATCCCCGGTCTACGGGCATGTCTTCGCGAGCGGCACGGTCGATATCAAGGGGCCTTTCTCCTCCTTGTTGATGGATATCAACGCCCGCACGGATGGCAGCGGTGACTTCCATATCCCGCTGCGAAACAACTCCAGTCTCAAGGGGACGGAATTGCTCACCTTCAAACAGCCCGAGACCCACGAGTGGGTGGACCCGTACGAAGAAATGATGCAAGGCTTGTCCAAGACGAAGAAGCGGAAGGGCGAGTTCGGCATGAAAATGCGCATTACCGTCCGCCCGGAGGTCCAATGTGATCTTGAAATTGACAAGACCAGCGGAAATGTCCTTTCCGGCCGGGGCAACGGTACCATCTCCCTGGACATCGGCGGAGAGGAGGCCTTCAGCATCAACGGAGACTACAGCCTGAGTTCCGGCGACTTCCGCTTCAATGCCATGAACCTCGCCACCAAGAACTTCACCATCAACAGCGGCAGTTCGATCAAATTCAATGGCGACATCATGGACAGCGACCTGGACATCGACGCCCTTGACCATACCAAGACTTCCCTGGCCAACCTGATCACGGACAGTACGGCCACCTCCTACCGGAGAACGGTCAACTGCTACCTGAAGATCTACGATAAGCTGCGGAATCCCCAGCTCTCCTTCTCGATCGATATCCCGGACCTCGACCCGACGACCAAGTCCCAGGTGGAGAGTGCGCTCAATACCGAGGATAAGATTCAGAAGCAATTCGTCGCCCTCCTGGTGACCAACAACTTCCTGCCCAACGACCAATCCGGCATCTTCAACAACAGCAACATCCTGATGTCCAACATGATGGAAGTCATGTCCGGGCAGCTGAGCAACATTCTCCAGCGTCTGCAGATCCCGCTGGATCTGGGCTTGAAATATGCGCCGGGAGAGGGTGGAAACGATCTCTTTGACGTCGCCGTATCCACCAAACTCTTTAATGACCGGGTCTCCGTCAACGGCGTCATCGGCAACCGGCAATATTCGGCCAATGGGACCAACCAGGACGTGGTCGGAGACCTGGATGTCGAGATCAAGCTGGACCAGGCAGGCGAGGTCCGGTTGAGCCTGTTCTCCCACTCGGCGGACAAGTATTCCAACTACCTTGATTACAGCCAGCGTAACGGTGTCGGTATCGGTTACCAGAAAGAATTCAATACCCTGCGGGGCTTCTTCCGGAGCCTGTTCATGAGCCGGAGGAGACAACGGGAGATGCTGGAACGGCAGCCCCGGACGGAAGAACGAAAGAAAACTTTGATAATCCCGAAAGATGAGTGAGAAAGGATGTTTGTACCTGATCCCTTCCCCGCTGGGTGACAACGATCCGGCTGCAGTGATCCCGGCCCCGGTGCTAACCCTGCTCCGGACGCTCACGGTATTTGTCGTCGAAGAGGTCCGCACGGCGCGTCGTTATCTCTCCCGCGCCGGATTGAAAGGGCACATTGAGGAGCTCGAGTTCCATCTGCTCAACGAACACACGTCCGAACAGGAAGTCGAGGCGCTGGCCCGGCTCTTCGACGGAGGAAGGGATGTCGGACTAATTACGGAGGCGGGATTGCCGGCGGTCGCCGATCCGGGCTCGGCCCTCGTGGCCCTTTGTCACCGACACGGGATCCGGGTGGTTCCTTTCGTCGGTCCCTCGTCCCTGATGATGGCCCTGATGGCTTCCGGCCTCAACGGCCAGTCATTTGCCTTCCAGGGCTATCTGCCGGCTAAGACGGAGGAACGCCGCGCTGCCATCCGCAACATCGAAAAGCAGTCTGCCATCCACCGTCAAACCCAGATCTTCATTGAGACACCCTATCGCAACGATGCGATGATGGAGGATTTGCTGCGTATCTGCGCCCCGGGAACGCGTCTTTGTATCGCAGCAGACATCACCCTGCCGGACGAGACGATCCTGACCCGGACAATCGCCCAATGGCGGAAAGAACCTTTGACCCTCGGGAAGAGGCCTTGTGTATTTTTAATCCTGGCACAAAGATGAAAACAGACCACGTGACTACGCTGGAGATCAACGGCATGCAATTCCACGCCTTCATCGGTATCCTTCCGGAAGAAAAGGCGGAAGGAGTTGACCTTGTCATTGATTTCAAAGGAAGATACTTCTCAAAGAAGGCTGTCAAAAGCGATGACATCTCTGATGCTGTGGATGTCCGGAGCATCTGCGAGATTGTCAGCCAGGAAGTTGCCAAGCCCTGCAAGCTCCTGGAAACGCTCTCGGACCGGATTGTCCGCGCAGTTTATCATTCTTACCCGGTTTTTTATGCGATCAAGGTCAAGGTCGCGAAACTGAATCCCGGTCTGTGTGGAGCGCACTGTTGGAGCGCAACGGCCAGTCTGGGCTGGGACAATGAAAATTCCGACCTCTGAGATGAAAATCGCGCTGCTCACGCTGGGCTGCAAGCTCAATTACGCCGAAACGGCCACCTATGCCCGCGGATTCAAGGAGGCGGGGTGGGAGATTGTGCCTTGGAGCAAAGGCGCGGATCTGTTTGTCGTCAACACTTGCAGCGTGACGGCGACATCCGACAGCAAGTCGCGCAGCACCATCCGGAAGCTTCACCGGCTGTGTCCCGATGCGCCGATCATCGTGACCGGCTGCTACGCCGAGCTGCGACGCGCGGAAGTGGAGGCCATCGACGGGGTCGCCCGCGTCTTCGGCGCCCACGAAAAAGCCCGTCTGGTGCCCGAAACGCTGTCGCTTCTAGCTTACGAATCGCCTTCGCAGAGTGTGTGTGCGAAGGAGAACGTATTCGGCGCGTACAGCATCGGAGGCAGGACACGCTCGTTCCTGAAGGTGCAGGACGGGTGCGACAACTTCTGTGCTTACTGCACGGTGCCCTTTGCCCGGGGACGGAGCCGCAACATTCCGATCTGCGAGGCAGTCCGCGCAGCCCAAGATATCGCCGCTTCCGGCACCAAGGAGATCGTGCTGACAGGGGTCAACACGGGCGATTTCGGCCGCAGCACCGGAGAGTCCTTCTTGGACCTCCTCAAGGCCCTGGATGCCGTCGACGGGATCGAGCGTTACCGCATTTCTTCCATTGAGCCGAACCTCATCACGGAGGAAATCGTGGACTGGATTGCCTCCGGCACGAAGTTTCTTCCCCATTTCCACATTCCGCTCCAGACCGGCAGCGACAGCCAGTTGAAGCGGATGGGGCGCCACTATACGACCGCTTTTTTCCGCGAGCGTTTGGAGTCGATCCGCGCCCGGATGGAAGGCCCCGGGAAGCCGAAAGTCTTCTTCGGCATCGACGTGATGGTCGGGCTTCCCGGCGAAACGGAGGAGCTCTTCGAGCAAACGCGCGCTTTCATCGAGTCTGTGCGCCCCGCCTTCATCCATATCTTTCCCTACTCCCGCCGGCCCGGTACCCGAGCCGCCGCCTGGCCAGACCAAGTCCCGGAGCCTGTCAAAGCTGAAAGGGTCAAAATCTTGGAGGCCCTTTGCGAACGGCTGCACGCCGAGTTCGTCGAAGCGAATCGTGGCATTCGCGAGCGGGTCCTTTGGGAATCGAAAGAGAAAGATGGCACGATGGCCGGCTTTACCGGCAATTACATCCGCGTCACCCGCCCCTATGAGCCCGGCCTGAGCGGCCAGATTACAGAAATCACTCTCTGACACCGATATGAACCGATCCTTCCTACCTTTGGGGATGGCAGTCCTCTTCACCGCCCTGTCTCTCTCGCTCCCTGCTTGCCAAGAGAGCCGTCCCGCCGCGCCACAGACCTATGTCTGCGCCTATGTCTGGCCCTCCTGCCACGATGATTCCCTGGCCCACCGCTGGCTCTGGGAAGAAGGGATCGGCGAATGGGAGGTCATCCGGCAGGGAGACAAACGCTTCCCGGAGCATTATCAGCCCCGCCAACCCTTGTGGGGCTACGAGTTGGACGATGATCCGGCTGTCGTCGGGAAATGGATCCAGACGGCGCTCCGGTATGGGATCAACACCTTCATTTACGACTGGTACTGGTTCTCGACGGAGGACGGATACAGCGGTCCGTATCTGGAGAGCGCACTTAACGATGGCTTCCTCCAGGCACCCGGCCACGAGAAGATGAACTTCTACATCATGTGGGCCAACCACGATGTCAAGTACAACTACTGGAATTACCACAAATGGGGAGACAAGAAGGATCAACTTTTCTTCCCGGATGTGGACTGGGAGCAGTTCAAGAAGGTCACGGCACGGATCATCTCTCAGTATTTCACCCAGCCGAACTATGTCAAGATCGACGGATGCCCCGTCCTGGGCGTATTCTCAATCCACAATCTGATCCGGGGCTTCGGTTCTTTGGAAGAAACAGCCAAAGCCGTCGCATATCTGCGGGAAGAGGTGGTCAAGGCCGGCTTCCCGGGTCTCCATTTGCAGCAGATCCAAGGCGGAGGCTCCCTGATGAGCGAATCACAGATCCGGAAGATGCAGGAACAGATCGCTGCCTTGGGAATCAACAGTGAGGCGCTTTACAACATGGGCGGTTTCGACCCCGATTATCTGATCTATGGCAAGAAAGCGATTGAGATCCGTCAGCAGATGGACCAGGTCTTCGATGTCCCGGTCTTCCCTTGTGTCTCCATCGGTTGGGATGACACGCCTCGTTTTCCGGCCAAGGGAGCGGAAGATGTGACCCGTTTCCACCAGACGCCCCAAGCCTTTGCCGCCTTTCTGGCAGAAGCCAAACGCTATATGGACGACCACCCCGAGCAGCCCCGCTTCCTGATGATCAACGCCTGGAACGAATGGGTTGAGGGCAGTTACCTGCTCCCCGACCGGCTCAACGGATTCGGCTATCTCCAAGCCGTCCGCGATGTGTTGGATGGGAAATACGACCCTAAGCCGTAGTAGGACGGGAGACGCGGTCGAGGATCTCGGCGAGATCCTGGACAGGTCGGTCGGCGTAGCGGCTGAAGGTGGCCAGGCACAAAGGACAGGCGGTTGCGATGGCGTCGGGGCCTCCTACGGTCAAGTGTTTCAAGGCATTGCGCGTCATATCTTCCCGCTGGGCGAAGCCTAAGGTGAGAGAGCCCAGCGAACCGCCGCAGCAGATGCTTTCGCTACGGTTCTGGTCCGCTTCCACGAGATAGCCAGCCTGCCCCAGCAACTGGCGCGGCTGCTCATAAATCCCGCTCCCCCGGCCTAGTTCGCAGGGGTCGTGGAAGACATAACGGATATCTCCTTTCTCCACTTTCAAGGCACCGGATTCGACCAGCTCCTCAAAGTACTCGGCCGTATGCACTACGCGTATCCCTTCCAGCTTATAGCGTTCCTTGAAGATCTTGTAGCAGATCGGGCAGGATAGGAGCAAGGTGTCACAGCCGGAAGCAAGGATGAGCTCGCGATTCTTACGGATCAACTGCTTGGCCTGGGCAAAGCGACCGGCGGTCATCATCGGGCGGCCGCAGCAGAGACCGCCATCGCGATCCATCCATTGCCAGTCCACGCCGGCCTTATCCAGCAAAGACCCGACGGATTTGGAAATGCGAGGGGTCAGCTGGGTCATGCAGCCGGCAAAGTATAAGACCTTATGTCCTGCCGGAACCGGTGCAGGCTGGAAAGCCGTATAGTCCTGGTTGATGCCATAACGCCGGATCGAGCGCTGGGCGATCCGGATCGAAGGACCGTCCAGGCCGATCTGGCACACCTCCCGACATTTCCCGCAAAGCAAACACTTGTCGGAGATCTCCTCGATGCGCTTTTCTTTCCCGCGACGAATGTTGCGGTTGAGATAGACCGTGGTATCCTTCAGGTTCGCTTTCTTGACACTCATCGGACAGGCATCGATACAGACGCCGCAGCCCGGACAGCTCCAGACCATCGCTTTCGTGAAGCCGCGACGCGCATGCTTGATTGTCAGGCCCGCGTTGCGCATTGGGATCAGCATCATCTCTGCCGGAATGTGCATGTAGCGCGTGAAAGGCAGCACACACATAAAAACGCAAAGAGCGATCGAGTACGCCCACCAAGTCGGCAACATATGGAGATGATCCCCCAGGAACTGGCGGAACACCCAGTTGAGCGGTACGATCAGAAAGCCGCCGCCGCTGATATGCGCGGTGAACCCTTCGGCCAGCAGACGAAGCGGGAAGATGGACCAAAGCGCATAAAGCCCTACCCGGTCCAAAAGCGAAGGGCGTGTCGTGCGCCGCATCCCGAAAATACGCGAGCGGACCCGCTTGATCATGGCCAGTACAATGCCGCTGAGCACGACCAGGAGGAAGAAATCCATCAGCGTGAAGAGCAGCGCCCCTTGTATCGTCGTCGGCCCAGGACCTTCCGCCACAAAATAGTTGAAGAAGATCGGATACCAGACCTGTCGGATCCGGTGTGGCACAAACAGCATCACCTCGATGTGCCCCAGCAAAATCAGCATGAACCAGCCAAAGGCAATGCTCGAATGCATGTAACCCAACACCGGGTTGCGTTTCCAAAGTTTAACGTGCAGCAAACAGTTGAGGAAGATATCCTTGACGTTTTTCCAAGCCGTGACCGGATTGATCAGCGACAACAGGAAACGCTTTCTGTCCTCAGCAGACAGCTGTACGAGAATCTTGATGATGCCATAGACGCAATAGCTCAGGACGAAAGCCATCCCGATCACGAAAGGCAACACGAACGGATGGAATCCGGAAGCGACGCGATCGATCATTTCCCAGCCTCCTCTGTTTCAACGCCATAGATCCGGCATAAAGACAGGATCAGATAGCGGGTGTTGATTCCCCGTGGACAAACCATCGTGCACTTGCCGCAAAGCATGCAGCCGGAAAGCATCGCAGCAGCTTCCTTCTCCTTGCCGCGCTGGATCGCAAGCAGTACTTTGCGCACGCTCATCCCTGTGAACGGGGCGGCCGTGCAACTGGCACTGCAACTGCCGCATGCCATGCAGATCTTGGCATCCGGTTCCAACGTGAGCAGCCGCTCATAGAGGCTTAGATCCACCCGATCCAAGTTGACGGCCGAAGAGGGAGAGAGTTTAAAACCAAAATCCATCACCGCCCCTCTTTCAGATACAGATGAATATTCAAAGCGGCAGCCTGCGCCTCAGCGATCGTCTCCGGGACCGTCTTGGTCCCCGTGCAAGCCCCGGCAAAGAAGAGTCCCTTCCGCCCAGACGAGACGATGTGACTGATGTTGTCCTTGCTGCGCAGGAACCCATCCGAATCCAGATCCACCCCCAGCGAGGTAGCGATCGGGTTGATCCGCGCATTGCAGACCATGCCGGACATCAGGACCAGCAAGTCCAGCGTAACCTTGACCGGTTTGCCGGACAGCGTATCTTCCGCCTTGACAATCACCCGACCGTCAATCGCCTCCCCCACTTCGGAAACCCGGCCACGGATGAAATGGATGCCGTAGTCCCGCTGGGCGTTGATATAGAAGTCTTCGTATTTCTTGCCAAACAGGCGCAGGTCCATGTAAAAGCACCAGATCTCCGCCTCCGGGAACTTCTCCTTCAGCTCGATGGCCTGCTTGATGGCCGTGACGCAACAGACCTTGGAACACTGGGAGTTGCCCGCCTTGATGTCCCGCGATCCCACGCAATGGACAAACCCGGCCCGGCGGATCTCGTGCCCGTTCAGACGCGGATCGTCACCGGTTGTGAACCAGCGCTCCAGGTCTCGGTTGGTCATCACCTGGTCGTATATGCCATAGCCATATTCTTCCTTTTTGGCCGCGTCGAAGAGCTGGAAGCCTGTCGCGATCAAGACCGCCTGAGCCTGGATGCTAATGCCGTTGTTGAGCATCACGATGTAGGCATCATTCAGCCGGTTGATGAAAAGCACGCGGGTGGAAAGAAAGACGTTGGCCGCACTGACTTCCGCCGCCAAGCGCTGGATGATCTCCTGCGCAGGCGTCATATCCGGGAAAAGCTTGTGCCACTCCGCCACATGGCCGCCCAGATGGTCCGACTCTTCCACAATGATAGGCGTATAGCCCAGCCGCAAGAGTTGGGAGGCCGCCGTCATGCCGGCGATGCCGCCGCCGAGGATTACGATGTTTTCTTGGTTCATGGCTAGAAGCATTTTAGATGCTGGGGCAGGCCGGGCTTCAGAATCTCCTTTCGGTTCAGCCCAAGGTACTTATCTTCGGGACGATAGGCCACGCCCATCTTGTCCAGCAGGGGCTCGATCGCCACCTGATGGATCTGCAGGCCCAAATCCCAAGGGTCATAGCCCAGGACGAGGCCTGCGAGTTCTTCATAGGTAAGGGCCGGGATTCCGAA
>JAEEGL015701302.1_pt1 | contig 27766 bp, 25 predicted proteins | sample 9134231 | NCBI WGS metagenome assembly JAEEGL01 (sample SAMN16246548, study PRJNA631951) | gut metagenome | biome: gut microbiome; feature: rumen; material: fiber-attached | host: Bos | place: Iran: Karaj | collected 2018-10
GGCTGAGATCAGGAAAAACGGCGGACTTAAGGTATCCGAGGCTGCAGCTGTTTCCGTGTTGTCTGTGATCCCAGCAGTTCTATACAGCAGAGGAATCCTTACTGATAACACATCGCATATAGTAGAGATTACGGCTGTTGTCTTTGCGGTAGCCATGACTCTTATACTATCCAAAACAAAGGTGCCTTTATGGAAAGCGGCAACTATAGTTACCACAGTAGCTGCTGCTTCGTGTGCGATCGCCGTGCATCCTTTGATGGTAGGAATAAGTGCGGTAACCGAGAAGCCGGCCGCCGCAGAGATTCAAGAATTGGTTGAAGAGAATCCTGATGCAAAATGGGTATCAACAAACTTCATCTATTCGCAGTTCCTCATTGCTAACGGTGCACCTACAGTTACTTCAACAAACTACATTCCCAATATGGAATTGTGGGAGGAATTCGATCCTGACGGGAGCGACGAAGAGATCTACAACAGATATGCACATCTTAACCTCGCTTTGATAGATGACGGCGAATCATATTACGAATTGGTACAAGCGGATATGATCAATCTTGTGGTAACCAAGGATGATTTTGATAAACTCGATGCAGATTTCCTGGTCACAGTTGCTCCTATCGATGAATACTGGCTGGAGAGCTTTGAATTGGAGTATCAAGGAGAGAATATATTCATATATGAATTTAAAGCTGTTGATTGAGCTAGACGGTTCGAATCAATAGTATTACCTATTACCTATATTCAAGCGATTTAAATAATGGCTATCAGTATAGTGCTATCTTAAGTGAGCGGAGTTTCGCTTGGCTTTTTACTTTTTATTGGATTAGAGATATAATTAAGTGTCATTTTCTTATTTATAATATAGGAGCGCATCTATGAATGACGAAAAAACACAAGTGATGGAAATAGATATTAAAGATATACTGTGTTTTATACTAAAACATATAATTGTCTTGGTTATAGCTTCAGCCATCTTCGCATTTGTTGGAGCTGGTTATTCGTTTTACAAACAAGCTAATGCAACTCAACCTTCCAATGTTCTGGATACTAGTGTAAAGCTTCCGGGAGAAAGTGACGAAGCTTATAACAATCGCATTGCCAATGTTGAGCGTGCTAATGACATAAAAGAAAACATATCGGTTCTTACTGAACAAGTCGCTATACAGAATGATTACATCAACAACTCTGTCTATATGCAAATTGATCCACTTAATGTTGCTATTAACAAAGCTCAGGTAGTTGTGTCTTGCGACAACAGCAACGTTGGTGGATTGGAGGCTCTTTATAACGCTTACAAGGAAGATATAACTACAGGAGACTATATAGAAACCGTTGCAGACTCTCTTAATTGCTCTATTGGCGCGGTTCAAGAGTTGATAACTGTTGATTTTGAATCGAGCGATTTAACTAATACAGATAGCCTTACTCAAATGGGTATTATGACAATTCGTGTAATAGGTGCTTCTGTAGAAGACTCAAGTTTAATCATGGATGCTATTATTGCAGAATTAGAACTGAAGTCTACAGAATTCAAATCATCTATTATTTCGCACGAGGTAACAGTAGTTGGGGTTCAAAGTTCTGTTGGATATGATGCTATAGTCAGACAGAAACAGTTGGACAGTATTGCTATACTGAATAATATTCAGTCTCAAATTAATAACTTGAATAACAATCTTGACAATACCGCAAAAATTCTTGGTCTTGCAGATAGAACTAGTTTTTATGATTCATTAAATGTTGAAACATCGGCAGCGGCTGAATTCTCTTTCAAAGGAGTAGTTAAATATGCAGCTGTGGGAGCTTTCTTTGGATTTGTTTTTATTGCCGGTGTATATGCTTTGCTTTATGTGTTTGGAAGAAATGTCGTATCACAAAAACAGTTCTTCTCGTTATTCAATGCTACGAAAATTGGTGTTTGTAAGCCAGTTGGAAAGAGAAGCAGAGTGAAAGTTCTGTTAGATCTTTGGTCTGGAGATGATAAACAGTTAGCAGAAGAGACTCTTAATTCTCTAATTGCAATTAATTATGCAAATTTAACTGCTGACAAGAAAGTGTTGATTACGGGCACTGTAGATTCGGAAGCAGTTAAGGCATCCATTATAAAAATGGATTTATCTGGTGATGTATATTTGGATTTATTTAGTAACCCTAGTGTTCTCAAGACTGCTCATGATTACGATGCAATAGTTCTTGTAGAGCAAAGAGGCATTTCCAACAAAAAGCAGGTTAAAGAACAAATCCGCCTTCTCTGTAATAGTGGTACGAGCATTATAGGTGCGATACTTCTGTGATTCGTTAGGAACTTAAGTAATGAATGGAATTGAAAACAATAGTAATACCAAAAAGAACTGGATTATACGAGCTATAGTCATTGCTATATTTGATGCGTTGGTCATTGCTATTAGCTTTGGGATTGGTTTCTTGTTGAGATTCGATTTTGATTATCAGCCTGTCATCAATCAATACCAACAGTCTTTCTTGATAATTGTTCCGATTGCTGCACTGATTACCATTATTGTTTTCTTTGCATTCAAACTCTATCACAGCATATGGAGATTTGCATCTGTTAATGAACTAGAGAGGTTGCTAATAGCTTGGCTGATACTCGCTGTTTTGGCTGCTGTTTTTGTGATTGTTGACTTCAAAGTAACTGGATATAGGCATATTCCGATATCTGTTTGGATGATGGGGCTGATCTTCAGTGCTTTGGGAACCACTGCGTTGAGATTTGGATTCCGTTTCTTGCGTTTCATATCAAGAACAACGATTCGTGTTGGTAAGAATCTTACTAATGTTATGGTCATTGGTGCGGGCGCTTGCGGTAAAGAAGTGATTCATGAATACACGATGAGCGAGCACTTAACCGCAAAAGTATGTTGTTTGATCGATGATAACCCCATTAAGAAGGGTAGAACACTTGATGGTGTTCCTATAGTTGGCAATCGCAACGATATTCCCAAAATGGTTGGTAAATATGATATCGACGAGATAGTGTTTGCAATTCCGGATGCGCGTGGAGTGGATAAGAAGGATATTCTTGATATTTGTTCTGCTACCGGCTGCAAGGTTAGAGTCATTCCCGGAATCTATCAAATGATAGAAGGAACTGTTAAAGTCAGTGCTCTTAGAGATGTTCAGATTGAAGATCTTCTCGGAAGAGATCCGGTCAAGGCTAATATGAAGAGTATCCGCCAGTACATTACAGGCAAGACGGTTATGGTTACCGGCGGCGGCGGATCGATCGGCTCTGAGCTTTGTCGTCAGATTGCAAAAGCTGAACCTAAGCTGCTCATTATATTCGATATTTATGAGAACAACGCTTTCTGGATCGAACGTGAGCTGCGTGAGAAGTATGGCGACAAACTCAATATGATTGCTCTTATCGGTTCTGTAAGGAATACAAACCGAGTAAACTGGGTGATGGAAAAGTACAAGCCTGAGATTATTTTCCATGCAGCGGCTCATAAGCATGTTCCGCTTATGGAAGGTTCTCCTAACGAAGCTATTAAGAATAACGTCGGCGGTACCTATAAGATGGCTCAGGCTGCTGTTAAGTGGGGAGTAGAGAGATTCGTTCTTATCTCTACGGATAAGGCTGTTAATCCGACAAACATCATGGGCGCATCTAAGAGAATCTGTGAGATGGTAATCCAGATGATGGACAGAAAAGCGCAGAAGATGTTTGATAACGGCGAGATAAAAGTTAGAACAAACTATTCTGCGGTCAGATTCGGTAATGTTATCGGATCCAATGGTTCTGTCCTTAAGATATTTGAACAGCAGATTACCAAAGGTGGCCCGGTTACAGTTACAGACAAGAACATCATTCGTTATTTCATGACCATTCCTGAAGCTGTTGCACTTGTTATGGAATCTGGTGCATATGCGAGAGGCGGAGAGATATTCGTTCTCGATATGGGAGAACCTGTCAGGATTGATGATGTCGCACGTAAGATGATCAAGCTCTCAGGATTAGTTCCTGATGTTGATATTAAAGTGGAATACACAGGTCTTCGTCCGGGCGAGAAACTCTATGAAGAACGTCTCATGGATGAAGAGGGCCTCAGAAAGATGGAAGAGAATCCGGAGATCTCCGTTGCTGAACCTATCCCGATGAATGACGAAGAATTCAGAAAGCAGCTTGTTGATCTTGATGCTGCTGCAAAGGCTGAGACGGATGAGATCCGAGAGATAGTATCCAGCATTGTAAAGACATACAAGTATAAGAAGGATTGATTATGGCTTTCAATAAAACGGAACAGTTTAAGGCATTTGATAAGAAAGTTTGGCTTGCTTCCCCTACGATGCATGGTGAAGAGATCAAATATGTTCAGGAGGCGTATGAGACCAACTGGATGTCTACTGTTGGCGAGAACATAAATGAGGTTGAAAAGATTACCTGCGAGAAAATCGGTTGTAAATATGCTGTAGCTTTATCGGCAGGTACGGCAGCTCTTCATCTGGCAATTAAGTTAGCCGGACAAGAATTATATGGTCAGCCTATGACTAGTCATGGAACAATCGAAGGCAAGAGAGTATTTGCCAGTGATATGACCTTCGATGCTACAGTAAACCCAATCTGTTATGAAGGCGGAATACCGGTATTTATTGATACTGAGAGAGACACCTGGAACATGGATCCTGTTGCGTTGGAAAAGGCATTTGAGATTTATCCTGATGTTAGACTGGTAGTAATAGCTCATTTGTATGGAACTCCAGGTAAGATTGATGAATTGAAAGCTGTATGCGATAAGCATGAGGCAATCATCATCGAAGATGCTGCAGAATCACTTGGGGCTACATATAAGGGTAGACAAACTGGTACTTTCGGAAAGTATAACTGCATCAGTTTTAACGGCAATAAGATAATAACAGGTAGCGCAGGTGGAATGCTTCTGACTGATGATGAAGAAGCGGCAAAGAAGGTTCGCAAATGGTCAACACAGGCGCGAGAGGCAGCGCCTTGGTATCAGCATGAAGAACTCGGATATAACTACCGCATGTCTAATGTAATTGCCGGTGTTGTACGAGGCCAGTTTCCTCACCTTGAAGAGCATATAGCTCAGAAGAAGACTATATATGAGAGATACAAGGAAGGTCTGAAAGATCTTCCTGTTAGCATGAATCCTTATGATGCAAATAACAGCGAACCCAACTTCTGGCTTAGTTGCTTACTCATAGATGAAGAAGCTATGTGCAAGCAAGTCAGGGGTGAGCGGGATGTTTGTTATGTAAAAGAAACTGGCAAGTCATGTCCGACAGAGATTCTTGAAGCTATTGCATCCATTAACGCAGAAGGCAGGCCTATTTGGAAGCCTATGCATATGCAGCCCATCTATAGAATGCATGGATTTGTTACAAAGAATGGTAATGGCAGAGCGATGACTAATGCTTATATTGATGGCGAAGCTCTGGATGTAGGAATGGATATCTTCAGTAGAGGATTATGCTTGCCTAGCGATAACAAAATGACCAAAGAACAGCAGGATGCGATTATTGAAGTAATCAAAGCCTGTTTTGAATAATACGGAGTGGCAACCATATGGGAGAAGCTAAGAGAGGTCCATATGCGCTGTTTTTTAAACGGTTCATTGATATAATGTGCTCTCTATTGGTGCTGATTCTGTTTTTCTGGTTGTATGTAATTATTGCAGTTTTGGTTAGAGTAAAACTTGGATCTCCAGTGTTATTCAAGCAGGAACGCCCGGGAAAGATTGATCCCCAAACAGGTAAAGAAAGAATCTTCCGTTTGTTCAAGTTTAGAACTATGACTGATGAACGGGATGATAGAGGCGATTTGCTTCCTGATAGTGTAAGACTTACGCCTTTTGGAGCGTGGCTGCGTAGAACCAGTTTAGATGAGATTCCGGAGTTGTTTAATATTCTAAAAGGAGACATGTCTATTATTGGTCCCCGTCCGCTACTAGTCAGATACCTTGATCGTTATAACGAAGAACAGCATCACAGACACGATGTGCGTCCGGGTCTTACAGGGTATGCGCAGGCTCATGGCAGAAACAGCTTGTCATGGGAAGACAGGTTTGCTATGGATGTTTGGTATACGAGAAACATTTCTTTTGTAAATGATGTTGAAATAATAGTTGACACAATAAAGACAGTTTTTGCTAGAGAGGGTATTAACTCTGAGGCATCAGCAACCATGGAAGAATTCTTGGGCACCCCAGATGGAGTGGAGGCACAATGGAAAGCACCAAGTTAACAGAAATGGGCAGAATAATCCAAACTAAACGAGTTGAAGCTGGTTTCACTCAAAAGAGCTTGGCAAATGCTTTGCATATCACTGATAAAGCTGTATCAAAATGGGAGAGAGGAATATGTCTTCCGGATGTAGCGCTTCTTTCAAAATTAGCTCTTCTGCTTGATGTTGATGTAGATATCCTTGTTGCAAAGAGTATAAAACAACAGAATTGGTCTGGACTATTAGATATTAATAACGTTGATTTTTCTCAAATTGTATATGATAAACCTTTGGTTTACTATTTGCTTTCTCATTATCTTTTACTTGGAATCACTAAGATCTATGTTCTGACTGATTATAGCAATGAGAGATTCTTAAAACAGGATAGATTCAGAGATTTAGGGTTTCAATTTGTTTTCAAGCGCCCCAAGGAAACCAACCTAATAATTTTGAATCAACCTTGGTTTGTTTTTGGCTCAGACCTTACGCAACAGTTTCAAGGAGCCATGATGTCAGAACGAAACACAAAACTGGTTCCAGATAATCAAGCCCCCATAGTTTTCTTTTCGTATAAGGATGACGAGTATTTTAACAACCAAAAGAGATTCATAAGAAATTCTGCCAAGCGGACACTTGGGCGAGGAATGGTTTGCATCAATGCAAACTCACAAGATAGTATCCTCGATATAGCATCTTTTGTAAGAACCTATCAATCAAATTCAAAAATGCTTATAGGATCACTTGAGGAAATATCTTATAAGCAAGGTCTTATAAATGAAAAAGCCATCTTATCATATGCAAAAGAAAGTCCTTACGGAGAGATGTTGTCTGAGGTAGTAAACCATAAGTCGATTGTGCATAAGAAATAAAGCATTATTATTAAAGTTAGAAATAAAAAGGAGATACCATGGTTTTAGCAATATATGGAGCAAGCGGATTAGGGCGTGAGATCCTTGAACTTGCCAATATCATTAATAGAGAAGAAAACAGATGGGAGAAGATTGTTTTCATTGATGATGGGAATGTCCCAGATGCTATTTGTGATTGCAAGGTTTACAAGTATTGTGAGGCAGTATCTTTATTTGGCAACAACCTTGAAATAGTTATGGGAATAGGGGAACCATCCACCAGAATGAATTTGTTTTCAAAGATCATTGCGGATGGCATTGCGATACCTACACTAATACATCCAGATGTGCATATACCCTCTTCTACTAGTGTTGGAAAAGGGGTTATCATACAGACGGGTTGTTACATTTCTGTTGGAGCAACAATTAAGGACTACGTACTCTTACAACCTCAATGTGCTATAGGTCACGATTGTGTTATAAACGAAGGATGTATTATTTCAACTTATGATAGCATTGCGGGGGCAGTACAAATAGGGAAATGCACTTATATTGGAATGAGTGTAGCAGTAAAAGAACTAGTGTCTATTGGTGATTATTCCATAATCGGCATGGGTTCTGTTGTGTTTAAAGATGTTCCTGATGAGGTTATCGCTATTGGGAACCCCGCTAGAGTAATGAAGAAGAATGAAGATAAGCATGTCTTTAAGCATTGAGTTTGATTGGCAAAAGGAGAACGTAAAATGGTTACAGGGAAGAACATTGTAGTCACAGGGTGTCTGCAGGGAATTGGCAAAGAAACGCTAAGGGTTTTGGCAGAACATGGAGCCAATGTATTCGCTTGCGCTTATAAGCAAACAGCAGAGTTTGAAGCTTTTTGTAGCGAACTGGCTAACACCAATCATGTTTCTATTTGGCCTGTGTATTTTGATATGATGGATAACGCATCAATTAAAACAGCCGCCAAAACTATACAAAGCCAGAAAGTAGAAATTCACGGCTTGATTAACATTGCCGGAATTAATAAAGATGCCTACTTTAACATGGTTACATACCAGGATATGTTAGATACTTTTCAAGTGAATTTCTTTTCTCAGATTGTATTCTCGCAATACATTGTTAAGATAATGCAGCGCAACAAGACCGAGGGAAGCATAGCATTTACTTCAAGTATCACTGCTTTGGACGGAAACGAAGCTCAATTATCATATGGTGCCTCTAAAGCAGCTCTCATCGGTGCTATGAGGACGATGGCTTTGGAATTAGGTAAAACTGGAATCCGAGTAAATGCTATTGCTCCTGGAGTAATAAAGACCCCCATGACAGATGCTCTCGATTCCGCTGTAATTGATAAAAAAATAATGACTATGGATATGCCGAGACTTGGCGAAGCTGAGGAAGTTGCGAATCTTTTCATGTACCTTATGTCTGATCTGTCTAGCCACATCAGTGGGCAGACTATTCGCGTTGATGGAGGAATCCGATAATGAGTAAATTGCTTGAAGGTAAGAACATTATTGTTACAGGCACAGCTAAAGGCATGGGCAAGCAGATGGTTAAAACATTTGCTGAAAATGGTGCCAATGTTTTTGCACATGCTAGAACAGAAACGGAAGAACATAAAGTATTTTGCAAAGAACTTGAAGACAAGAATTCTGTGCAGATTATGCCACTGTATTTTGATTTAAGGGATACAGAGGCTATGAAAGAAGCTATTAAAGAGATAAGAGGAACAAAGCTTCCGGTTGATGGTTTAGTGAATAATGCAGGCATAACGTATAATTCATTGTTCCAAATGACGAATATTGATGAACTTCGGAATCAGATGGAGGTTAATTTCTTTGCTCCGTTTTTATTCACTCAGTACATTTCAAAATTGATGGTTAGGAACAAAAAAGGAAGCATCGTAAGCATTTCTTCGTCAGCTGCACTTGATGGCAACTCAGGTAAGTCGGCATACGGCGCTTCAAAGGCTGCTCTGCTAACTATGACAATGTGCATATCAGAGGAGTTGGCTGTAAGTGGAATTAGAGCTAACGTAATCTGCCCTGGAGTCACAGCAACAGATATGCTGTCCACTATGCCTGATTACATAATGGATATTCAGAAGGAAGCAACTTTTTTGAAGAAAGTTGGAACTACGGCAGATATAGCGAATACTGCTCTGTATTTGCTTTCAGATTATTCCAGCTATATAACGGGTCAGGTTATCCGTGTTGATGGTGGAGTAACACAGTACGATAAGAGACAATCATAATGGGTGATAGATTATTATCAATTGAAGGAAGAACCAGATTAGACATTCTATCTGCTGCTTTAGCTGCTGGAAAGAACGGTGCTCATATTGCACCGTCTCTGTCTGAAGTAGAGATATGTTTGGCTATTCTTATGAGTTTTAAGGAAACTGAAGATAGTTTTATTCTCAGTAAAGGACACGGTGCATTGGGTTATTATGCGGCCATGCATCAGATTGAAATGATCACAGACGAGCAGTTTTCTTCGTTTGAGACCAATGGTGGGGAGTTCCCTGGTCAACCGAGTAGGAGTGCTAACAACAAGATTGAGTATAGTAGTGGAAGCTTAGGTATGGGCTTAACATATGCTTTGGGTGTAGCTTTGGCAAAAAAGAAAAAAACAGGAATGGTCTATACTGTTGTCGGTGATGGCGAACTTAATGAAGGTTCTAACTGGGAAGCAGCAGCTTTGGCAAGCAAATACTGTTTGGACAACTTGATTGTAATTGTTGATAATAACAAGCTTCAGTCTGACGGTAATTGTAAAGACATAGTTGGTCAGAATCTCGATGCACTATGGAAAGCATACGGTTGGCAAGTAGTTGAATGTGATGGACACTCAGTTGATGCGATTAAGCTTGCAATTACAAGCGAGCACAAAGACAAACCGCTAGTTATTCTTGCTAAGACAATAAAAGGTAAAGGCGTCTCGTTTATGGAAAACGATAACGCATGGCACCATGCCGTACTAAAAGACGAAGAGTATTCAAAGGCTGTACAGGAGGTGCGAGATGCATATTGATTATGTTAAAAACAATCGAGTGTATTCGTTGCTTGGACAGCGTGGAACCTTTGGAACCGTATTGAAAGAACTTGCTGCAGAAAACGAGAAGATAATAGCCCTATCTGCAGATCTTACACGCACTTCCGGATTAGAACAGTTTGCAGCTGCATATCCCGACAGATTATATAATGTGGGTATTGCTGAAGAAAATGCAGTTGGTATGGCCGCAGGATTAGCTGATCAAGGCTACATTCCTTTTGTTTCAACATTTGCTAATTTTGCAACACTTCGAGCCAATGAATTCATGCGTCATTTTATGGCTTACATGAATTGTAATGTAAAAATAGTCGGGCTCGGTAGCGGTTTTGCTATGGAATTGTTTGGTAATACTCATTATGGCTTAGAAGACATATCAACAATCCGTTCAATGCCAAATATTACTATCTTTTCGCCAGCAGATGGTATGGAGGTAGCAAAAATAGTTGATTATGCTGCTAATCATAAGGGACCGATGTACATTCGCCTTTCCGGAAAAATGAACAATCCAATGGTGCATCGTTTAGATTTTGATTTCATTCCAGGGAAATCAATCAAAATGGTTGAAGGAGAAGACATAGTAATCTTTGCAACCGGTAGTATGGTAAATTCTGCTGTAAAAGCCAGCAAAAAACTAGCCGAAAGTGGTATTTATGCATCGGTTTATGACGTTCACACTTTAAAACCATTTGATGGCGAGATTGTGATTAACAATAAAGACAAAAGACTGATAGTATCTGTAGAAGAACACTGCATAACAGGAGGATTGGGGTCAGCTATATCTGAGATTCTTGCAGGACAGACTTCACATGGCAAGCTGCTTAGGTTTGGTACTTGTGACCATTATAAAGCAGCTGGTAATTATGATTATATGCTTCAGGTGCATAATCTAACACCTGAAGGTATAACAAATACAATAATAAACAGTTTAAAGGAGAATTAAAAATGACAAATTTAGAAAAGTACAACAATGCATTTATTGAAACTTTTGAGATTACTGAGGATCAGCTTGCTAATCTTAAGTATCAGGACATTCCTGCTTGGGATTCTGTAGGACATATGAATCTGATTGCTGCGCTTGAAGATGCTTTTGACATTATGATGGATACTGATGACATCATTGATCTCAGTTCATATGAAAAGGGCAAAGAAATACTTGCGAAAGAAGACTACGGAGTAGAATTCTAATGAACAAAATCTGGGACTTCCCTGCATTCGGTGATGCGACAGCTATTAAAGATGAGTTCTCTAATTCAATTACTTATCTTAAACTGAATGAAGAAGCTAACAATTTGGCAAGTGCAATTGGGCGAAGATGCCTGGTGTTTGTGCTCTGTCGCAATGAAATCGGATCTGTTGTTGGCTATGCTGCTTTTATGAATAATGGGATAGTTCCTGTGCTATTTAATAGTCATCTTGAAGAGGAATTACTTTGTAACCTGTTGTCGACATACGAACCCGCATATTTGTGGGTCCCACGGGAACAAGTGCCTCAATTTCCTGAAATGGAAGAACAGTATTCAGCATATGATTACGTGCTTTTAAAGACGGGATATGACAAAGAGTATGCTCTATATGATGAATTGGCACTTCTTCTGACGACTTCAGGATCGACTGGATCCCCAAAGTTTGTTCGTCAGTCATATGCTAATGTGTTGGATAACGCACGTTCCATAGTTCAGTATCTTGGATTGGACAATACTGAGCGTCCAATTACTACATTGCCTATGAACTATACTTATGGTCTATCTATCATTAATAGTCATTTCCTAGTTGGAGCTACACTACTTGTGACAGAGAAAACTCTTATGCAGAAAGAGTTTTGGGCTTTCTTTAAAGAAGAAGAAGCCACCTCTTTTGGTGGTGTCCCATATTCATATGAGATGTTGGATAGGCTTCGTTTTTACCGAATGAAGCTTCCTAGTCTTAGAACAATGACTCAAGCCGGTGGCAAGATTCTTCCAGAACTTCATGAGAAGTTTGCAAAGTACGCAGAAGAAAACGGAAAAAGGTTCATTGTTATGTATGGACAGTGCGAAGCCACTGCCCGTATGGGATATCTTCCACCTGAGAAGGCTGTTGAGAAGAAAGGATCTATGGGCATTGTTATCCCTGGCGGTAAGTTCCATCTCATTGATGTTAATGGTAACGAGGTAACTACACCTAATACTACTGGCGAACTTGTTTATGAAGGAAAGAATGTAACTCTCGGTTATGCTGAATGCGGAGAGGATTTGGCATTAGGCGACGAGCGCAAAGGGATCTTAGAGACCGGTGACATGGCTCAATTTGATGAGGATGGCTACTACTATATTGTAGGCAGGAAGAAGAGGTTCCTAAAAATATATGGGAATCGAGTGAATCTTGATGAGGTTGATCGTCTAATTAAGGGTCAGTTTGAAATAGAAGCGGCCAGCACAGGTATAGATGATCACATGTATATCTTTGTAACAGATGAGAATGTTGCGGAATCGGTCAGGGAGTTTGTTATCAATAAGACAAACTTGAATCCGGCTGCCTTTAAGATGATTGTGATCGACGAGATCCCAAAGAATGATTCAGGAAAAACTCTCTATAAGGAATTATCGAAGTACTACACATCCGAGGATTAATATACAGGAGTTTTGGAATGGCTTTTGATGAATTATTACAGATCTCACCATATTCACTTGACGAGAATGAGAAAGACAAGCTTCTGACAGAACGGCTCGTGGAACTGACTAGGCGTCACGAGGAGAATTGTCCTGAGTATAAACGGATTCTGGAAAGCATAGGTTTTAATGTTGATTCTGTTGAGTCTTATAAAGAAATCCCATTTCTTCCCGTGCGCTTGTTTAAGGAACTGGAACTGAAATCTGTCCCTCAAGAAGACGTAGTAAAGACAATGACTTCATCAGGAACGACAGGCCAAGCCGTTTCAAAGATATATTTGGATCGTGAGACATCTTCTAATCAACAGAAGACAATGGTTAAGATTGTATCAGAATTCACCGGTTCCAGCCGTATGCCGATGATTATTATTGATTGTCCAAGTGTCGTTAAGAACAGGGCTATGTTCTCAGCCAGAGGAGCAGGGATTCTTGGATTCTCCATTTTTGGAGCCAAGAAGATCTATGCTTTGGATGATGATATGCGATTAGATGTTGATGGCTTGAAAGAGTTTCTCGAGAAATTCAAAGATCAAAAGATCCTTTTGTTTGGCTTTACATTTATGATATGGCAGCATTTCTACAAAGAACTGGTGAGATTAAAAGAAGACGGGATCACCTTTGATCTTTCAAACGGAGTGTTGATTCATGGTGGGGGATGGAAAAAACTTATATCAGAAGCTGTCAGTCATGATGAATTTCACCAGCGATTAAAAGATGTTTGTGGTCTTGAACATATCCATGATTACTATGGGATGGTCGAGCAGACCGGATGCATTTACATGGAGTGTGAATGCGGACATCTTCATGCTTCCGTCTTTTCAGATGTGATAATTCGAAACCCTATAGATTTCTCTGAAGCAGATATTGGGGAAACAGGAATCATCCAGGTTGTATCAACAATTCCCGAATCATACCCCGGTCATAGTCTGCTGACAGAAGACGAAGGATCAATATTGGGAGTCGATGACTGTCCTTGTGGTCGCAAAGGAAAATACTTTAAGATTAATGGCAGACTTAAGAATGCAGAGATAAGGGGGTGTAGTGATACATATGCAACTAGATTCTGATGTTCTAAATAAGGTAACATATCTCACAGGATCAGCAGAAATTGCTAGTGTTCTCCCCCAAACGCCGGCAAAGGTTCCGTTTGACGATTCAATCGTGGACTATTTAAGCGATGTATCCAAGATCCTTATGAGTAACCGAGAAGCAAAAGCTTTCCCAGATGTTGTTACGTTTGCTTTTTGGATTCGCAAAGGTTCTGTTATGAAACTGAAAGAGCGTTTTTCGGAAGAGAAAGGACTGTATCTTGGTAAGGGGGTTGCTTTCCATATCGCTCCATCCAATGTACCGGTTAATTTTGCGTATTCACTTGTGTCGGGATTACTGACAGGAAATGCAAATGTTGTTAGGGTTCCGACCAAGGATTTTCCACAGGTTGGGATTATAACTTCTGCTTTGAATGAGGCATTGATTAATCATTCGGATATGAAGCCTTATGTTATTTGTGTTCGATATGAAAGAAATAAGGATATAAATGATGCTTTTAGTTCCGTTGCGGATGTAAGAGTGGTTTGGGGCGGAGACCAAACAATTGCTGAGCTTAGGAAGTCTCCGCTGCCTCCTAGATCCGGCGAGATAACGTTCGCTGATAGATTTTCTTTGGCTGTAATAGACTCGGATTCATATCTAGGTTTCGATAATAAAGCGAAGGTTGCTGAGGATTTCTACAATGATACCTTCCTTACTGACCAAAATGCTTGTACTAGTCCTAAAGTAGTTGTTTGGACTGGGAATAAGATAGATGAAGCAAAGAGGGTGTTTTGGGGCGAAGAGCACAAATTGGTTGAGAAGAAGTACACATTTCAATCGATTCAGGGTGTGAATAAACTCACCAAGGCATATCTCATTGCAGTTGCTGAGCCTGGGGTCAGTGTTGAAGAACACCCGGATAATCTAATTGTCAGAGTAACTGTTCCTAGAATCACCGAGACACTTATGGATTATCGTGATAATAGCGGTTATTTCTATGAGTATGATTGCAAGGATATTATGGAATTAGCACCACTTTGTAATGATAAGCGTTGCCAGACTATTGGATATATTGGAGATGCTAGCGTGCTCCTTCCTCTAGTTCAGTCAGGAGTTAAGGGCATAGATAGAATTGTTCCAATTGGAAAGACTATGGATTTTGATTTGATTTGGGATGGTTACAATTTACCTGCTTTATTGACAAGGATAGTTTCTTTATGAATGTTTTATTTTTGACATTGGTATCCTTTAATTCGCTTCAGGAGAGGAATATTTATTCTGATCTTATGCGCGAGTTTGTTAAGAATGGCCATAATATTTGTGTAATATCTCCTATTGAAAAAAGGTACTGCGAGAAAACACATGTAGTTTACGAAGATAACGCTAGGATTTTGAGATTAAGAATAGGAAATACACAGAAGACTAATATTATTGAAAAAGGGATTTCAATCGTAATGATTGAACCCTCCTATAAAGCTGCAATTAAGAAGTATTTCTCTGATATAAGGTTCGATCTCGTATTGTACTCAACACCGCCAATTACTTTAGTTTCGGCTATTGAATATGTAAAGAAAAGGGATGGAGCAGAATCATATTTGCTACTTAAAGATATTTACCCGCAAAATGCAGTTGATATTGGTTTACTGAGTATACATGGTATTAAAGGTGTTCTTTATAAGTATTTCAGACGTAAAGAGAAACGGCTATATGCTATTTCTGACAGAATTGGTTGTATGAGTCCAGCCAATGTTAGATATGTGATAGAGCATAATCCTGAGATTAATCCCAAGAGAGTCGAAGAGTGCCCAAATTCGATAGAAGTAATTGATAAAAGTGTAAATGAAGAGGCGAGAGACATTATAAGAACCAGATATGGAATACCGCTTAATAAGATGGTATATGTATATGGTGGTAATCTAGGCAAGCCACAAGGAATCTCCTTTCTTATTCAGTGTTTAAGAAGGTGTGCAGATATAGAAGATGTATTCTTTCTGATTGTTGGTGACGGAACTGAGTACGAGAGAATTCAGACATTTGTTGAGGGCTGTAAACAAACAAATATAAAACTAATGAAACATCTCCCCAAGGAAGACTATGACACTTTGGTCGGAGCTTGTGATGTGGGTTTGATTTTTCTCGATCATAGGTTTACAATCCCGAATTTTCCAAGTCGCATATTGGCATATATGCAAGCTAAACTGCCAGTTTTAGCTGTTACAGATCCTTTTACTGATATTAGGAAAGTTATTGAAGAAGGCGATTTCGGTTGGTGGTGTGAAAGTGATAGTGTTGATGTGTTTGTTGAAAAGGTAAAGAGCATTATGAATCAAGAGTGTAAAATTAAGGGCCAGAATTCATGGGCGTATATTAACAGAATGTATTCTGTGAGTGATGCTTATAAAGTATTCATAAATAAATAACTGCATCTGGGAGATACTGATGAAAGAGATAATTAGATATTTATCTAAATTGTTAATGCTAATGATGCTTTTCCCGCTAAAAGCTTTGAAAACAAGACCTAATCAGATCCTTTTGGATAATTGTCTTGCTCATAATTATGCTGATAATATCAAGCCAATTGCTGAAGAATTAGCATTAAGAGGAGAATACATAATTTATGTATCTGTGCTAAATGAAGATTCTTTTTCATTCTTATATGAGAAAGGCATAAGACCTGTAAAGTTTCGTTCTATTAAATACTATTTTGTAGCGATGACCTCGGGCTTCTTTATTACCAATAGTGGAGGCTATTCGTATTTACCTTTAAAGAAGAATCAAAAAGTAATTAACACTTGGCATGGTGGCGGTGCATATAAGAAGATTGGCATTGATGCCTATAATGTTTCTTCTTTCTATCGACACGAATTGAAGCTTGCAGCAAATAAGACAAGTGTTTTTCTAGCTTCAAGTGTAAAGTTTGCTGACTGTATGTCTCATTCGTTAATAATACCTAGGAATAGATTTGTAGAAGTCGGAATGCCTAGAAATGATGTTTTGTTAAATGGTAATCCAGATACTATAAAAAGTGTGAGAAATGAGATTGGTTTGAAAGATAACGAGAGAATGGTTCTTTATGCTCCGACATATAGAAGGATAAACACTGATTCATTTGGCGAGTCTGTTGCAATAGATTATGGAATAGATTGCAACAGAGTCATTGAGGCGTTAAGCAAACGCTTTGGCGGAGAATGGAGATTCGCTGTTCGCCTACATCCACAGATAAAAAAAGCTGGGAGCGAGTTTGATGATTCACGTGTTTTGAATTTGACATCTTATGGGGATATGCAAGAATTATTGCTGGTCGCCGATGTTATGATAAATGACTTTTCTTCATCAATGTGGGATTATATGCTAACTGGCAAACCAGGTTTTTTGTATGCTAAGGATTTGCAGAACTATATCAATACTACGGCAGTATACACTCCTGTAGAAAGCTGGCCATTTCCCAAATCTACATCAAACGATGAATTGGAAACGGCAATTCTACAATTCGACGAGAACGAGTATCGAGAGGCTTGTGATCGACATTATAATGAACTTGGCGGATGCGAGACTGGGAAAGCAACATCATTTGTATGTGATTATATTTCTCAGTGTATTGCAAATTAAAGGTGATAATCATGAAGGTAGCGTACTGTAGCTTGCTTCTTCCAGAAGATAAAAAACTGATCGAGAGAGCCAAAGGCCATCTTCCACTGGTGTCGGTTCACAAATTCACTAAAGCAATCATCAACGGATTAGATTGTAATCTTGATGCACCCGTGCGGGTTTTCAATACTATAAACACCTTGAATTACCCTAGATTTCCGCAACTGGTATTTCACAAAGAAAAGTGGAGTCATACCGAAACAGCAAATGATGTCCATATTGGTTATATCAATTTGTTTGGAATAAAGTATATTACACAGGCGTTTAGCCTATATAAAGAGTTGGATAGGTGGATTAAATCAACAGGTGATGAAAGAATAATAGTTTGTGTTCACCATAGTTACTATCCTATGGTTAAAGCGGTCCTAGATATCAAGAAGAAGTACCAACAAAAGATTATTACCTGTCTAATAACTGGAGATGTTCCTGGACAGCTTGCATTCAAATCGCGAAACAGCCTTTCTGTTAAACAGCGATTAATAAAAAGAATGGACAAAAAAATGCTCTTATTAATTAAGCGTTTTGATTGTTTTGTTTTGCAAACAAAGTATATGGCTGAATGCTTTTCTGTTGAGGACAAACCTGTGTGCGTAGTTGAATGTGCATATTTACATAATACTGACGATTCTGCTGTTGAGACAAATAAATATAACACAGACAATAAAAAGGTGGTGTTCTATGCTGGTTCTCTTCGAGAGGAATATGGCTCGCTCCATTTGTTGAATGCAATAAAACAAATTGAAGGAGATGATTATGAGTTTTGGATAGCCGGCTCTTCTGGCGGTGATATTGTTGATAGAATCATTAAACTATCGAGTGAAGATCCTCGTATCAAGTATCTAGGCTTCATATCACCTGAAGAAGTGGCAGACAGGCAACAATGTTCTACCGTTTTAGTAAGTCCAAGGCGATCAAATGAAGTATTCGTAAAGTATAGTTTTCCTAGTAAAACAATGGAATGCCTGGCATCGGGGAAGCCATATGTTGCGCACAAACTTCCTTGTGAACCAGAAGAATATGGTAATTATATACAATATCCCGAAGATGAAAGCGATGAGTCATTAGCCCAAAAGTTAGTTGAAATCTGCTGTATGTCTGACGAGGAGCGAAGAATAATAGGAGAAAGAGGAAGAGAATTCGTTGTAAATGAAAAGAATCCAACGGCCATGTGTAAGAAGATTGTCGCTTTTTGGAGTTCTCTAGTTTAATACACGTTCAAACACATTCTTATGGCATTGAATCAAGAGCATCCACCATTGGGAGAGCTAAACAATGATACGTAACAATCTAAACAAGCCACTGATAATAGTCGTAGGGTACTTGGTGTTCACGCTGTTATTGTATGTGTTTGGCCCTTTTAAATGGGTTACATATAATCCGGCATTGTTTTGGACACTTAATATCATGTATATCATTGCGCTAACACTTGGATGGCAACTTGGAATTAGAACTCATGTATGTGGTCGTTCCTTAGCATGGGACATAGAGACAGTTGCTATACTGCGCTTTGCTATTCCAGTTAATTTTGTTTTTGAATTACTATTCTCTTTTCGTCGTTTTGATATTAAGTCTTTTGATATAGGACTACTGATAAGTAAAATGGCTGCTGGAATCGTAAATATGGGGAGTGCTTACAATACTCTTCAAACTGGACTAAGCGAAGGTGTGTCCAGTTCTGATGCTTTGGGTGGATATGCATTTACTATCCTGAGCTTAATTTGGACTGTTTTTGGCTATAACATTCTGCTGTTAGGAATTCTATATTTTAGAAAAATAACGCTTGCAAACAAAATCATTATAGTGACGACAGTTTTACTAATTGTTTTTGGTTTTTTGGCTACTGGAACTAATATTGGTTTTTTCAGAATTGCGCTAATATTTGTTGTGTTTTACTATCTGAAAACTCAGAAGAATAGAATAGCAAGTTCAAGCAGAAATAAACGATCAAATTCAAGAAAAATGCTGTTATTGTCTATATTTGCGGCAACTGTTGTTTTAGTTGTCTTTGATAGAATAATGCGAAGCCGTGGTGGCGTTCTTTCATGGAATGATACTGGTTACAATATAGGCGGGATTCGTATTAACCAAAACAGTCCTTTGTTTAGAATACTGCCGAGTTACATGCACATATTATTGATTTCTTTGTCAGGATACTTAACACAGGGTTATTACGGCATGTCTGTATCACTTAGACTTCCTTGGAAGCCTGGATATGGAGTCGGGCATTCTATGGCAATTATGAATCTGCTCGGTGATGCTGTTAGTATTCCGCATGAAAACACTTATCAGTATCGGTCAGCCATATTTGGTTGGGAAGAAGGGGTAAGATGGCACACTATGTATAGTTGGTTTGCTAATGATGTAACTTATTATGGTGTTATAATCGTCGTGCTTGTCATTGGTATTATTTCTGGTATGGCATACAAAGATGCTATTGTAACTAATAATCCATATGCAAAACTTGTGACTTACTATTTTATGCTACTTTTTGTATTTATGCCATGTAACAATCAATTATTCCAAACACTTTATATCATGTTGCCGTTTTTATTTGCCGTTGCTTTGTGGTTGATTACTAGGGAAAGAAGAATAGTTGTTTTATCTGGAGAGTAATATATGGGAAAAAGTAGAACTACTTATAGTGCGTTAAACGCTATATTTGCAATCCTGTTAACTTTGGTTAATGGTTTGCTCGGAATAGTAGTTACAAAACTAGTAATAGATCGTTTCGGTTCTGATTTTAACGGGCTTAATTCTACAGCGAATCAAATCATAAATGTTCTCTTGATACTTGAGGGCGGCTTTACATTAGCATCAAATGTTTCGCTGTTTGCTCCATTAAGTAACGCCAATTATGAGATTGCTAATGGAATTCTCTCGGCAACACAAAAGAAATTCAAAAGAATTGGAGTGATATTCCTATTCTTTGGTGGAATAGTGGCATTGATTTATAGTCTTTTAGTTGTATCAGATTTGCCAAGGGAGTTTGTATTTACTGTAATAATAATGGCGGTAGTTCCGCAAGCATTGAATTTGTTTTACACCACAACTTACAGGGTTTTGCTCCAAACGCAGCAAAAAGAGTTTATTATTAGCGGTTTTACAGCACTAACCATTGGATTAGGACACATAACGAACATAATACTCATAAATAATAATGGGGAAATGTGGATGGTGCGCTTTGTCACCATGGTTTTTGCTATAGTTAATTGCGTTTTGATTACTCAATACACTAAGAAGAGTAATGCTTTTCTAGACATGTCGGTTTCTCCAATGCCACATTTAATTAAGGGTACTAATGATGTATTGGTGCAAAAAATCACAAGTGTAATATACAATTCTTGGCCAATAGTTTTCCTTTCAATTTCGCCGAGTGGTGGCACTAAACTTTCTAGTGTTTATTCTGTGTACAATAATGTGTTTGTCATTATTAAATCAATTCTTCATGGTGTAATTGATGCTCCTCGCCTTGGATTTGGTCAGATGCTGAAAGAAAAGGATAGATCCGAGGTGTGGACTGTATTTAAGGAATATGAGTTTATATCAATCGTATCTACGTTTGTTATGATGACAACAGGGTGTGCAATGCTATTACCGTTTATCGGCATATATACTAAGGGTGTTTCAGATATTAATTACTATGATATCTATATTGCTACATTCATGGTGTCAATTGCGACTATTGAAATGCTACACATTCCCAGTGGTCACATTATAAACATGTCAGGTAATTTTAGAATCAGTAAGTATTTCCAGATCATTGCCTGCTCTGTGCTCGTTGTTTCTATGGCATTCTTTGGATCTCTTTGGGGTGTTTACGGAATGCTGGCTTCTCTTCTGTTTGTTGCTATATTATTGGCTTTTCTTGAGATAATATATGTACACCATTACTTCTTCAAAGGTAAGATTTTGGAGTTTATAGTGTTAATTCTCCCATTTTTACTAACAGGCATACTGTGTTCATTTGTTGAACTAAATGCTTTTCTGCGAATAAATGGAGTTATTGAATTTGTTTTGTGTGGTTTTGTCATACTGCTTGTCAACTCTTGCTTGGCTGTAGTGCTGGGATTTGTTTTCAACAGAAAAGAAACAAGTAATTGCTTGAATAGAATAAAAGCTGTTATGGTAAGATTTAGAAGGGAAAAATAAGGCTTTAGGGGTTTGAAAATGCATTATGCAATTGTACTTTCTGGTGGAATCGGATTGAGGTTGGGATATGAAAAGCCCAAACAGTACTTAGAGATTGAGAACAAGCCGATTATCGGTTATTGTCTTGATGTCTTTCAGAACGCTGATTGTATTGATCGAATTGTAATAGTTATTGCTAAGGAATGGGAGAAATTAGTTCGAACATACATTGATAACAACGGAATAACAAAGTTTATTTCCTTTGCCACGGCGGGCGAGAGTCGCCAACAATCTGTTTTAAGTGGTCTGGAAGCAATAAGATCCATTGGCGGCAAACCAGATGATTTAATTGCTATTCATGATGCCGCAAGGCCATGTGTTTCAAACCGAACAATCCAAAAATGCTTTGAAATGCTAGAACGCTATGATATGTCAATGCCGGTTATTTCCGTCAAGGATACTGTTTATTATTCAGAAAATGGGGTTGAGATTTCAAGTCTGTTAAATAGAGACAATTTATATGCTGGACAGACTCCAGAAGGTTGCCATCTGGGAGAATACTATACCTTAAATGCTTCTCTTTCTAAAGAAGATTTATCAAATATAAGGGGAACAAGTGAGCTGGGATATAGAAACGGACTAACAGTTGGTTTATTTCAGGGGGAGGAAACGAACATTAAAATTACAACGAAAGAAGATTTAGCGCGTTTTGTTCAAATACTAGGAGACTGCAAATGAAAGCATATGTATTGCACAAGATCAATGATATTAGGTATGAAGATGTTAAATATCCTTCGTGTCCTCCCGGCTGGGCAATAGTTAAGGTTAAAGCTGCTGGTATATGCAGTTCTGATATTCCCAGGATTCTCACAAAAGGCACATATCATTACCCACTAATCCCTGGCCATGAGTTTTCGGGAATAGTTGAGCAGGTAAGTAATAGCGACAAGAATGAAAAACTTATAGGAAAGAGAGTAAGCGTTTTCCCCTTGATTCCATGTTTTCAGTGTCAGCCTTGCCAAAATCACCAGTACGAGATGTGTGAGCATTATGATTATATAGGCTCAAGACGCGATGGTGCTTTTGCTGAATATGTTTCTGTTCCTATTTGGAATTTGGTTGAGTTACCTGATGATATCAACTTTGAAGAGGCTGCTATGTTAGAGCCTTTGGCGGTCTCGTTGCATGCGGTAAAACAGCTGGACATAAAAGAAACTGATGATGTTGCGATCATTGGAACTGGTATGATAGCTTTTGCATCTGCTCAACTGGCATTATTGCTTGGAGCAAAATCAGCTAGTATCATAGCAAGATCAAATAAAAAAAAGAAAATAGCTGATTCATTATCAAATGTAAAATATATAAGTGATCCAGATTGTTCATTGCAATTCGAAAAGACATTAGAAGCAGTAGGAAGCAATCAATCAATTAGAAGATGCATAGAGTTGACAAAACCGAAAGGTAAAATTGTTTTAATGGGAAATCCTGAAGGAGACATAATTCTCCAACAAGATGTTTATTGGCGAATACTTCGAAAACAAATAACCGTTTCCGGGACATGGAATTCTTCTTATGATAATGGATCTTATAACGATTGGCTTGAAATGCTAAGATTGTTATCTGAACGCAGAATAGATTTACATGCTTTAATAACACACACTTTTCACCAAAGCGAATTGAATGATGCGCTCAGATTAATGAAAGAACACATTGAACCTTATTGTAAAGTAATGACACTATGGAACGAGGAGTAAAATGTATAGTGAACCTAAGATATCAGCTTCTATGATGTGTGCTGATTTAGTTTATCTTAAGGAGATTATTAAAATCCTTGAAGCGGAGAATGTTGAGTATTTGCACATCGATGTTATGGATGGCGAGTTTGTGCCAAACTTCGGTCTAGGAGTAGATTACATTAAGGGTCTCCGCAGATTGACCGATATTCCTCTTGATCTTCATTTGATGATTCGTAATCCGGAGTATAAATTACAGTGGATTGGAATAGAGAGCAACGATATAGTATCAATTCATTATGAAAGCACCTATCAAGTTCAACGAACACTAGATTGGTTGGAGCCATATGGATGCAGAAAATTCCTAGCAATCAATCCCGCCACTCCGATCTCGTCATTAGAAGAGGTCTTTGATTATATTGATGGTATTAATCTGTTAATGGTCAATCCGGGTTTTGCAGGTCAACAAATGGTACCAAGCACAATAAAAAAAGTCGCTAAACTCAGCGAATATTTAAAAGAGCATCAACATTCTGACATAACAATTGAAGTGGATGGTAACATCAATACTAACAATGCTCCTATTATAAAGCGAAATGGAGCGGATTTATTTGTCTGCGGCTCATCTAGCATTTTCAGAGGAAGCCTTGTTGACTACCAACAAAACATTCAAACCATTAGACAAGCAATCAAATAGTTATAATTGTTGTTTATTTTATTTGAAGATACATTGATTAGGCAGCGCCTTAATTGGGAGAGTACAGTGGGAATAATGACAACAAGACAATACGACAATTCCCTTAATACAATCAGGTTAGTAGCAGCATTTCAAGTAATGCTTGGTCACATGGTGGAGCATTTAGCTTTGCCAATTAGTGATACAGCTCTCAAGCTTATATATTTCTTTAGGGGTGTGCCGATTTTTTTTATGATTAGTGGTTTCTTGATGTGGGCTTCGATTGGAAGATCAAATTCATATTCACAGTATATAAAACGGCGTTTTTGGAGAATATACCCCGAATTATGGGTTTCCGTAGCCATAGATATATTGGTTTTAGTATTTCTTTATTCCAAGAGCAATATTAAAGACCTGTTTCTATTTGGACTCGCTCAGAGCACTGTTTTTCAGTTCTGGACACCTGATTCGCTTCGAGATTATGGAGTAGGAACTCCTAATGGAGCTTTGTGGACTATAGGTGTAATGATCCAGTTCTATATAATCGCTTGGTTCTTTTACAAGATTATGAGAAACAAAAAGGTTTATGTTTGGATTATTGGTTTTGTTTTTTCTTTCTCTATAAGTATGCTTGGCAGTTATATTACGAATGAAATCATTGGCATAGAAATAGTGGGGAAATTATATGACCAAACTATTCTTAAGTTTTTTTGGTTATTCTATATAGGAATGTTTATAGCTAAGTATAAAGATAGACTCATACCAATAGCATCCAAGATTTGGTATGTGTCATTAGCGATAGCTTTTGTGTTTTTCTTAACAGGTTTGGATTTGTTTTCTGGTTATTATTTGTTTTGGAGCATATTCCTTACTGTAGGCCTTGTTGGTTTTGCTTATAGATTCCCTCGATTATCAATCAATCTTGATATTTCGTACGGTCTGTTTTTGTATCATATGATTATTGTTAATATATTTGTGTATATTGGTATAATTGGCAATTGGTTGAATGCGATTGCGGTCTGCATATTAGCGGTGATGGTTGCATACCTATCTACTATTACCATTGGTGTTTGGGCGGCTAAAAGAAAGAGACTGAAATCTATAGATTCTAAGGCATAGAGCAAGGAAGGAGTTTATTGTGATTATAAATGAAGCGTTTAAGAATAAAGTGTTAGTTATTACTGGAGGAACTGGTTCATTTGGCTCGACAGTATTGAAGCATTTTTTAGATTCCGATCTAAGTGAAATTAGAATTATTTCTCGTGATGAGAAGAAGCAGGACTGGATGAGACATACTTTGCAGGCACAGTATCCTGAGCATGCCGGCAAGGTTCAGTTCTATGTCGGCGATGTAAGGAATATCGAATCGGTCCGTGATGTTATGTATGGTGCCAATTTTGTTTTCCATGCAGCTGCCCTGAAAGAGGTTCCTTCCTGCGAATTCTTCCCGATGGAAGCTGTTAAAACCAACATCATAGGCACAGACAATGTTATCAGTGCGGCCGTAGAAAATAGGGTTGAGAGAGTTGTGTTCCTGTCCACCGATAAGGCTGCATATCCTATTAACACAATGGGAATGACAAAAGCAGTGGCCGAGAAAGTGGTTGCTGCACGAGCGCAAAAAGCATATGAGCGTAGTGGCACGGTCCTTGCATGTACACGTTATGGTAACGTTATGTGTTCCCGTGGTTCGGTTATTCCGTTGTTTATCGATCAGATTAAGAATAATAGGCCAATAACTATTACTGATCCTAATATGACGCGATTCCTTATGAATCTTGATGAAGCTGTAGATCTGGTTGCATTTGCGTTTGAACATGCTGAACCGGGTGATCTCTTTATTCAGAAAGCAGATGCTAGTACCATTGGAGATCTTGCAGATGGTGTAATGAAGGTTTTTGGAGAAACTGAAAAGAAGATAATCGGAACTCGTCATGGTGAAAAACTGTATGAAACACTTATGACACGTGAAGAAAGGCTTAGATCAACGGATATGGGGCACTATTTCCGCATTGCTCCGGATGGTCGTAGTCTCAATTATGATAAATTCTATGTTCAAGGACAAGTTACCACAGAAGCCGAAGAAGCCTATACAAGCCACAATACAAAACTACTAGATGTTGATGGTGTTGTTAAGAAGATCATGGAAACTGATTATGTAAGGGAAGAACTTGAAGGTCGTCCTCATATTGTTGAGGCATAACCAGGTATTAACGAGGAGTGTTGCTTGATATGGCAAACTGGAAGAATAACGGAAAACTAAAACTGTTGATTATCGTCGGAACTCGTCCGGAGATAATACGTCTTGCTGCTGTCATCAAGAAGTGCCGCAAGTATTTTGATACTATCTTGGCTCATACCGGTCAGAACTACGACTATAACCTGAATGGAGTGTTCTTCAAGGATCTTGAGCTTGATGATCCTGATGTCTATATGGAGGCCGTCGGTGCTGATCTCGGCGAGACGATGGGAAACATTATCGCTAAGAGCTATCAGCTTATGGTTGAGTTGAGACCTGATGCGGTCTTGGTGCTTGGTGATACTAACAGTTGCCTTTCTGTTATCGGTGCTAAGAGGCTCCATATCCCGATCTTCCATATGGAAGCAGGCAACAGATGTAAGGATGAGTGCCTCCCTGAAGAGACAAACCGCCGTATAGTGGACATCATATCTGACGTAAACCTTGCCTATAGTGAGCATGCACGCCGCTATCTTGCTGACTGCGGATTGCCTAAGGAGAGGACCTATGTAACGGGCTCGCCCATGGCTGAAGTCCTTCGCATGAACCTTGATAAGATACAGGCTTCCGATGTCCATTCCAAACTCGGGCTCGAGAAGGGCAAGTATATCCTGCTGTCGGCTCACCGCGAGGAGAATATCGATACCGAGAAGAACTTCCTGTCGCTGTTTACAGCCATTAACAAGATGGCAGAGAAGTATGATATGCCGATCCTCTATTCATGCCATCCCAGGTCGAAGAAGAGGCTTGAAGCATCGGGTTTTGAACTGGATAAGAGAGTCATTCAGCATGAGCCTCTCGGATTCCATGACTATAACTGTCTACAGATGAATGCGTTTGCTGTCGTATCTGACAGCGGTACGCTCCCTGAGGAAAGCAGTTTCTTCACTTCTGTAGGAAAGCCGTTCCCGGCCGTATGCATCAGGACATCTACAGAGCGTCCCGAAGCATTGGACAAGGGCTGCTTTATCATAAGCGGAATCGATACCAACGGTCTCCTGCAGGCTGTTGATACGGCTGTTGAGATGGTAAGGAACGGAGACAACGGAATTCCCGTACCTGATTATGTAGATGAGAACGTATCCGATAAGGTCGTTAAGATCATCCAGTCGTATGTTGGCATAGTCAACAAGATGGTTTGGAGAAAGGATTCATGAAGATCCTCGTAACCGGTGCGAAGGGAATGGTAGGAACCGCCCTCGTCAATAATCTGAAGAACATCAGAGACGGCAAGAACAGGACCAGACCGAACATCCTGGTTGAAGAAGTATTCGAGTACGATATCGATTCGACTAACGAAGAGCTCGATAAGTATTGTGCCGAATGCGATTTTGTTTTTAACCTTGCAGGTGTTAACAGACCGGAGAATCCGGAAGATTTCATGAAGGGAAATTTCGGGTTTGCAAGTGAGCTTCTGGACGCTCTTAAGAGTCATGGCAACAAAGCGGGGATAATGCTCAGTTCATCGATCCAGGCCACTTTGTCCGGACGCTTTGGAGATTCCGAGTACGGACGCAGCAAGAAGGCCGGCGAGGAGCTGTTCTTTAACTATGGA
>JAEEGL012898797.1_pt1 | contig 27765 bp, 23 predicted proteins | sample 9134231 | NCBI WGS metagenome assembly JAEEGL01 (sample SAMN16246548, study PRJNA631951) | gut metagenome | biome: gut microbiome; feature: rumen; material: fiber-attached | host: Bos | place: Iran: Karaj | collected 2018-10
TCAAGTCCTGCAGCAACCTTCTCAGGTGTGTTGTACTTGTCGATCATGGCATAAGCCTTCTCCTTGTTGAGGACCCACTGCTCTCTTGTGAGGAGGTTAGCAGGCTTCTCGGAAGCGAACTTCTTGTCCTGAGGGTTCTCGGCATAACCGAGGATGTAGATGAGGGTCTTTGTCTCACCCGGAGCAAGAGTGATCTTCTTGTAGTGTGAAGCGATCGGAGACCAGCCGTCAGCAAAGGAATTGGAAGCCTTGCCTGCCTTAACTGTCTCAGGGTTGTCCCAGCCGTTGTAGATGCTTCCGAGGAAAGCGTCACGGTCAGTATCGTAGCCGTCGATCTCGTCATTAACTGTATAGAAAGCGTAGTGATTACGTCTGTCTCTGTACTCGGTTACGTGATAGATCGTTGAACCTTCGATTTCAACGCGGCCTGTGGAGAAGTTTCTCTGGAAGTTGGTGCAGTCATCCTGAGCGTCCCAGAGGCACCATTCAGCCATTGAGAAGATGGAGAAATCCTTTACCTCGCTGCTCTCGTTTGTGAGAACTACCTGCTGGACCTCTCCGTCGTAGTTCTGGGGAACGAAGAATGTGACTTCAGCCTTAAGGCCGTTCTTCTTACCCTTTATGATGGTGTAACCCATACCGTGGCGGCACTCATACTCATCGAGTTCCGTCTTGACCGGAGACCAGCCCGGATTCCAGACAGTGCCGTTGTCATTGATGTAGAAATAACGGCCGCCCATATCCAAAGGCACGTTGTTGTAGCGGTAACGTGTGATCCTTCTGAGCCTAGCGTCCATGTAAAAACTGTAGCCGCCGGCTGTGTTTGAGATAAGGGAGAAAAATCCCTGATTTCCGAGGTAATTGATCCAGGGATAAGGTGTTTTCGGCGTCTCGATCACGTATTCACGTGCCGCATCATCAAAGTGTCCAAATTTCATTTTGGCTGCCTCCGTGTTCATTGGTTTTTTGTCGAAAAAAGTACAATAATTTTATACCATTATTATGCAAAAAGGTACTGATTATTCTTTAATCAGCTTGCTCTCGATAAGCAGTTCTCTGAAAGTTGCTATCGCGTCTTTAACGCTCCCGAATCCGCCGTTGGCATAGACATTAACGGTACGTGAGTATATTTCTTTGATCCTGGCATCATCGGGGTCTGCCGGACCGGCCTTTATGCTTTCTGCAACAGGAGCAAGAATCGTATAAGGATTTTGTCCGCCCAGCCATGCAAAATTGTATCTTTCGTCGGTCTTCGCGGCTCCGATCACGGTTTTGGAGTTGACGAAACCGGCCATTCCGCCCGCCATCATGTCCTTGAGATTGTCCTGAATGCAGCAGACAGATGTCATGATATCGGCACAGGATTTCTTCATATCGCTTGCCGACGTCACCATGATCCAGTCTCCGCCCCATGTGAAAGACTCGGGAGCCTGAACAATGCCCCAGTCTCCGGAGGTCGGATTGGCTTTCCTGAAATAGACCGGATCCAGGGCAAAAGCTTCCATCCTGGCAAGCGAGACGGGTCCCCAGTACGAGAGCACCGTCTTGTTCCTCATTCCGGCCTTCCATTCATCAGAGCCCGTGGAAGCGCCAAAAGTCAGCTTCTCGGTATTGAGAGTCTTTGCATATTCGTAAAAGGATTCAACAGTGGCATCAGTCTGAAGCTTGTCTCCGACCTTCCATGGAGTGCTGCGGTTCCCGATGTAGCTCCTGAATATCTCCCCTGTACCCGCGGTTATCTTTACGGCGCCGTCCGATTCCTTATTGATCTTCCTGGCGGCAGTCAGGAAAGCGGCCCACGAGGAAAAGCTTTTCGAGACCTCGGCAGGATCAGATGAGCCGAGATACTGCTGGGCAAGCGTTCTCTGGTAAAAAACAGCCGAAGGTGAAAGGTCCCACGCAAGGCCCTTTATGTTGCCATAGCTGTCACAGGCCATTCTCAGGGAATAGTCGTACATTGTCTCGCACGCTTTGTTCGAGATGCCTATACTGTTGATCGAAGCCGTTTTATCCGAATCGGCATATTCCTTTACATGATCAAAGCCGCAGATGAACAGATCGGGAGCGCTGTCAGATTCAAACGCTTCATCAAGGCGGCTGTAATAATCATCGGGATCGATAACGACAAACTCATAATCCTTGACCGGAGAATACTTCTCAAGGATCTTGCCGAAACCGGGATCATAACTCCAGATAACGAGCTTGCCGCCTTCGGCGTCAACTACGTCAGCCGCGGGCTTCTCGGCGAATGTTTCCGGTGCGGGTTCAGATTCGGAAGTCTCGGTCCCGGACTGTGTTTTGGGCTTTGAATCAGTACTCTCCGCGGTCACCGCGGGAGTTGTTGCGGGAGTCGTCCCGGCAGTCTTGTAAGAGCACCCTGCGGCGCTGAAAGTGATGAAAAGCGACAGCACAAGGGCTGCGGTCTTCGTCAGCTTCATAGGGATACCCCCTTTTACTGGGCGTTCTCGCTGTTCTCGTTGACTCCGAAGATAATCTTGCCGTAACGGTTGAGATACTGGGCGTATTCATTCATGTCGCCTGTCGTATGGACTCTCTTGCCGTTGTACATACCGTAGATCTCGATCGTAGCGGTCTGCGCACCGGGCTGCTGTGCGGCAATATACAGATCAGTGATGGCAGATGCTCTTGCAATAGGCTCGTTCTTCGCGAGCTTGCTCCTTAATGCATTCTGCAGTCCTTCCAAGTCACCTGCAACAGAAGCAAGCGTGACATACTGGCCCGTGAGCATATCGAAGCTTGAGAACTCCTCCTTGCTTGCGAGGACCTTATTGCCGGCAGTTACCTTGTAGCTCATAACGACTGAAAGGACTCTCTTGTTGTATGAATAATCGAAATTGACCTCAATGTTATAGACCGTATCAACAGTTCCCGAAAGTCCGTATGCGGCCTTAGCCTCTCCGGCATATCTGGAGTAAAGGCCTACAGCCTCCTGATAGAAGCTGTCCAGGATCAGGTTGACCGCTTCGGAGACGTTCTCGCTTCCTGCCTTGCTTACAAGCACTCTCTTGCCCGAGAAGACTGCCAGATGCTGGTTGTCTTCAGTATCTACGCTTTCAGAGAATGTTTCTGAATCAACGACAAAGTTTTCGCTGATGTTTGATGAAGTCAGATAAGAGAAATCGACTCTCTCATTTGTCGGATGAGGTGTGGGTGTGGGAGTCGGAGTAGGTGTCGAAGAAGGGGTGGGCGTTGCCTCCTCGCCGGTAGTTTCAGTAACTGATGAACTCTCGGTAGGAACTGTCTCTGTGGACTCAGTTGTCTCAGAAGAAGTTGTCTCTTCCGTCTCTGTTGTCTCCGATGTCATCTCCGATGTCGTCTCTTCAGTGGAAGCAGACGTTGCCTCTGTCTTTTCGGTTGTTTCTTCCGAAGATACCGTAGGTTCCGGTGTAGCAGGTGTCGGATTATATCCCGAGAACGCGCTGCCCAGGTCATTTAAGCCTTCGCTCAGGCCTTCGTAATCGATATTGCATGCCGTTACCAGCGTGAGAAGCATTGCAAGGATGATACCGAGCGCCAAAACCCTGCGTGATCTTACTTTTGATTTGAAATGCATATGTTATCCTCCGTTATTCCGAGAGTTCGATTCTAATATGTCCTAACCTTTTAATTATAGCATTTTTGAAAGAATTAAAGACGTAATCCGGCAATTTATGAGAGCAGGACCGAGCCTTTTTTGACAGCCAGGGAGAACACGATCCCCGTTACTGAAGAATTCCTTCTGATAACGATGTCACCGCCTCCGCTCGCAAGATAACATGCGGCAGTAGCCGTATCGTTGATCTTTTCGGGCGCAAAAGTCATCTTAAGCGGCGGTTTCGCGGCCGAGAGTTCCGAGTTCTCATAGGACACGATCTGCGCTCCGAACTCTTCGGCAACCCTTTTGACCGTATCATTCTCCCTGGTCGTATAGGGAACTGCAATGGTTCCGACCGAGAGCGGCTCGATCATGTGGTTCTCCAAAGACTCCCTTATACCTTCCGCAGCGTACTCCGGATCGGTCCTTGTCCTTTGCTCCATGCCGATGCTCATTATCTTCGGTGTAAGTCCGAGAACGCCCGAATCGGTTATCCCTTCCAGCCTTGAGCATGTTATGAAGACATCCGTCGCGGCTCCTTCCTTCTGTGCGTCAAGACGTGACTGGTAGTACTGCTTTATAAAATCTTCCCTCATATCCGCGGGGTATTTTTTCAGTTCATAAACCATCGAATCGAGGACCGGATCGCCGTAAGCCACTTTAAGGTCTGTAAAGATCCTTACGGGCAGGCCTTTCTTTAATCTTCCGTCAACCTTGTCCAGGAGTTCTTTGCTGCTGACCGCCATTCCGTACCTGGAAGCCACTTCCGTAAGGCTCCCTCCGACGTCTTCCCCGCTTCCAAATTCCGTAAAGCACTTCCCGCCGAGGATCTTTTTTATGGAATCGAAAATGCCGAAGCAGGAAGATGCCTCATCAGTCCCGCCTTTTCTTATGACACAGGCGAAAAGGCCTTCAGCGGAGACGCAGAATACCGGGAGCTTTCTCATTGATTCGGGTATCATCTCCCGTGAGATCCTTACAGCCGCTTCAAGAGGCAGGAGCATTACGATCGCGGCATCCCCGGTCTCTTCTGGGACAACGGTCCCGCCGCTTAAGAAATCATCACCGTCGATCCATCTGCCTCCAATGCCGTCTATCAGACGCTGACCTGTCTTTTTAGCATTCTCGGATCTGCCGTAGCAAAGAAGATACATGCCTTTTCCTCCTTAACAATCCATAAACAGATTTTTTGCTGTCTACATTATGGTACATTATTTGAGGTTTCGAGCAAAAAGAAAGGTGGTTTTTCATGAAAATAGTTATCCTCGACGGTGCAGGCGCAAATCCCGGTGACATCTCCTGGGCTCCTTTTGAGCGTTTCGGCGAGGTGGTCGCCTACGACTACACATCAAAAGATCAGGTGATCGGGCGTTCTTCCGGCGCCGAGGTCTGCATCACTAACAAGACCGTTTTCGATGCCGAGACATTAAGGAGCCTTCCCGGGCTTAAATATATCGGTGTTCTGGCGACAGGCTACAACGTTGTGGACCTTGAAGAATGCAGGAAACTCGGCATTACGGTTACAAATGTCCCCGAATATGCAACTTACGCGACCGCACAGATGACGATCGCCCTCCTTTTAGAACTCGCAAGCCGTCCCGGAATGCACAGCAGCGACGTTATGGACGGCGGCTGGTGCAAAAGCCCGCAGTTCAGCTATTTCCTTGCTCCCCTGACAGAACTTATGGGAAAGAACATGCTGATATTCGGATTCGGCAAGATCGGTCAGAGGGTCGCCGCGATCGCGTCCTCTCTGGGCATGAAAGTATCCGCGGTTCCCCATCATCAGGGCGAATGCTCTGCCGTTGTTGACGGTTACAGGATACCTTTCACGACACTTGATGAAGGATTAAAGACCGCAGATGTAATTTCCGTCCACTGCCCGCTCACACCCGAGACAAAAAATCTCATTAACAAAGAGCGCCTTGCTTCCGTGAAAAAAGGCGCATTCCTGATAAACTGCGCGAGAGGACCCGTCGTTGACGAGAACGCAGTCAGAGAAGCCTTGGATTCAGGTGTTTTAGGCGGCTACGGCGCAGATGTCGTTTCAGTCGAGCCCATGCTTCCCGGCAATCCGCTCCTCGGTTCGCCCAACTGCGTGATCACGCCCCATATCGCCTGGGCGGCAAAAGAGACCAGGATCCGCCTGATCGATGCCGCAGCTGAAAATCTTGATGCATTTTTGAAAGGCAGAGCGGTCAACGTGGTTAGCTGAACCTGACCGTTTTGGAAATCATCATCCGAAATCTGTCAAAAAGATAGCAAGATTTGTTTAATGATTATTTGCGTCAATTTACAAAAATATCCCTGAAAATACCGATGGCATCTTGTTACGAAACAAGATGCCATCGACATGGAATAAGGGATAGATTAAGAAAACTGTCGTGATTTAAAAACTAGAACCTCGTAATTGAGGTCCCCTATTCAAACGCCTCATTACAGCCAAATAATAACAAGATGTGAGCGATTGGTCAAATAATTTTTTAATGACAAAATCAGTTATTTCTTTTTCGAGGACTTAAGCTGGACCACAAAACCCGCTGCAGTGAAAGCCACAATGATAAAACAGGCAGTCAAAGCAGGCGTATCCGTGACCCTTGTCCCGAGGAAATTGTCCTGTATGTAAAGCGCGTAAGGATTGGCCTTGAGCAGATTCCAGAGGAACGGGGCCGAAGCCCAAGCTATTACCCTGGCTCCCACGAAAGCCGTAAAAAAGCAGATCGTCCATTTCTGGGCAAAATAGACCACCACGCCCAGGATCATTCCGATAACGAAGCCTGTCAGAAGAGGGATCAGGACTTTGTCGGCTCCCTTTCCCGGGAAAAGCTGTCCGTAATCGGTATAGACGAAATACGCGCAGAACAGTGCGGTCAGCGCGATCAATGCCCTCATGTAAAGCGCGAACGCCGCGATCGCAAGTATGATCGCAGGCACAACGGTAACGCACAGTTTAGCTATCTCGGAAAGGGGCGAGCCCTGTACCTCGGCGAATTTGACTATAAAAGTTCCGCCGATATATCCGAGAACGCCGCCCACTACGGCAAGACACAAACGGAAAAGCTTGTATCCGTTAAAGCACAGGATGATTCCGACCAGGACTCCCGCGCCTATAAGTATCAACTCGGTCAAATCTCCAATATCTCCTTTATTTCCTCACAGGTCAGAGCCGACATCAGCCTGACCTTCAGTTTTGCCGCGCCGCGGATACCTTTAACATAGAAGGGCATCACGCTCCTGAATTCCCTTACCGCGATATCCTCATCGCAGTAGCGGCATCTTCCTTCAAGCTCACGTATGAGCATTTCTTTTCTTTCCTGTTCCGACGGTTCAGCCGGAAGTTCCCTGCCTTCCAGGAAGGCTGTAACGGAGGCGAATATCCACGGGTTGCCGCGGGCCGCCCTTCCTATCATGACGCCGTCAGCACCGGTATCCGCCATCAGCGATGCGGCAGATGGTCCGTCCGTCACATCCCCGTTAGCGAAAAACGGTATATCATAACCCCTTACAGCCTCTCTCATCAAGGCTATGGCTTTTCTGTCGCACAGGCCTGCATACATCTGGGGCCTTGTGCGGCCGTGGACGCAGAGCATGTCGCATCCGGCATCAGCTACGGCTTTGGCAAAATCCGGCCTGCCCGCATCGCCTGCATTATACCCGATCCTTGTCTTTACGGTCACCGGAACCTTTTTCCCGAGTCCCTCAAGTGCCTTTTTGCTTTCCCTTACGATTGCCGCGGCAGCCTCGGGTTTGTTCATCAAGGCGCTTCCGGCACCGGTCTTTACGACCTTCGGCACGGGGCACCCCATGTTTATGTCGATAATGTCCACTTTGGAAAGGACAGGATCTTCCATGATCTTTCCGATCGCCGCCGTGAAATCTTCCGGATCAGCTCCGAAAAGCTGGATCGCAGTGATCTTCTCTCTTCCCGGGTCGATCCTTAAGTACTGCATGCTCTTTTCAAGGCCGTTATATCTTATCGAACGGGCAGAAACGAGCTCTGTGGGCGCATAAGCAGCCCCAAGTTCCCTGCAGATGCCGCGGTATGTGATATGGCTTACCCCCGCCATCGGCGAAAGCACCACGTTACCCGGTATATTAAGTCCGCCTATCGTGACAGAATTCATTATTTCTCCCAAATATCGAAAATTACGTTAATTGATTTTATACCTTTTTTTGCTTGAAATAATTACAGACAGAGAACAAAATAATACACGTGAGTAAAAAGAGGTATAGATTTTATGGATGATTGTCTGGTTTATTTCTTTACAGGTTTCCTTGACAGCGGCAAGACTTCCTGCATCTGTTCATGGCTTACCAACGATAATTTCAAGAACCGCAAGTCTGTCGTCATCTGCACAGAAGAAGGCGACGAGGAATATGACGAAGAGCATGTAGGCGGCGTAAAGCCCGTTGTCATCAACTGCGAGACCGACGAGGTCACGAAAGAGATGACTTTCGATATCGAGGAGAAGTATTCTCCCTCGGTAGTCTTCATCGAATGGAACGGCACGGTCTCTCCTGCAGAGTTTTTCGAGAAGGTCGATGTACCCGACCGCTGGGCCCTTGCCGCAGCCGTCGTCGTGATCGACGCTTCCACATACAGCAATTCCCTCAAGAACATGACAACGTTCTTCGCTGACTATTTCAGATACGGCGATACGGTCATCTTCAACCGCGTTGACCCTGACAACGACAATCTCCCCAAGATGAGAGCCTCCGTCAAGGCAGTCAATCCCGGTATGAGCATCAACTTCGTTTCAAAGGACAATGAGATCGTCAGGATCGAAGACCATCTTCCCTACGACCTTAAGCAGAATCCCTGCCATATCACGGCAGACGATTTCGGTCTTTTCTATACTGACTCCATGGACAACAGAGCCCGCTACGAAGGCAAGCGCGTCAGCCTGATAGGAGAGGCGATCCCGATCCCCGAATACCGCGGGAAGGCATTTGCCCTTGAGCGTCAGGCTTATACCTGCTGCGCTGCCGACCTTCAGCCGATGGGCATCTTGTGCCTGTACCAGATCAAGCCGGGCTTCCCTGCGGGACAGTGGGTTAAGGTAACGGGGACCATCAGATATTTTGAGGACAAGACCCCTGACGGACAGAAGATCGCTGTTCCCTGCCTCCAGGCAGAAGAATACGCGCTGACTTCCAAGCCCGACAACGACGTAATCTATTTCAATTAAAGAAAGAGGCGATATAAATGACAAAAGTAGACATTTTCTCAGGATTCTTAGGAGCAGGAAAGACAACGCTCATCAAGAAGCTCATTGCTGACGGATACAACGGAGCCAAGCTCGTTCTCATCGAGAACGAATTCGGCCAGATCGGTATCGACGGCGGCTTCCTCAAGGAATCGGGCATCGAGATCACTGAGATGAATTCAGGCTGTATCTGCTGCAGCCTTGTAGGCGATTTCGGAACGGCACTTCAGGAAGTTATCGAGAAGTTCTCACCTGACAGGATCCTCATCGAACCTTCGGGCGTAGGCAAGCTTTCTGACGTTGTAGCCGCAGTCAAGCGCGTTGAAGGCACTGAGATCTGCGGAACGGTTACAGTCATTGACGCTTCCAAGTGCAGGGTCTACCTCAAGAACTTCAAGGAGTTCTATGAGAACCAGATCAAGTACGCCGGAACGATCATATTGAGCCGTACGGGCAATATCTCCCAGGAGAAGCTCGACCAGGCAATCGAACTCATCCGTGCCATCAACGATCATTCCCAGATCATCACTACACCCTGGGATGATCTCTCCGGAGTTCAGATCCTCAAGGCTATCGAAGAGCCTCTTACCGCTGCCGACATGGCTGCCGCTCTTCTTGAAGCCGAAAAGCACGAGCATCATCACCACCATCATCACGATGAGGATTGCGACTGCGAAGAGTGCAGATCTCATCACCACGACCACGATGACGATGATGACGATGACGATGACGAAGATGAGCATGAACACGAACACGAGCACCACCATCATCATGATCACGACGCTGACGAGGTCTTCGATTCCATCGGCTTCGAGACATCAAAGCACTTCACCAAGGACGAGATCACAGCTGCCCTCACTGCTCTTGACGAGAACGCTAAATATGGTCTGATCCTCCGTTCCAAAGGCATCGTTGCCGGTGAGAACGGCGAGTGGATCCATTTCGATTATGTTCCGGGCGAATCAGAAGTTCGTACCGGCTCATCCGATGTCACAGGCAAGATCGTAGTCATCGGCTCCGGGGTCAAGAAAGACGCCGTAAAGACACTTTTCGGCATCTGACCGTCCGGGGAACGTTCAGAAAAATAATAGAGGGAACAAGGAACTATTAATGGCCAAGAGAGGACTCAGGATAATCGTCGTAGGCGCAGGCAAGGTAGGGGACACCCTTGTCAACCGTCTTGCTGACGAAGGACACAACCTGGTGATCATAGACAAGAACGAAGAGCGTCTTACGCAGCTCGCAAATCTCTGCGACTGCATGTGCATAAGCGGGAGCGGTGCCAGCCACGAGGTTCTCGAGGAGGCCGGCATCACAGAGACCGATCTGTTCATTGCCGTTACCGAATCTGACGAGCTCAACCTCCTTTGCTGCACCATCGCCAAGCAGTTCAACAATAAGCTTGCGACGATAGCAAGAGTAAGGAACCCCGATTATATCCGCGACGTCTCATACCTGCGTTCCAGACTCGGTATCGAGATGATCATCAACCCGGAGTATGAGGCGGCTGTCGAAGCATCACGCCTTCTCTTCCTCCCTGCCGCCATTTCAGTAAACTCGTTTGCTCACGGCCAGGCCGAACTGGTCAAGATCGAGATACCGAACGGCAACATCCTTGACGGCAAGACGATATCCTATTTAGGCCAGAACATCACAAACGATATCCTTATCGTAGGTGTAGAGCGCGGATCGGAACTTACCATCCCTAACGGTTCTTTCGAGCTTAAAGCCGGTGACATCATCTCATTCGTAACGACAAGAAAATCAAGCTTCCATTTCCTGAAAGCTATCGGATTCAACACAAGATCCGTCAGAAGTTCAATGATCGTAGGCGGAGGCACCTGCGCTTACTATCTGGCTGACCTTCTCATCAAATCCGGCATCGACGTCAAGATCATCGAAAAGGATGCCGCCCGCTGTGAAAAGCTCTGCGATCTTCTTCCCAAAGCAACTATCTTAAGAGGTGACGGAACAAACGAATCCCTCCTCGAAGAGGCGGGTATCCGCGATGTCGAATCCGTAGTCGCTCTTACGGGACTTGATGAAGAGAACATAATGCTTGCCCTTCACACCAAGGTAGTCTCAAACGCAAAGGCTATCACCAAGATCAACAAGATCACCTTCACAGAAGCTATCGAAAGCTTAAATCTCGGAAGCGTTATCTATCCAAAATACATCACAGCCGAGAGGATCATCTCAAGCGCCAGGTCAAGACAGGCAACGATAGGAAGCAACCTCGAGGTCATGTACAACCTTTTCGGTGACAGGGCCGAGGCTTGCGAATTCAAGGTCAAGGAAGCTTCAAGGGTTACAGGCGTTATGCTCAAAGACCTCAATCTCAAGCCGAACCTTGTCATATCATTCATCGGCCGTGACGGGAAGATCATCATCCCTACCGGTTCCGACCAGATCAACATCGGAGACAACGTCATGATAGTTTCGATGAACAAAGGCTTCACCGAGCTTTCCGACATACTGAAATGAAGATAAAGCTGCAGATATACATTTTGGGCAAGGTCATGACCATTGAAGGCCTGCTTATGCTCCTTCCGGTCCTTTGCGGCCTGATATACGGTGAACTCCGCAACGCGGTCATCTATGCCCTTTTCGCGATCGGTTATATCGCCGCGGGACTCCTTGTCTCGTTAAAAAAGCCCGCAAAAATGACGATCTATCTTAAAGACGGCTGCATAGCGACAGCATTAAGCTGGATCGTTCTGTCGGTCTGCGGATGTCTCCCTTTCGTTGTTACAGGCGAGATACCCTCATTCACGAACGCGATGTTCGAGACCGTCTCGGGATTTACAACAACCGGTGCAAGTATTCTCACAAACGTTGAAGGACTGTCGCACATATCTCTTCTCTGGAGATCCCTGACACACTGGATCGGCGGTATGGGAGTACTCGTATTCCTACTGGCTGTAGTACCGATGTCGGGCGGTTCCAACATGAACCTTATGAAAGCGGAGAGCCCGGGACCTTCCGTAGGCAAGTTCGTACCGAAGGTGCGCACGACCGCGAAAGCGCTTTATACGATCTATCTTGCGCTCACCATTATCGAGATCTTAGTGCTGATAATCTCCGGTATGCCCGTCTTCGACAGCATCTGCTCTGCATTCGGAACGGCAGGCACCGGAGGATTCGGTATCAGGAACGACAGCTTCGCATCGTATTCTTCACACATCCAGTGGATCGTTGCGGTGTTCATGATCCTTTTCGGAATCAACTTCAACTTCTACTACCTGATAATCGCCAGGCAGCCCGGAAAGGCATTAAAACTCAGCGAGGTCAAGGTTTATCTCGCGATCATCCTCATCTCCACGGTTACGATAACTCTGAATATCCTCAAGGTGACCGGCGGTTCGGCTGAAGCCGCAAGGCACGCTTTCTTCCAGGTTGCAACCGTTATTACGACGACGGGATTCGCGACTACGGACTTCGATACATGGCCGACGCTTTCAAAGCTCATTATGGTAGTGCTGATGTTCATCGGTGCGTGCGCAGGATCGACCGGCGGCGGCATCAAGGTCTCACGCTTCCAGATCAGGGCCAAGATGATCGTCAGGGAGATAGCATGCTATATCAATCCGAGAGCGGTCAAGAAGGTCCAGATCGACGGCAAGCCGATCGACCCGGATCTGGAGCGTTCGGTTTCCGTATTCTTCTTTGTATATCTGCTGATATTTACGGCTTCGGCCGGCATAGTAGCCTTGGAAGGCCATGACCTCGTTACAACCTTTACCTCAGTCGCGGCAACGATAAACAACATCGGCCCGGGTCTTTCGATGGTAGGTCCGACCTGCAACTACGCTTTCCTGTCAGGATTATCCAAGTGGGTGCTTATCTTCGACATGCTTGCAGGACGATTGGAGCTGTTCCCCTTGATCATCTTCCTCAATCCGATGACTTATAAGGGCTCATTTAAGGGGTTCTTTTCAATGAAACAGAACTGATCACAGTTCGTAAGGTTTGGGATCCGACCTCGTATATCTGATTATCTCATCCATCCTGTCACGGTCCTTGAAAGCGACCAGCGAGAATGCCATGCCGGATTTGCCGGCACGCGCGGTACGTCCGATACGGTGGAGATACAGCTCGTTTTCCTTGGGAATATCGAAATTGAATACAGCCTCGATGTCATCAACGTCTATGCCTCTGGCAATAACGTCCGTGGCTACGAGGACATCGAACTTGCATGCGCGGTAGGCATCCATAACGCGGTTTCTGGTGCCTTGTCCTATATCACCGTGAAGGACCTTGGCTGAAAGCCCGTTGGCCACAAGCCTTGCGCCGACCTTTGATGTCTGATCCTTGGTATTGCAAAAAACTATTACCTTCTTGAGGTCTTCTTTCGCCATTATCCTCATAATGGCGCTCAGTTTGTCCTTTTCGGGGCACTCCACGATATATTCGTCGATATCGGGATGGTCCTCCTGTTTGGGCATGACGTCTATCTCGGCGGCACCCTCCATGAATTCCCAGGTGATATCCTGGATCTCCCTGGGCATCGTGGCCGAGAAAAGCGCTATCTGCTTATCTTTCGGGGTAAGCGCCATTATCTGTCTGATATCCCTGATAAAACCCATCTTGAGCATCTCGTCAGCCTCATCGAGAACGAGCGTGTAGATCTGCGAGATATCGACGAACTTCCTGCCGACCATGTCCAGCAGTCTTCCCGGAGTAGCGACAACGATCTGGGGCTTTTTGGCAAGCTTTTCCTTCTGGACGTTCATGCTCTGTCCGCCTATCAGTGATGCGATTCGGAAACCCTTGATGTTACGTGCAAGGACTTTAAGTTCGCTTGTTATCTGCAGCGCAAGCTCTCTGGTCGGACTCATGATCAGGGCCTGCACGAAGTTTACGTCCATGTTGAGGTATTCGAGGATCGGGATGCCGAAAGCAAACGTCTTTCCGGTTCCCGTAGGCGCTTTTGCTATAACGCTCATGTTGTCCATCATGAGCGGGATTGCCTTCTGCTGAATGGTAGTAGGGCGCTTCACCCCCATCTTCTTCAAAGATGCCATCACCTCAGGCGAAAGGTCTAATTCCTCAAATGTAAGTTCCTCTTCCATTACGTCCCTGCCCGTCAGAAAGTATAAAAGTTCGATCCGTCGACCGTCTGATGATCCAATATCTCAGACAGCGGATCCTTTGAAGCGTCCTTCTCCAGCATCTCGAAAAGATATTCCGCAGCGACTATCTGGCCGTGCGTCATGAACCATCCTCTGCCTGAACCCGAGATCTCATAATCGTCCTGATCACCCGAGCCTGCGATGACTATCTTCGTACCGTCGCCAAGTGTTACCTCGATATTGACGAGAGTCACCGGAACTTCAGCGGGAGTATCAAAACCGTCATATGTATTGATGCCGATCTCCTTGGCCGGAACGAAGTTGATGACTATGCCGTTCTTGCCCTGAACCTTGTGATATCTCTTATCTGCCGAAGCGCCCTTCAGGTATGCATCATCTATCTTATATGAGTGAAATTCCGTAAGCCACTTTGTGATGTCTATCCACTTCGAGCCGTGCCAGCCTGTATCAAGCCCCTTCACGCCTTCATAGCCATGGATGGCGGCATCAACGTTAATGCTGTTCTTGAAAATAACGTTGCCTGCTTGAGAGCTGAACGCTCCGCTTCCGTATTCTGCAGGCGGAGCAGGCTCCGTCTCAGTCTCCTGCGATGATTCCGTTGTTTCTTCTGTAGTCTCGGTCTCTGAGGTCTCTGTAACCGTTACTGATTCTGACGGTGTTGTAAGTATAGTTGTTTCTTCAGGCTTCTTGTTGCAGCCTGCCGTAAGGATAACTGCAGCAGCGACCGCCGCTGCACCTGCTCTTATTCTAAGACTCAAATCCTCATGCCTCCGAATTAAATTCAAATAGAATTATACTTTAAATATACGATTTTTCTCGGGCTTTTTAAGGGAAATCCGCTTTTTCGATAAATTGTTATAATTAGTGAAAAGAGTTATTCAGGGGGTTGTCAGTATGGCTAAACGCGTATTCCTCATTGTATTGGACAGCTTTGGTATCGGAGGCGCGCCCGACGCGGCGGACTTCGGAGATGAGGGCAGCAACACCCTGGCTGCAGTCCTTTCATATTCGGACAGACCATTCCCCAATCTTGCGAAAATGGGTCTTTTCTCGATCGATGGCGAGGACGATCCGCGTATCACAGATTACCTTTCAAAACAGGAGAGTATTCCCTTCCCTGCAGGTTCATATGCCCGCGTCAGAGAGCTTTCCGCAGGCAAGGATTCGACCATCGGCCACTGGGAAATAGCCGGCATTCTTTCCGGCAAGCCCCTTCCGACATATCCGGACGGATTCCCCGAAGAGATCATCAGAGAACTGTCAAAGGCATTCGGCAGAGGGATACTTTGCAACAAGCCATACAGCGGAACAGAGGTCATTAAAGATTTCGGTGAAGAACACATGAAGACCGGCTCCGTGATCGTCTATACATCCGCGGACAGCGTTCTTCAGATCGCGGCCCACGAGGATATCGTTCCCATAGAAGAACTCTACGACATGTGCCGCAAGGCAAGAGCCATCATGACGGGAGAGCACGCGGTAGGAAGAGTTATCGCAAGACCTTTCGAAGGAGTGCCCGGCAGCTTTACAAGGACACCCAGACGCCACGACTTCTCACTCGAGGCACCTTCTTCAACAATGCTCGATGTACTGAAAGCTAAAGGATATGACGTTATCTCCGTAGGTAAGATCTTTGATCTTTTCGCAGGCAGGGGCATTACCGAATCCAACCCGACCTCCGGCAACACTGAAGGCATCGCAAAGCTCAAAGAAATGGTCTCAAGAGACTTCAACGGCCTTTGCTTCGTCAACCTTGTCGATTTCGATATGAAATACGGCCACAGAAACGATATCAAGGGTTACTGCGAGGCCATGCATGAATTTGACGATGCGCTGGGTACCGTAATGGACGGCTTAAGAGATGACGATCTTCTCATAATAACTGCAGATCACGGGTGCGATCCGTCCACTACTTCCACAGACCACTCACGAGAATGCGTTCCGCTCATGATCTTCGGAGAAGGATACCAGGTTCCCTGCAACCTTGGCGAACTCTCGGGATTTACCAATATCTCCGATATCGTATTAAATGCCCTCACAGGCAGGAAATATGAGCGCCGTTTCGTTCCGGCCGCAGGTTCTTCCGTTCAGTCTGATGACAACATAATGAGCTATGTTGACCTGACCAATCTGAAGACGGTTGCCACAGCAGATGACATAAAGGCACTCATAGACAAAGCGATCGCAGCAGGCTGCGCCTCAGTCTGCATCCCGCCCTGCTTCGTAAAAGATGCTTCGGCTTATGCAGACGGACGCATGGCAATCTGCACCGTCATCGGTTTCCCTAACGGCTATTCCACGACAGGTTCAAAGATCTACGAGGCAAAAGAAGCATGTGACAACGGAGCCTCTGAGATCGACATGGTCATCAACATCAACTTCGTCAAATCCGGACGCATGGAAGAAGTATCCCGCGAAATACAGCTTATAGCTTCTGCCGTTCACGAAAAGGGTGCGATCCTTAAGGTCATTATCGAGACATGCTGCCTCGAAGAAGACGAGAAGATATCACTTTGCCGTATCGTTACTGATGCAGGTGCGGATTTCATAAAGACATCCACCGGTTTCGGTACTGCCGGAGCTGCCGTTGAAGACGTTGCTCTGATGCGCGCAAATGTCGGTGTCGGAGTTAAGGTCAAAGCAGCCGGCGGCATCCGTTCCGAAGAAGCAGCCCGCGAAATGATAAAAGCGGGAGCATCCAGAATAGGCGCGTCCCGCTTATAAAGCTTTCTTTTTATCTGTCCGTCAGAAAGATACCTGGTTCTTGCCTTCGCGCTTGGACTTATTGAGCTTGCGCTCCGCGCGTGAAAGGAAATCGGAGATATCGGGGTCAGCTTTGTTGAACGCTGCCACGCCCGCAGAAGCTGAAATGCTTACTCTCTTGTTCTCGGTAACGAAAGGATTGTTCGAGATCTCCTGGATTATCTTTTTTGCGACCGCGACCGCAGGGACTTTGTCAGTATCGGGAAGAACGACCGCGAACTCGTCTCCGCCCGTTCTGAAGCATGTGTCCGCTTTTCTGGTGTTGGACAAAAGGATATCCGCAATGTATCTGAGCAGAAGGTCTCCGCTCTGCTGGCCGTTCTGGTCATTGAAGAACTTCATGTCATCAAGGTCTAAAACGATGATGGAGAACGTGGATTTGTCATCGCGCTCAGCATACATGCTCGCATACTTTTCGAGTTCCTCGTACAGATATCTGCGGTTATAAAGTCCGCTCAGGTCATCGACTCTGGTAAGCAGCTCCATCTTGGAATAAGAGAGCTGGAGTTCCTTCTCGAGATTCTTCTGTTCAGTGACATCCTTGCTTGATCCCCATGTTCCGATGATATTGCCGTCATCATCATAAAGGGGATATTTGGAGCAGATATAGTATTTGATGTTATCGTCATCTAATATAAGTTCTTCGACCATGTTGATGATCGGGGTTCCGGTCTGCATTATCGTAAGCTCGGTCTCTCTTGCGGACTGCGCGAAATCCTTGGGGAAATAGTCGAAATCCGTCTTGCCGAAAACCTCATCGGGAGTGTTGGCGCCAAGCTGCTGGACGTGGCCTAAGGTGTTCCATATGAACCTGGAGTCCCTGTCCTTAAAGTAGACCGTGTCAGTAGAATACTTCCTGATAGTATCTATAACGATCTTGTCGATCTTCTTTCTCGTTGCGGGATCATTGAAATCGATCATATGGTCTCCTCCGTTAGTCTGTTGAAAAGAGATCAGAGAGGCTGGCTCTCGCTCTCCTCGATGATTATTCCTTCACCCTTCAGCGCGTCATAATAAAGCTGTGCAGGGAACGCAGCCGGTGTAAAGACACCCGGTTTTGCCCATTTGTCGAGGCACATGAGCTTTACGCCTGCTATTATTGCTGAACCGTCCATATACTCTAACGCCGATATTCCGTTCTTCTCACGGATCAGGTCGTTGTTTTCCTTTATCTTGTAGAGCTTTGTGAGCGGCTTGGCATTCTTTACGCCCGAGACATAGATCTCATAGATTGCATCGCCTGTATAAGTGACATTCTCGTTCTCAGGTTCTTCCTGGGTAATGACCTCATCTATTCTCTTGGGAAGCACTTCGGCTACAACGTCAATAGGCTTAACCAAAGCATTCCCTACCTTGACCGGCTTATCTGAGAGAAGACCAAGTGCCCTGAGCATCTCAATCTTGGCTGTAGGAACCTTTCTTCCCTCGCGTCTGACAACCGGTTCAAAGAACGAAGCTTCCGATATCTCAGGCATTTCCTTGAGGAAATCGGTAATGACCGGGTTGGATGTCATGAACACCTGTGTTCCGCCGGAAGATTTGGCTTCCCTTGAGAACTCGGGTTCCGAGACGGGTTTGCCTTCCTTGATATGGATAACCGGATGCGCTGCGTTGACGCCTTTTCCGGCATTGGGATTCTTTATGTCCTCGGAATAAAGGATATCTTCGCCCTTCTCCTGAACTTCTGTCTCTTTTTTCGCAGACTCGCCTGCTGAAGCTTTCTGAGGTGCTGTGCCGGGAATAACGCAGATGCTGACATTGTCGACTTTTGCAAAATCATTGGCGACAGCTTTCCTTACGATGGTCGTAATAACGCCGGGATTGAAGCCCGCACCGCAGACAGCTGTCTTTTTTGCATGCTGGAAAGAACCGAATTTCCTGAACTGATCTGAAAGAAGCGAATTGGGATTCGGCATGATCGGAACACCGCAAAGGCGTCCGTCGATGTAATCTGCTCCGACTGCAGCTGCCATTTCCATAGCGCCCTGGGTGAATTCCGGAGGCATGAGGTTTACTACAAGCTCAGGTGCGATGATCTTGGCCATCATCATAGCGCCCTGAGGATTATCAAGGTTAATGGCCGACGTTGTAACCTGGAATCCGCGCCTGGAAGCGAGATTCTTGAGTTCATCACAATCCTCTTTTTTCTGGGAAGCCAGAGCTATTCCTGAAGCAAGCGAGCGGTCGAGGCAAAGTGCCAGTATAAGCCGCTTGGCAATCTCATTACAACCAAGTATCAGTATACGTTTCATCTAAAGTGCCGCCTTCTTAGATCATCTTTACTTATTCTACTTAAATCACACTTAATCGGCAACTTGAAAATATCGTTAAAAACGCGAAATTTCCGTATAAAACTGCATAATGCAGAGGTGCTTTTACAGATGCTTTTTGAGATAAATGCGAATTTACCGCCGTTGTCGGTCAAGGTTAATATACTTTTGTCTTATCTTTAGATAAGGAAGGAGAATTTTTGTTATGAAATCTTTTACACGCAAACTGATGTCTGTCATCGTTGCAGCTTCTTTCTGCTTCGGTCTCGCATCTTGCTCCAAGGCTCCTGCCGCTTCTTCTGCTTCTGATGCCACAACAACAGTTGCAGAGTCCAAGGCTTCAGAGTCTTCCGCTTCTTCAGAGGCTAAGGCTGATGTTAAGACTGTTTCCGCAGGCAAGCTCATCATGGCTACAAATGCTACTTTCCCTCCGTATGAGTATCACGAGGGCGAGAAGATCGTCGGCATCGATGCAGAGATCGCAAAGGCTATTGCTGACAAGCTCGGTCTTGAGCTCGTTATCGAGGACGTTGCATTTGACTCCATCATCGCAGGCGTTCAGGCAGGCAAGTACGATATCGGATGCGCAGGCATGACAGTTACAGAAGACAGACTTAAGTCCGTTAACTTCTCTACTTCTTACGCTACAGGCATCCAGTCGATCATCGTCAAGGAAGGATCCCCCATCAAGACTATCGACGATCTTCTCAAGGGCAACTACAAGGTCGGCGTTCAGTCCGGTACAACAGGCGACATCTACATGTCTGATTCCAAGGTTGGTGTAGGTGAGAACCGCATCGACCGTTACAACAACGGTAATGACGCTGTCGTAGCTCTCAAGGCTGGCAAGGTTGACGCTGTCTGCATCGACAACGAGCCCGCAAAGGCTTATGTTGCTGCTAACTCAGGTCTTGTTATCCTCGAGACACCTTTCACAGAAGAGAAGTACGCTATCGCTATCAGCAAGGACAACGAGGCTCTTCTCGCAGCTATCAACAAGGCTCTCGACGAGCTCACAAAGGACGGCACGATCGCTAAGATCATCGAGAAGTACATCCCTACAAACAAGTAAGGATCTGATCCGGTTACGGATCTTACTTTAATCCAAAAACAAAGAGCGGAAATAAGGTCTTTATTTCCGCTCTTTTCTTATTTACAATTAAAGAACTTGTTTTTGGGGGTTATTTTCTGATGCTTTCCTTTTTATCGAGCCTATATTCCGGCGTAGTTTTCATGGCCGGTGAGGCAGCAGGACAGTCATCATCAGGTTCGGCCGGAGATATCTGGCAGTCTCTTCGTGATGACTTTATCAACAACTTCATTTCCGAGAAGAGATATATGTATCTCTTAAAGGGTCTCGGAATAACATTCCAGGTAACGTTCTTCGCGGCACTCCTCGGTATCCTTTTGGGTATCGTTGTCGCGCTTATAAGATCTTCATATGACAAGCTCAAAGATGAGATGCGCCCCGGCTTTGCCAAGGGACTTCTGGGCTTTTTCAATTTTATCGCGAAGTTCTATCTGACGATCATAAGAGGTACGCCTGTAGTCGTTCAGCTCATGATCGCCTACTTCATCATCTTCGCCGCATCCAACAACAAGGTCTTAGTCGCTATCCTCGCATTCGGTTTCAACTCGGGAGCATACGTTGCCGAGATCATACGAAGCGGCATAATGAGCATCGACAACGGCCAGTTTGAAGCAGGCCGTTCGCTGGGTTTCGGTTACATCAGGACCATGATCCACATAATCATCCCCCAGGCATTCAAGAATGTCCTCCCCGCACTTGCAAACGAATTCATCGTCCTTATCAAAGAGACCTCGGTATCCGGTTACGTCGGACTTCAGGATCTGACCAAGGGCGGAGACATCATAAGATCAAGAACATATTCCGCGTTCATGCCGCTCATCGCGGTTGCGCTCATTTATCTTGTCATCGTCATCTTCTTCAGCAGAATGGTGACGCTGCTTGAAAGGAGGCTGAGAAACAGTGATCGCTGAAAAAGGAGACGTAATCATCTCGGTAAAAGATCTTAAGAAATACTACAACGGCGAATCCATAAAGGCACTCGACGGTGTCACGACAGACATCCGCAAAGGCGAAGTCGTAGTCATTATCGGACCTTCAGGCTCGGGCAAATCGACATTCCTGCGTTCACTCAATCTTCTTGAACGTCCGACTTCGGGAACCATAACCTTTGACGGTGTCGACATTACCTCAAAAGCCACGGATATCAATAAGCTCAGGCAGAGAATGGGTATGGTCTTCCAGCACTTCAACCTCTTTCCTCACCTGACGATCCTCAAGAATATGACACTTGGTCCGATCAAGCTCCGCGGCATGTCAAAGGCCGAGGCAGAGCGAAGATCCAAGGTTCTTCTCGAAAGAGTCGGCCTTGTGGACAGAGCCGACGCATATCCTTCACAGCTTTCCGGCGGTCAGAAGCAGAGGATCGCGATCGTCAGAGCTCTTGCAATGAACCCTGACGTAATGCTTTTCGACGAGCCTACGAGCGCACTGGATCCCGAGATGGTCGGCGAGGTATTAGAGGTTATGAAAGACCTTGCGAAAAGCGGTATGACCATGGTCTGTGTAACTCACGAAATGGGCTTTGCACGCGAAGTCGGAACTCGTGTAATTTTCATGGACTGTGGTAAAATAATCGAAGAAAACACGCCTGAACAGATATTTACCAATCCTCAGAACGAGCGTCTGGTATCGTTTCTTCAGAAAGTGTTGTAATAAAGGGAGGAAATAATTATGTTTTGTGAAAATTGCGGAGCACAGATTGCAGATGGAAGCGCAATCTGCCCTAATTGCGGAGCAGCAGTAAGAGTATCACCCGCTACAGGCGAGGCAGTTCCCGTTGCACCTATCCAGGCACAGCCTGTCGAGCCCGTGCAGCCCGTTTACCAGCAGCCGGTACAGCCTGTATATCAGCAGCCTGCTTACCAGCAGCCCATCTATCAGCAGCCTGCAGCCGGCGGAAGCAAGGCTCTCGCTATCACCGCTCTCATTCTCGGTATCTGCGGTCTGGTATTCTGCTGGATCCCTATCTTCGGACTTCTCATCGCTGTCGCAGGTCTGATCGTAGGAATCTTTGCACTTAAGAACCCCAACGGCAAGGGTATGGGAATCACCGGTTTCGTTCTTTCCATTGTCGGAATCGTTATCGGTCTTTCTTACACAATCGCTCTCTTCGGTTCTTCCTCTGCGTTCTCCAGGAACTACAGCTCACTGAGCCGCAGCCTCAGCCGCAGCCTCAGCCGCAGCCGCAGCCGTGCTTCAAGCATTTCCAGAAGCCTTTCCAGGAAGAAGAAGTACGATATCGTTGCTCCTGATGCTAACCTCTATATCGACGGTTATGTAGTATCTTTCGGCGAGTAATCAGTCAGATCAACTTAAAAACAACGGCGTTTCCTTCGGGAAGCGCCGTTTTATTTTTTGAGTGTCTCATCGTAGGAATAATTCTTTTCGAGGAAATCGTCACCTTTGATCGCCTCTGACCTTGAAAGCCCCGGATAGTCCAGCTGTCTCATGACCTCATAGACCGCGACAGCACAGGCATTCGACAGATTGAGACACCTGCACTCGGCTGCCATCGGTATCCTGAAACACCTGTCCAGATTGGCTCTTAAGATCTCACCTGAGATGCCGGTGCTTTCCTTTCCGAACACCAGATAAATCTTTCCCTTGTTCCCTGCCTGCCTGAAATCGATCTCCGACGGAGGAACTTTGCCGTATCTGGTCATAAAGAAATACTCGCCGTCATTGGCAGATGCAAAGCTCTTCCAGTCATCGTAAAGCTTGTAATCCGCCCATGTTATGTGATTGGTGGTGGCTCTTCGAAACTTCGGATCTTCGATATCAAATCCCAGAGGCTTGATAATATGAAGGCCGCACCCCGTGGCTACGCAGGTCCTCATTATATTACCTGTGTTCTGAGGTATTTCCGGCTCGAAAAGAACTACGTTGACTTTTTCGTTTCCAACTATATCAGTCATCGTCAATGCCTGCTGCAGCCGTCTTTAAAGAGGGCTGTTCATCTTCTGTCGTGAGCTTGAAATCGCTGATACCGAACGACACGATACCTGTCTCGGCAGCAGCCTCTGCGATATTGAGCATATGATCTCCCAAACGCTCAAAGTCTGTAAGCATCTCTGAATAGATAACACACGCGTCACCGGAGCAGACTCCCGACTTGAGTCTTTCAAGCTGATGCTCACGGTAAACATCGGTAAGATCATCGATCTTCTGCTCCACCTGAGCCATCTTGATGTGGACAGCGGAAGTCTTGGACTTGACCATGGAATTGCATGCTTCGGATATGGTCTTCTCCATCTGGGCAACCTCATTCCTTGCCTTCTCGGAAAGACTGAGCTTCTTTTCTTCGAGCATGCTTGCGTATCCCGAGATATTGACCGCATGGTCACCCATACGCTCAATGTTTCCGGTTATCTTGAACAGCGCGCTCATCGTGACGGCGTCCTTTTCGGACATGTCGAACATCATGAGGTGGGAAATATAAAAAGATATCTCCTTATTGAGATAGTCGATGTACTCTTCCCTGTTGTTGATCTCCTCCTGAAGCTTCTCGCTGTTCTCGAGCACCGCGTGGAAGCTCTTCTGGCAGTTCTCGCCGGCAAATATGAACATACGGCCGATCTCGTTGGCTATCGCGGCCGTCAAGACCTCCATACCGAGAAGATGGTCAGCTGTAAGCATCTGCGGATTGAGATATTTGAGATACTGGATGCCCTCTTCATCCCCGCCCTTGTCGGGAACGAGCTTCTGAACGAGCTTAACGAAAAGTCCTCCGATAGGGAGCATGATGAGTGTAGTGACCAGGTTGAATGCAAGGTGCATATTTGCAAACTGTCTTGCGACATCATTGGGGCTTATGGCCCTGATCCAGTCGGCAACAGGGAAAATGAACGAGATAGCCGTGAAGATACTCGTTCCGAAAACGTTGAATAAAAGGTGCATCAGACCTGCTCTTCTTGCGTTCCTCGATCCGCTCATGGAAGCAAGCAGAGCCGTAAGACATGTTCCGACGTTAAGTCCGAAGATGATGAACATCGCCTGTTCAAGAGTGATGAGACTGCCGGATGAAGCGACCGCCATGGCCTGGAGGATACCGACGCCGGCTGCCGAGCTCTGGATGATGATTACGAAAATGATTCCTACGATTATTCCTACGAAAGGATTGTTGATGCCAGCGAAGATCTCCTTAACGATATCGAGCTTGGCAATGGGCGCCATAGAATCCGTCATGAGGCTCATGCTGACAAAGATAAAGCCTAAACCGGCAATGGCTTCGCCTACGCTCTTCATCTTCTTGTCCTTGATGAAGATGCATACAAAAGTGCCGACGAGCGCAATGATCGGTGCGAACATGCCTACGTCAAACGCAATGAGCTGTGAGGTGATATTGGTACCGATGTTGGCACCCATTATGATCCAGAGTGCCGAATAAAGGTTCATGAGTCCGGCGTTAACGAAGCCTATAACCATTACTGTCGTAGCGGTCGAAGACTGGATGAGTGCGGTAACTCCCGCTCCTACGGTGACTCCCAGGATCCTGTTGCCTGTAAGCTTGGCAAGGATCGACTTCATCTTGTTGCCTGCGATAACCTCAAGGCTTCCGCTGGTCATCTTTATGCTATAAAGGAACAGGGCCATTCCGGCACAAAGGCCGAGAAGCGATGTCCAGATATTATCCATAGAAACTCCCCCGTTCAAAGCGTCCGGCACGACGCCGATAATTATTCCCTTATACATTTAAAATTGTATAAAAGCAGGTGATAAAAATACATTGTCAATTCAGACAATATATACTGACAATGCTCACTTCAAGTGGGCATGTTCACCCTGCGTTATCAGTCATTTTTGCCGCGCGGTCTGATGAATGCGGCACTGACTGCAACAACTGCAATGCCGAGAACAGAGACCAGGATTCCCTGTACCAGATAAGGGTAATGCATCCGGATCTCGGTCCTGCCCTTGTTAACAAAAACGAGGCGGTTGCGCTCGGTAAAATTACCCGTAAACATGTCATGCACCGCAAGTGCCGTGTTGACGTTATCTTCGGGAGATTCAACAGTGATATACGAAGGATTGTAGCTGATCTCCAGCGGAACTAGCTTTCTTTCAGGAAGCTCGTCAGTTGGCGTCCGGGTTATTCCGGACAACAATGCTCCTATGTTTCTGTCCTTGCTGATTGAGAAATAGTAGGTCAGATTATATCCGACGAATATGATGTTCTCGTTCTCGCCCTTTCCGTAGAACGGAAGCGTCTCGCCCAAGACCTCTGACCAACCCTCGACTTCAGTAAGACCATTCAGATATACAGTCTTCCAGTGTCTGTATTCGTCAGGGAAAAGCGCAACTTCGAAATCGCCCAGCTTCTTTGTTCTCAGTGACGGGAATCCGTTATCGAACTCGATAGCCTGTGTCTCGACTCCCAGAAACCTGTGGGTATGGCTCTTGGAGTTTACCGGCATACCGTCTGCCAGAATATAGACTTTCGTACCTTTTGAGGAGACCTGTCTGATGATATCCTCTGCCTTGTCGACATTATGGTACTTGAATCCGTCAAGGTAGATGACCGGATACTGTGAAAGCTCTTCGACGGTGTAGTCATCAACATATCTGTTAGGAGCTTCCTCGATCGCAGGGAACATCATGGTGATGTAGTATGCGCCGTCTCCGATCGCGAGGCCCTTATATTTGCTGACCGTGCCGTATTCGCCTGTTACGCCCTTAAGCGAAAAGACCGCAAAAACGCCTTCATCATAAGTCTTCTCATAACCCGCTTTGATTGCAGCCTCGTCAGCCTCATCCTCGTTATAGGGATAGATCTGAGTAGCATCCTTCTTAATGAGTACGGTATCACAGCCCATTTCTACGAGACGGTCGAAAAGGAAGTAGTAATTGCCGTAATCAAATGCCTCGTTAAGGCTTGATACCTGCTTTGAGGTTGAAGCTGCTTCCCAGCCTGCGCCGAAGATCTGACTGACACCTCCATTGAAGTCAGTCAGATAGAATACGCCGTTGTTGATGATCCTTCCGCTGTCCATAACGGCTATGCGGTTCTTGGTCGCTTTTTTAGCCTCATCGATAGGTGTAGTCTCTTCAAGCATGAGGTAGTAGTCCTCTGTTCTGTTAATGCCTTCCGTCTTGGCATACATAGGCAGCATGGGAAGGCAGTCTGCCATAAGAAGAACGGTGGCAACAACAATGATCGGCTTCTTCAGGCTGTTCCATTCAAGCATTGAGAAAAGGATCATGGCAGTTGCGATCTGAAGGAATCTCAGCATCCACATGAATTGTCCGCCCGGAAGCGCTCTGATGATAGGGGATGCTGTATTGGAGGTCAGCAAGACGATAATGATAGCTGTAATAAATCCGGGCCTTGCCCTGCGCTTTGCGCCTATCATTCCGAAGAACGCGATCAGGAAAGCAATGATACCGAAATAACAATACTTATACCCGTTCTGGATCTTATCGGCGGGATTCAGCGTAATAAATAAGCTTTGGAAGAACTTTTGAGCCGTCTGGTCCGTATTTCCTGAATTGGAGACCAATCCTCCGTTCAATGCGGGATACAGGAAAATGCCGCTCATAAGGAATCCTGCAACGATAGCAATGATCAGGTCGAGATCCTTATGTCTCGGCTTTTCGAGCCTAGTCGATCCGACGAAGCAGCAGAGTCTGTAGATAACGAAATAGATGATGCAGCCGATCGCCACCATTCCGGTGTAACCGACGTGGCAGCAACTCATGAAGAAGAACATCACGGCAGTTCCGATGAAGTCCTTTTTCCTGCCATTCTCAAGATAAGCGTTAATAAACATGAAAAGCAGCGGGAACACAGCCATGATGAGCGTTCTGGGAAGGTTGCCTTCTCTGATGAGGACGTCGATCCCGGTAGGCATAAAGAACCATAAGATTCCCACTACGGCGCCAAACAAAGGTCTTTTCTTGCGGAATCCCACAATGTTCCATGAAAAAGCGCCGATAAGGTATATAAACCCGCAGTAGATAAGATATCCGCCAAAGACATTGCTTGTATCTGCGAGCTGGGGGATAAAGGTTGCCAACCACTGGCAGAATGCCATGAAATAGGCGGCAACAGGCGGCCAGTAACGCAAAAGCTCAACACCGTTGTACCAGAGCTGGTTTAGAAGCGGCCATGTGTTGCCGGAGCTGACCTCGTTTAAGATCCAGCTTCCCCTGTACACATGATACATAGAGTCAGAACCATTGATCAGTAAAACGTTCTGCTTTATGATCCAGACGACCAGAACAGTGACCGCCAGATTGATCAGTATATCAGCGCAGATAAACAGTGCGCGCTTTATTCTGTCAGCCCTTGTATCCACTGCCCTCCTCCAGGCGCGCAAGAGCGGCCTCCACGCTGTCAGCATCTTCATCCTCGGAACCGTCTCCGACCTCAGGGAATCTTACACCGTAAGTTCTTACCGGGGTCTCACTTCCCTCAAATCTTCTCAAGTGGAAGTCAAACGGTTTTACCGCTTCGGAGATGTTGCTCGCGAAATACTCGGTGATGTTCTCAAGCGAAGGAATGATAGCCGTAAACGGTTCGATCTCATTCATGATGCGGTCCTGGTACGGCTCGAAAACCGCCATGATCGCCTTCTCGGTATCGGTAAATTTGACTATACTGTCGTTTCTTGTATAAACGGTAGCGACAAACTCCCATGTATGAGGGTGTGTCTTACCTTTCTTGCCGTCAAAAACGACGAAATGGTTAGCATTGAGATAAGCTTTGATCCTGTAATACCTGAGCATTATTATTCCTCCCTGTTATTCA
>JAEEGL014645719.1_pt1 | contig 27765 bp, 23 predicted proteins | sample 9134231 | NCBI WGS metagenome assembly JAEEGL01 (sample SAMN16246548, study PRJNA631951) | gut metagenome | biome: gut microbiome; feature: rumen; material: fiber-attached | host: Bos | place: Iran: Karaj | collected 2018-10
AGGGCTTTACACCGGCAATGGACCTGCTTATGAGGCATGCAAGAGGTGTTGGTTACACAAACTCCAATATTGATAATGATGGTGTACGCCGCCGCCAGGAGCTTTTTTATGAATATGACGGCAAATATCTTGGCCAGCTTACATTCTGGCCTTTAATGGACATTCTTGGAATAAAAGAGTTTGAACGCAAAAAAAATTGCCTTATTCTTAAAAATGCAGTATTCCCAGGCGAAACCGAGCCTCAGGATGTAAAGATTCCGCTTGATGAGCATGGAAAACTGCTTATCAACTGGCAGCACGAAGCCGCAAAAGAAAATAAAGAAAATTCAAAATTCCTTTATGGCTGTAATACTATTTATGTATATGATCTTTTGCAGCTGGATAAGGTTGAAGATTCCCTCATAAGCAATTTAAGGCTTTTGTTTGGAGAAGATGACGATTCTGATATGTCTAATAATCTGCCTGTAATTTTTGATAATGAAGGAAGTCCTTTGCCATATTATGCAGAACTTGCTTCTCTGCTTGATTTTTATAATGAGCTTAAAGATTACAAAACAACACTTTTAAATCTTTGTACAGGCCGTGATGATAACGGAAACTACATTGACGGTCTTTATCAGGAAGATTATGACAATTATTATGGTGCAAGAAATCAATTTTTTGACGAAGTCCTTGCTTTTTCAAAGGCAGGCTTTTTTGATGATATAAAAGCTTTCTTTGAAGAAAATCCAGACAGCGAATATAATAATCCTGAGCTTGGATTGCTTGATATTTTTTCTTATACCTTTGACGAAATTAAAAATAATATAAACGATTATCTGGCTCTTCTTGAAAGTTTTAAAAAAGATGTAAGCGGTAAGTATATGATTTTTGGTCATACCGCAGCTTCTACAACAGATATCGGTGCCAATCCGTTTACAAAGCAGTATATTAACGTACTTATTCACGCAAACATTATGAATACGGTGCTTACAAGAAACTTTATAACACCGCTGCCATGGTATGTAGGGCTTGGTGTATGTTTTATTGTATTCTTTATTCTGGGCTTTGTATTAATTAAAGCTTCGGGTTATGTAAAAAACCTTGTTTCGGGAATTGCAACTGTTCTGCTTATAGGAGGATTTTTAACACTTCTGCCTTTATTCCAGATTTATATTCCAATGGTAGGCGGAGTAATTTTCTATTCAATTTTGAATTTCCTTTCCGGAGTAACTTATCGTTATACTGTAAGCAGCCGCGAAAAACGCTTTATTACAGAAATTGCAGCCTCTTTTGCTAACAAAGATACTGTAGCTCAGCTGCGTGCCAACCCTGATGCCTTTAAGACAGAAGGTCAAAAAAAATGTATTACAGCCTTGTTCAGTGATATCCAGAAATTCTCAACCTTAAGCGAAAGCATTGGTAAGATTTACAAGGAAGAAGGACCAAACAAGCTTATTGAAATTCTTAACGAATACCTTGGATCTATGTCAAACGAGATTCTGCGCAATAACGGAAACATTGATAAATACGAAGGTGATGCCATTATCTCTATGTTTGGTGCTCCGGACCCACTGGAAACTCATACTCCCGAAGAATGGTCATATCTTTGTCTTGATTCTGCAATCCGCATGAAAAAGGCAGAGGTTAAATTTAATGAAACACACCAGTATCTTTTTGAACCTGTAGAGCTTGAAAATGAAGACGGTACAAAAGAAACCGTTGTACTTAAGCCGCTGCAGACTCGTATTGGTATTAACTCAGGAGAAGCCTTTGTTGGCCTTATGGGTAGTAAAACAGAAAGCTTTAGTAAACTTAACTACACAATGATTGGAGATACTGTAAACCTTGCAAGCCGTCTTGAAGGTGTAAATAAGGTTTATGGAACCTGGATTATGTGTTCCGAAGATACCTGGAATATGGCAAATACAGGTGCAAATCAGGGTAAAATTACAGTACGTCGTCTGGACAGGGTTAGGGTAGTTGGGCGCTCTACACCGGTTCAGCTTTATAATGTTCTTGGTTTTACAGAAGAATTAAGCCAGCTTGAAAAGGATGAACTTGATGTATTTAATAAGGCCTTGGACAGTTATCTTATAAAAGACTTTGCACAGGCAGGAAAAATGTTTGTAAAAGCCTCAAAAATGTTACCAAATGGCGATCCAACTGCTTTAATATTTGCAGAGAGATGCAAAAACTACATTAAGAAGGGCGTTGCCGACGACTGGGATGGCGTAATGAATATGACATCTAAGTAATTTCGGGGTCCCTGAGGCTCTCGAAGGGACATTAAAAAGGATTTTCTATGAAGCGAACATTGTTTTTTATTTTACTTTTATCCGTTTTTTTATTCACAAGCTGTGAACTTTTAACTTATCTGCTTTTGAATGACAAGCCTGATGATTATGAAGAAGGCACAAAAACTGTAAAATGTGATCCTGATGCAAAAATATATCTTGTAAAGCTTAATACAACCAACGAAAAAATTGGTGCATCTTATACCGGTAAAGTCACAGGTGCCAGCCGCAGTGTTGATGAAACCTTTGAACAAAGCTATGCAGATACAGACAGTTTTATAAGAGCGATTAATGAGTCTTTGGTAAATGTGGAAATTGACAGTTCTAGGGCTGCTGGTTCAACTAATTATATTAAATCTGATACTAATGAATTGAATTTTACAGAGGGAGGAAAATATACCCTCTGGTCTTTTACTAAACCAGGTGCAACAGCTAATACAGGAATTCCGGGACAGGTTGAAGGAATCTGTAAATATGCGGGTGAGCATTGCTATGTGTTTGCAGATAAAAAAGATTCTTCTTCTGATTTAATTAATCTTACAACTTCAGATTATAAAGCTTTAGGACGCAAGTTTGATGAATGTTATGAGCTTGAAATTGCGGTTTTAGGAGATCCTTTTTATAAAAAATATAATTCAAGATATTATAACGCTTGCAATGATAAAATTGTAATTCTTGTTTCAGATTTATTTGGTGATGCTAAAAAAGATCAGGAAAATGAAGGTGGAACAGTAGGTTATTTTTATCCTGCAGATTTGTATAATCAGGAATATCTTGATAATACTAACGGCCTTAATAAAGGGCTTTCAAGTTCTTCTACAAAATATATTCATTCAAATAAGATGGAATTGTTTTATATAGATTCCTATTTCCTTTCAAAAATGCCTACAACTGTTTATTCAACCCTGGTTCATGAATTTAATCATATGATTAACTATGTTGTAAAAACACTTACAGCAATGACCAATAATCCAAATGCAACCAGCTTTAACAGTTGTGATACCTGGTTTACAGAAATGCTTTCTATGGTTACAGAAGATATGTTCCAGGATTATCTTGGAATTGATGATTTATCTTCGCCAAAAGGAAGACTGCCATATTTTAACAATTTTTATAATTATGGTTTTAAAATGTGGAATGATAACAGTATAAATCAGCTTTATATGTATGCAAACACTTATGGTTTTGGAGCTTTTCTTGCAAGAAACTTTGGCGGAGTAAAGCTTATTAAAGAAATTGCACAAAATCCTTATGTAAATGAACAGGCAATAACAAAAGCACTGCAAGCCTGTGGTGTAAACAAAAACTTTAATGATGTTTTAAGAAAATATGCCAACTGTCTGTTCCATATTACAGATAAAGAAGATAATACAATTTATACTTTTAATAAATCGGCCGGTAAAAAAGCAGATACTTTATTCTTTTCTGCAATAGATATAAATAATATAAAGATAGAGGGAAAAACTTACCCTCCAAAATACTTTAGATATAATGAACAGGTAGATTTGTATCCTTACGGCTTTAGCGTGCATTATGTAGGGCAGAATATTTCAAGCTTTACCCTAACAGGAAGTAAAGGCGAAAGTATTAATTACTTTTTAATCAGCTCTTATGATAATTAGAGGTAAATTATGAAAAAACTCTTTTCTTTTATTTTAATTATGCTTTTTTCTGTTGTTCTTTTGTTTGCCCAAGATAAAGCTGTTCAAAAAAGTGAACAGTCTGCAACTAATTCTAAAATCGTAATTACCGGTTATGTTTTAAGTAAGGGGAGTGTTCCCTTTGTTTTTCCCGCAATTATTGATGATGATGGTAACGAATACACCATTCTATGTCCTGAAAAACAAAAGCGCAGGCTCCTGAATCTTCAGGGAAAACACCTGCGCTTTACACTTGTAAAAAGTGATGAAATTAGCTGGATTGTAAAAAAATATAAGCTCCTTAAGTAGATACCCGGGGATTTAAATCTTACTTGGCATCTGCTTCTGAATCTTTTGTAATTGACTTAAGGTCTGCCTTATTCAAAAGTCTAAGACGGCCTGTACTGTCAGTTATTACAACTCCTGAATCGGTAATTGTAATTGGGGTAGAGCTCTTTACATTTACATCGCTCTTAAGCTTGAGTACAAGGTTAGAATCAAACTTACCAACCTTCCAGTCACTTTCATCTGCAATTACACAGTAAAAGTCGTTTCCGTCGCGTACCAGAACTGAATCCGGAGCGAGAGTTTCGTTGCTTTCGCTCGTAATTTCCATATTTACCTGATCAATTGTTACAAGCTTAATTGCAGCGTTTCCTTCATCTTCACCGGCTACAGCAATAAATTCATCACCAAGTGCATAAATTGTACGGTTGCGGATTTGTGTTACTGGAGACTTTTTGATAATTTCTCCGGTTTCTGTATTAAAGCGAACCAGGCGGCTGAGCAGGGCTTTTTCGTCAGAAAGGATAATACCATATTCGCTTGGCATTTTTGCTTCTTCGGCTTGTTTCTGCTGAACTTCCTGCTGATCCTTTGCAATTTCTTTGCGTTCCTGTTGAGCTTCGGTCTGCTTTTTGTCTGCAAATTCCTGGGCTTCTTTTGATTCCTGCTTTGCTTCTTCGGTTTTCTTTTCCTGTTCTTTTACTTCTTCTTTCTTTTCTTCGGCCTTTGCTTGAGCTTCCTGAGCCTTCTGCTTGTTTTCTTCTGTAGGATTCTTTTCTGCTGCTTTCTGAGCTTTGTCTGCTTCTTTCTTGGCCTGATCTGCTTCTTTTTTAGTTTCACTCAGTTTTTTCTGTTCTTCTGCAGCTTTTTTCTGAGCTTCCTGAGCTTTATCTGTGGCCTGTTCTGCTTCACGTTCCTTTAAGTCAACCATGTCTTTACGGCTGTCTACATTTTTATCATCATCTTCTTTCATGTTGTCAACAACTTCTGAATCGCTGATAACAGATGTATCTACTGTAGAAAGACCTCCGCTTACATCATAAAGTGGAATAACAATTTCTGATTTTCCGGGCCATTCTTTATAATTTGTAGCAAGACCACAGTTGTCTTGAGAAAGATTTTTTGTTACAACTGTTTTATATTTTGAATTGTAAACATCATATTTACCGCGATAAACTGCGTTGTAAACTGTGATAAATACAGCAAGAGTATCAGCATCTTTTTCTGAATAACCGTAAGCGCTTGAAAGATATGCACTGATAATTCTGCGAAGGTTTTTAATATGGTCAACAGTAGCGTCTGGACCAATAAAAAGGATATCTGCATCAAGCTTGCCTTTTTCTGTTTCATCTACTGCATGAATAACATAATACTTATTTTTGTTTCCAACCTGGGAAGGTTTTTCCGGTACAATGGTTTTTCCCATATCAGAACCAATGCGCTTAATTGCTTCAAGGCTGTCGATTACCTTGTGTGGTCCTGTGTAGTTAATGAATTCGATTGTTTCATTGCCTGTAACACGCAATTCGGGTTCATCAACTTCTAATGCGGTTAAGCCCGCAATCATTAAAATTGAAATCATTAAAAAAGAAAGTAGTTTTTTCATATATCCACCTATAAAAGATTATCAGGGCATCCTTTGTCAAGCTAAGGAAGCATAGATAATTTCTTTTCATTTAATAAATTATTATAACACGACTTTTATTATTTACCAACAAGTTTTTTCAGAGTATTTCTTGCATAATCACGGATTACGCTTGTGTATTTTGGATACATAAGGACAGAAAGACTGTCGCGGCCTTTTGGGTCAATTGCACTGCTGCCCATAACCATGCAGATTGAATATACTGCATCACATATATCTTTTAATAAGGTTTCGTCTTTTTCTGATGTGTTGTGTGCAAGATATTCCAGACTTTGAAGAATTTTTCCGTCTGGATCATAGCCGTTTTGGGTAACACCGCGAAGCATTGCATGTAAAAGGGCTTTTTCTTTTTCTGTACGCAGAAAGTACGAAATAAATTCATTAAAAGTATCTGTATAAAAAAGACTAAGCTGTGAACAGATTATTTCCATTCCGGCTGCATCTGTCTGAAATACAGATTTTTCAATTCTGGTTCCAAAATTGGAGGTTGCCATTATATTTTTATAGGCAGTACAAAGCGAAAGTAACTGTGATGCATATTGAATTTCTGTTGCCCCGTAATTTCCTGTGGTCAAAAGTTTAGTACGGTTAGAATCAAGCAGTTCTTTATTGATTGGAAGAGGAAGTTCCAGTTCCAGCAGAGTTGTGTCTATGTTGTAAAAGCTCTGATAATTATGTTCCTGATTTTTAGCATCATTTTTATTGGCAGATTGCTGTGGAGTTTTTGCGGTTTTAAAAGCATGACAACTCCAGTCTGAACAGAAAAGCAGAAAACAGTTGTCTGTGGTAAAAGAAGTATAATAAACCTGTAATTTGCTTTTTTTGTCGGGCAGGGTTCCACTCCACAAATAACGACCGGAATTATTATAAAAACAGGCTTTTTTAGAATCTGCTATAAAAACTCCTGAATCATTATACCAGCCGTAGGTTGGAACAATTCCTTCTTCAATCATGAAAGAAGCTTTTACAGAACCGTCTTCCAGATTTATATAATCAATTTCTACGGCAGAAACCTTAATATTTACATAAATTACCTGAGTCTTATCCTGAGAAAGAATAAAAAAATCATCGTTGGTTTTGTGGATAAGGTCTTTTTTAAAAAGCCATTTATGCTCAGATTTATTGTCTTTAAGTTCAAAAAGTCCGCTGGTTCCATCTGTAAAAACAAGAAGAATTCCCTGTGGTGTTGTAAGTGCGTTTACAATCTGACCTGCAAATGTAATATGTTCAACAATTTCTCCAAAGGGGGTTATTCTTAACGCCTGAGTTTTTCCGTCAGAAAGCTGTTCCAGAAAAACAATGAGGCTGCCGTCATTAAGCTGCTGAACAGGTAATTTAGAAAAAAGCTGGGTTTTTAGCGTCCATTTGCAGATTCCGTTTATTGCATAACATGCAAGGGAATCTTCTCCTTTTACAAAGAATCTTCCGTCGCGGCCGGCAAAAGGTGCGTCTGTTATTTTAAATTCATTTTGTGTTGTCCAGAGCTCTCTGCCATCAGGATTTAAAAGAGTTATTCGTCTGTTACTGCCAGTTATTACCGCTGTAAAATCGTTTTCTAAAACTCCAAAAAAGGCTGTGCTTGCGCGGGTAAGGGGTTTTTCATAAACAAGGCTTCCGCTGCTTGTAAAGGACATAAGGCTGTGGGCATCGGTAATTACAGAAAAACCGTAAGAGGTCATTTGTGGTTCGCAGATTAGTTTTCCCGGGAGTACACGTCCCCAGGTTGCGTTTATGTTGTTTAATTCTATACCTTCGCCTGCAAAAAGAGGGGTGCTTAAGAAGAGCAAAAATATTACTAAAAACTTTTTCATATTTTCTCCAGAACGGCAAGGCTTTCTATATGGCTGGTATTGGGATAAAAATCAAGAAGATATAATTGCTTTAGTTTATAACCTGCAGCAATAAGCTTCTGGCAGTCACGGCTTTGTGTACTTGGATTACAGGATAAATACAGTACCAGCGGAATTTTTGATTTACAAAAATAATCAAGAACTTCCTTTTCCATTCCCGAACGCGGCGGATCCACTACAGCGGCATCAAAGGCAGGGCAGGCAGCCGCACAATTGTTTACCCAGGCAGCGCCGCTCATTCCATAGCATTGATGTTGTGTTCCGTTCATATTCTGTTCTGCAAAAACAAGAGCATCTCGGTTATGTTCTACAAGTACAACATTTGAATATTTATCTGCAAGAAAACAGGAAATGGAACCGCAGCCTGAGTACATGTCAAGTATGTTTTTTCCGCCTGGTAAAAGGTCTTTTATAAGCGCCAGTACTTTTTCAAAAACAAAAAGATTTGACTGGAAAAAGCCGCGTACATCAAACGAAATTGTTTTATCAAGCAGATTTACGGTTGCAGTATTTTGTGGAGAGATAATTGTTCCTGCAAAATGTTTGTTTTCTTTGAGTTTAAGCTTTTTAGAAGTTTTGCCAACTAGTCTTTTTTTGTTAACAGTATTTTCTTCTTCCTGTGTAATCATGAGTTTTTGAGACTTAGTTGTACCAAAAATATGAATGCGGCCAATGGGACGATTTTCAGCAGATGTTTGTGCAAGATAATCATTTACAGGCTTTTCTGCACAAAGACATTCATCAATTTTTATTACCTGATTATCATTTTTTAGGCAAAGTCCGCCGTCTGTAAATTGAAATCTGGCACGATAATTAAAATCAGGCCCGCTTATTATCTGAATATTTTCAGGAACTGTAATTTTTGCATTTGTAAACGAATCGTAAAGCATCTGTTTGCGTAATTCCTGCTGAAAATCATTTTGAATATGCATCATATTGCAGCCGCCGCATCTTCCGTAATATTTGCATTCTGGCTGTTTACGATAGGGAGAAGCTTTTTGTATTTTTATAATTTCTGCGTTGTCATAATCATTTTTGTGTTGTACTATATTAACAGAAAGAATTTCATCCGGCAGGGTGTAAGGAATAAAAACGGTTTTGGAATTGATATGAGCAATTGTATTTCCGCCAAATACCATTTTTTCTGTATGAACTTCTGCAGTTTCCATGAAATATATTCTATCAAAAGAAGGGAAGTTTGTCATTTAGATTAATTAAGGTAACGCTGAACTAGTTTCAGCATGGATTGATTCCGAAACAAAATCGAAATTATTAAATGGAGCAACAATATGTCACTAAAATCTTTTTCATTCAAGACAAAGGATGGCTTTGAACACTGGATCAACCGCTGGATTCCAGATTCAAATCCTGATAATCCGGAAGAACCACCAAAAATAAAAGGTGTAATAATATTCAATCATGGACTTGCAGAACATTCTATGAGATACGACCGCTTTGGCTCAATTTTAAGTGAAAACGGTTATGTTTTTAATGCCTTTGATATGAGAGGCCACGGACGCACCGCAGAAATTTCAATTCAAAACGGAACCGGTGACTTTGGAAAACTTGCAGATAAAAACGGTTTTAAGCTTGCCGTAAATGATGTTGATGAAATTTTAGATTCCCTTACTGCAGAATATCCCGGCGTTCCTGTAATTTTAATGGCACACAGCTTTGGAAGCTTTGTTGCACAGTCTTATATTGAACGCTTTCACGGAAAAATTAATGCCTGTATTTTGATAGGAACTGCCGGTCCAAGACCTCTTTTAACAGGGGCCGGTAAAGTGCTTGCTCATATCGTAAAATTCTTTAGAGGCGGTAATAAACCTTCTACTGCTTTAGAAGCAATTGCCTTTGGTGCTTATAACAATAGAATTAAAGACTGTAAATCTCCGGTAGACTGGCTCACAAAAGATCAGACAATTCTTGACCTTCATGCCTGTGATGCCTGGAGTAATATACACTTAAAAATTGCCTTTTTCTGCGACATGCTTGAGGGCCTGAATTTAATACACAAAAAATCCAGCATGTCAAAAATTGACAAAGACCTGCCGATTTACCTTTTCTACGGGCTTGAAGATCCTGTAGGAGACTACGGTAAAACTCCGCGGCAGCTTGCAGAATGCTACCGTAAACTTGGAATAAAAACTGTAGTACAGAAAGAATATCCCGGCGACCGCCACGAAATTTTAAACGAACTGGACAAGGAACAGGTAGAAAAAGATATTCTTGAAGTACTTGATAAGGTTACCGGGTAAAGTGACTTCTTGACCAAACGGGCATAAAAAGAATATTATACCTCATTGTGTTGTATCGTTATGGAACTGATGGAGACGGCAGACTTATAAAAAAGGCTGTTGTTTATACTAAAGCTGAACATTTTATTTCAAACAAAAAAATTGACCCGGACGCTTTGCAGATTGTAAACAGGCTGAGAGATGCCGGTTATACTGCCTATATTGTCGGAGGGGCTGTTCGTGACCTTATTGTAGGCAATGTTCCAAAAGATTTTGATATTGTAACAGATGCAACTCCTTCTAAAATTAAACGTATTTTCCGTAATTCAAGAATTATTGGCCGCCGTTTCCGCCTTGTTCATGTTGTTTTTGGTTCCAAAATTTTTGAAGTAAGCACCTTCCGTTCTAATGCAGACGGTTCAATCGGTAATGATTTTGGTACAATTGAACAGGATGTAATGCGCCGTGACTTTACAATGAATGCCCTTTATTATGATCCTATGCAGGAGCAGGTAATTGATTATGTAGGCGGAGTGCGTGACATAAAAAAGCATATTCTGCGTCCTGTAATTCCACTTGAAACAATATTTGTAGAAGATCCTGTACGCATGCTCAGGGCTGTTAAATATTCTGCAACTACTGATGCAAAAATGACCTTTAATCTGCGTCATAAAATTAAACAGTCGGCAGCACTTTTAAATCAGGTTTCTCCATCAAGAATTACAGAAGAGCTTCTTAAAATTATAAATAATTCTCACGCTTCAAAAATAATTTCTGAGGCAATAGAAACAGATATTTTTATGTATCTTCAGCCTTCTGTTTCTGCAATGTTATATGAACGAAAAAATATTGAAAAAAGCTTTATGGAAAATCTTGAAAAACTGGATGAATTAAACCGTAAAGAACCTCAGGCTAGACTTGGAAAAAAGCTTTATTTTATTATTTACGATTTTGTAACAACTCTTACCGACTGGAAAAAAGAAACAACCGGAAAATACTCATCTTCTGAATTATATTCTAAAACCTGGACACAATGCCGCAATTTTGTTCTGCCAATGAATCCTCAGCGCCGCGAGCTTGAATATGCCGTAAAATCTGTTATGAATAAGCTTGGTGTTGCAATTAAGGTTCAGACAAAAAAATAAATTATTATTCGTGGTTTCTTGCAAGAGACTGAAATGTCATATTTGATCGTTTTTTTGATTCAAGTTCAGACTTTGGACTTTCAGGCTTTGTAATTTTATCAATGACAATGCTTACTTCTTCTATCAAAATGCCTGTAAAGGTTTCTATTTTGTCAATAATATACTGCTGGAGCTTATGTACCTTGCCGGTAAGCTGAGTACCAAAAGGCACGTCAATTGTTACAATAAGACGGTATCCGTGAGAATCTGTTTTAATTGTTATTTTCTTGACCTTTACATCGGGCGAACATTCTGCCACACAATGCATAACCATCTGGGTTAGGGCTGCTTCTGAAATTTCTACGCGACCTTTTTTTGAAAATTCCGGCTGCACAATTGATTTTTCAAGCAGTTTGCCTTTGCCTTTTTTCTTTTTAAAAGGACCTTTGCTGAAAAAGTCATGCATTGAATTAGAAAAAATCTGCGGGTAAGATTTTTTTACCTCGATTGAAGGAACAGGTATTACATGTTTTCCTTCTACATGTCGTGATTTTGCAGCTTTTTCAATTTCTTCCTGGGTTGCAATTTCTTCTATGTGAATGATTTTTGAAGGTTGCGGCAGCTGGAGTCTCATGGCAATTTTCATAACCATTTTTTCTGAAGTTCCAAGAATAAGGATTTTTTTTATTTTTGTTTTTTTAAGGACCTTTGCAACTGAATCCCGATGTTCTTTATCATCAAAAAGGGCAGCACGTACTGCACCCATATAAGTTTTTTCTCTTTTTGCAGAATGCCCCGCAATTATTTTTTCATCCTGAATTAAAAGGCCGTCATCTATTATTGCATTTATATTATATTGTTCTGCAAGAAGCTTGGACCTGAAGCTTTTACCGGTTCCGCTTTCGCCGACAAGTGCATAAACGGTGGTAGGAGAAAATTTCTGTTTGATGAATTCGATTGGATTAACCATTTGAATAATTATAGCTCAAAATATGTGTCTTGTCACATAAAAGAATAATTCTTGGGATAAAGAAGTAGATTGCCACCCTTCGACAGGCTCAGGATAAACTTGCTGCGCTCCTCGTAATGAAAATGCGTTTTAGTCATTGCAATGACAATGTTTGTGGTAATCCAAGTTCATTCTGAGGGAATTCCAGTTTACAGGCGCATAGATAATAGTTTCCGTCATTAAAATCGGATTTTGTTCCACCGTAAGCGGTGTCTCCAAATAAAGGATAACCGTGAAAAGCTGCCTGAGCCCTTATCTGATGATGGCGGCCGGTTTTTATTTCAACTTTGGCAAAAGTAATTGGCAGGCCTTTGTATTCTTCTGTTTTTACAGGTGTTATTTTAGAAATTGCAATTTTAGCATCATTAGCCGGCGCTGATTGCACTTTTACTGTTTGAAAACCGCCGTTATTTTCATTTTTACTAATATAATCAGTCCATTCCATGCTTTTGGGGAGTTTTCCCTGTACAACTGCAAGATATTCTTTTTTTATATTATTATTTTTAAGCTCACGGCTAAACCATTTTGCTCCTTCAAGGCTTTTAGAAAAACATACAAGTCCACAGGTGTTTTTATCTATGCGGTGCAGGGGACCACTTTTAAAAGATAATCCTTTTTCCGTCCCCTGAGACAAAAGATAGGCTTTTACATAATCATCAAGCGCAGGCTCATCCTTTTTAGATTTTTGAACAAGCATTCCTGCGGGTTTATTAAGAATTAAAAAGTGTTCATTTTCAAAAACAATAAGTTTTAATAAAAAAGAAAAGTCATTTTGAACTTCACTTTTTTCTTCATCCTGCAAAAGGACAACCGCAACACTTATTTTATCATTTATGCAGATTTTATAAGAAGGTTCAGCTTTTTTTCCGTTAATTTTTATAAGACCTTTTCTAAGGCTTTTATACAGATTAGAAAGATTTTGCCCGGGAATTATTACCCTTATAACCTTATCAAGTCTGCGGCCGTCATCTTCTTTACCTGCAATAAAATCTTTAAAATCCATAATAAAAAGTATAGTAAATTTATGCTTTTGATGGTAGAATATAATAGTATTTTATAGGATTTTTTTATGCCGGATAAAACAGCAAGAGTTATTCAATTTTTTACAAGTTCAGTTTTCCTTTCAGGTATTTTCAGCTGGCTTGCTGCTCAATTCCTTAAGACAATAATTGACCTAATATTTGGAAGAATCAAATCATTTAAAACCCTTATAGAAAGCATGTTCTGGAAAACAGGAGGAATGCCTTCAAGTCATTCTGCCTGTGTAGTTTCTGTTTGTACTTCCCTGGGATTTAGAGAAGGCATTAATTCCAGTGTTTTTATGATTTCCCTGTTATTCACCTTTATTACAATGCGTGATGCAGTTGGGGTAAGAAGATCCAGCGGACTTCAATCAAAAAAAATTAATGAACTTGGCCGCGAGCTGGAAAAAAATGAATGCATAGATGAATATAAACCAATTAAAGAAGTGAATGGACATACGCCGATTCAGGTTATAATGGGAGCTTTAATAGGCTTTCTTATAGGCTTGTCCATGTCTCTCCTTAAGTAAGAATAAGAAAATGAAAAAGTTAAAAAGTCTGCTTCCTGTATTTTTACTTGCTGTTATAAGTGTACTCACAATATTTTTCCGTTATATTCCTAAGGGAAAAATCTGGAAGGATTATAAAATTCTTTACATTTCTAAAAACTGCCCTTCACAAGAAATACAACAGCTTTTAACAGAAGAAGACATAAATAACTATGTTTGTCTTGAAAATCAGCGCATTCCCATAATGCTGGCAAAAAATTCTCCTGAAGAAACAATGCTCAAGCTTAATATTTCTGCCGGCGAAAACAAATATATTTATGAACGCCAGAATTATTTTTATGACAGTAGAGGAGAATATTCCGTATATTATATTCCACAAAAATATTCGTCCCGCATAAGTTCTGTAATTAATCAGTTAAAAAAAGAGGGTTATAAAGCCGGTGCAGATGCTGAGCTTCCTTATCTTGTTTTTCTGCCTTTAATTGTTGTTATTCTGGCAGTTTTATTAACGATCTTTTCTAAAAATAAAGCTTTTATGCTTTTAAGTGCAGTATCTCCCTGTGTATATATTTTTTGTAATGCCTTTTACAGCTCAGCAATAAGCGTAATTATTCTTCTTTTGTGCATTTTTATAATTTCTAATGTTCTGGGCAGAAAGGGTGCTTTGAAAAAGCTTACAAGAAATATACTTTTAATTACAGCCCTTGTAATTTCTGTAATTTCTTCTTTTTCAATGGCTTTTATGCCGGGGCTTTTTTATCTGCTTTGTATTGGTGGTTCACTTTGCGGAGCCCTTATTGCTCAAAACCTTAAGTCTTTTACACTTAGAAAAACAGATTTTAATCCGGTATTTATTCGTTCTGCGTCAAAAGTTAATGTATACGGAACAAAATCAAAGCTTATTCTGCCCTTGACCCTGGCTGCTAGTGTTCTGGTTTTTGTTTATTTCGCAGTGGGTTCTTCATCTCAGGCAGGAATAAAATCAGATTCAAATCTTATGCTGCCGGGAGCCGTAAGTCAGCAGGATTATTCCGGGCCGGGACAATTACCAAGTATAGAAGATTTTTTCCGCTGGAACTGGAATGTTTTAATAAGTCCCTATAAATCTTTAAATGAAAACTGTGAATATGATGATGAGCATATAGTGTATCCGCGATATGAACAAAATAACGGCATAATTACAAGAATTAACCAGGTTATGTATTATGATCAGGCTTTTAAGGAACGCATTTACGACGGCATTGATCAGCTTGATTTTAATTCAATCGAAAGTGTTATAAAAAGTGAAGGTCCTGATTTTATACCCGGTTATACTACAACAGGTTCTTATAATATCAGTATTTTCAGCATAATTATGATGATTATAGGCTTTTTTGTGTTACTTTTTATTTATTTTTCCGCTATGATAGGAAAGAGGGGTAGGAGATGACACAAAACTACAAATATACAGAAAATGCTTTTTTACCGGGATGCGTTACTATTCCTCTGGTTCAGGAAAAAAATATTATCTGCAAACCTGTAATTAAAATTGGAGAAATTGTTAAAGAAGGTCAGATAATTGCTCAATCAGAAGAAAGCTGTATTCATAGTCCTATTCCTGGTACAGTAAAAGGTATTGTCCCGGTTCATTGTCCGGATGGAAAGATTGAACAGGCTATTCAAATTGTAACTAAAGGAAGCTTTTCTTATCTTGGTAAAGAGCTTGAAAAACAAAATTGGTCAAATCTTAGTCCTGCTTCCCTTCAAAAAAAACTGGAAGGTAAGGGGCTAGTAAATACTTTTTCGTGTACAAAATCAATTCCATTAACAAGTCAGATTGAAAAATATTTAAGAAGTAAAAACAAGGTCATTATAGTGCGTCTTTTTGATGAAGATTCACTTAGAATTTCAGATTCCTTAATGACTCAGTTTTATTTTGAACAGATAAAAGAAGGCGCTTATATTCTTGCAAAAATACTTGATGCCCAGGGTATTCTTTTTGTAATGAATGCAAAGGACATTAAACAAAAACAGCTGGAAAATGATACAAAACATAATATCTGTTATATGGGCGTTTCTCCTAAAAAATATTTAAATGGTTTTAAGCACGGTATTGTAAATCTTTACAACAAAAATTTTAAAAAGAATTGCGGGCTTTCAATAAGCCGTGATGATTTTTACATTGATTCTTACACTCTTTATGATATTTATAATGCAGTTGTTTTTGATATTCCTGTAATGTCTCGTGCGGTTCATTTTACAGGAAACTGTCTGGTTGCCTCCTGCTTTTTAAATGTCAGAAATGGTTTTTTATTAAAGGATGTAATTAAACAGCTTGGTGGTTTTGTAAAAAATCCTGGTTCTGTAATTATTAACGGAAAGCTTTGCGGAAATTCTGTAAATTCCCTGGAAATTCCAATTACTAAATATGTAAAATCTGTTGAATTTATTTCTAAGTCTTATACAACAGACAGTCAGGTTTATTCCTGCATAAAATGTGGTTCCTGCCGCTATATATGTCCGGTCAATATTGCTCCTGATATTCTTTTTGAATATGTTTTAAAAAAGAATGAAGTACCACAAGCTTTTTTACATACTTCAACCTTATGTATAAACTGTGGTTTATGTAATACGGTTTGCCAGGCACGAATTCCTTTGTGTCAGGTAATTACCATGCTTAAAAATAATATGGAAAATAATAATGAAGAAGAATAATATACCTTTACAGAAAAAAACTGTTTCTCTTAAACCTTATGTATATGAAAAGCCCTCAATTTCTGCGGTTTGTATTAAGATAATAATTCTTTTATCTTTGCAGGTTATTATGCTTTTGCTTACCAGAAGTTATAAGGCTTTTTCGGTAATTCTTTGCTCAACAACAGGCTCTCTTGTGGCTTCTTTTATTCATTATTTTTTCTATAAGAAAAAACAGTTTATGTCACTTACAAGCATGGTTCAGGGAATAATTATTGGTATGCTGCTGCCGGAAAATTATCCTTTATTAACGGCATTCTTTATTTCTTTTGCCACGCTGCTTATTTTTAAGTATATATTCGAAGATTCAGAAAACTTCTGGATTAATATTACCGGTGTTTCAGTAATGATGGCATATTTTATTGGCCGTACTTATTTTCCTGATTTTCTTATTACCAGAGATTTGCTGCAGATAAAAAATCCTTCTGTTTCTTTAATTTCAAACGGAGTTTTTCCTGTTTACGATTTTGATGTTTCTTTAACCGGATTTTTAAATTCAACAATTTTTTCTGGTTTTAAAATAACCCTTCCGCAGGGAATTTTATCTATGTTATGGGATACTCACAGTGTAATTCCTGCTTTTAGATTTAATCTGCTTACAATAATAGCATCTATTGTTTTATTTTCTGATAATTCTTTTTCAATTTTAATACCGGGTATATTTCTTTCTGTCTATGCTCTTTTAGTACGGTTATTTTTTCCTTTAATGAGTGGCGGAGCTTTTAATGAAGGAGATATTGTTCTTGCACTTTTAACAAGCGGTACACTGTTTGCAGCTGTTTTTATGATTCAGTGGTACGGAACACATCCAATGACAATTGTTGGTAAAATTGTATACGCTCTTGCTGCAGGCTTACTGGCATTCTTTATTCTGGGGTGTGGTACATCTCCTGTAGGAATGATTTATGTAATTGTAATCTGCAATATTTTTAATCTTATGATCAGACAGGTTGAAGAAAAAAGAATGGATAAGCTTATGAACAAAATGTCTGTATTAAAACGAACAGGTTTTGAGGTAATTGAAAATGCAGGAAATAACAAATAAAAAATTCTTTATAAACTATGCGTTTTTTACTCTTTTTCTTATTGTTGTTTTTGGAATTCTTGCATATTTTTCTATTGCATCAAAAAAATCCTTTTCTAAAAATCTTGCGGTTTCTGTTCAAAAGGTATTAGATGAATATAATCCAAACACCTGGAAAACCGGAAACAATATTACTGTAGAAAAACCAATTTCTTTTAATTGTTCTGCTTACGAAATAACAAATAAAAAAGATAATTCACAGGCAAAGGCTGTTATAATTCGTATTACTACCTTATATGGACCTTTTGCCGGTGTATATATTTATTATCCGGACAATTCTGTAGAATTTGCAGGCTGGTCTACTTTACATGGAAGAATAAGAAATGCTCTTGCAATTGATAAACCGGATAAGCGTGTTGAATACTGGGCCAAAAAAATTCCGGATATTCTTAAATAAGGGTAACAGTTATGAAAAGAAGAAGTGTATATTTTTTAATAGCATCTATACTCACAATGCTGGTTCCTTCTCCGGGACGTTTTGTTTACGGCGTAACTCTTGTTCTGGAATTAAACTTACTTATGCTCATAGGAACATTAAGCATTTCTCTTATAAAAAAAATAAAGATGCAGGAGCTTAATACTGTTCTGGTGCTGGTTTTTATAATTTCCGGTGCAATTTTATATCGTCAGATAATAATAATGTTATGGCCGGAGATTATGCTTACCCTTGGTTATCTGGTGTATCTTATGCCTGTATCTGTTTTTCTTATGGGTTATGTTTTTAATAATATGGAACAGCCTCTTGGAGAACGCTTAAAGCTTAATATGCTGCATATAACTACTTTTTCAATTTATGCGCTTTTATTCTTTTTGCTCAGGGATCTTGCAGGCTACGGAACCTTTACCTTCTTTGGCAAAAATCATCAGATATTTGAAAGTGTAATAATTCCTGCTGAACATACCGGGCTTTTTTCAATTCTGGCATCTGTTCCGGGTGCTTTGATTCTTTCTTCAATTCTTTTATTTATTCATATTTTTATAAGAAATAAATTTTCTGTAATAAAAAATGCGGAGGCTGCAAAATGATTGTATTAAGTACATTTCTTTATTATGTATGCTTTGCCTCTGTTATTCTTGTTTATGGAATTGGAATAAACAAAGCCTTTGATATAAATTACGAAAAGCTTTCTAATACAATTTACTGTGCCAAATTAGTTGTTTCAATTTTTATTTCTGCAATTGCTTCGTGGTTTGTTACAAAGGGCATTCTTGTTCCATTAAAACTCACAGAAATTTTTCCGCTTGTAAGCTTTTTAATTTATATTTGTATAAACGCATTTTTAGAAGCATTAATAAGACTTACTACCGGTAAATCTGCCACAGAATTTGTTTTTTCTTATCTTGTAATAATAATTTCTGTTGCAGAAAGTACTTCGTTTGGCAATACAATGATTATCTGCGCAAGCTGCATCTGTTCTTTTGCTCTTGTAATTCCTCTTATCCTTGCATTCCAGACCAGAAACAGAGGCACCACAACAGAAAAATATTTCTGCCGCCTTTTTGTCTATGTTGCAATCATAATTCTTGTAATATCTGTATGTGATGTTATGTGGATTAATCCGGAGGTAATACAATGATTCTTGCAGTAATTCTGCTCATACTTATTGTTTTAATAATTGCAATACTTCTGCTTTTTCTTTTTTATATTCTTTTTCCTTCAATTTATGGAAATAAAAAAATAAAGGAAGATCCTGTAATTTCAAACCGTGAAATTGAATATATTAAGCCTCAAATTGAAAAAACTGATGTTACTTCAATGAAGGCAATAGTTTTATGTTCCTGTAACAAAAACTTTAAGGTTCCGCGTGATACTTTTAACGAATCTTATTCGTGTGCGATGGTAAATAATTACAGCGGCTCAGGAACTGACTGCAAATATGCCTGTCTTGGGCTGGGGGACTGTGCAAAAATTTGTCCTCAACAGGCAATAATAATAAAAAACAGAACTGCGGTAGTAACAAATCTTTGTATAGGCTGTGGAAAATGTATAAATGTATGTCCTTTGAATATTATAAGACTAATTCCGGGTTCAACAAAGGAATATACAGTTTGTGCTAACAAGTCCGATGAAAAAACCGGCTGTTCAGAAGAATTAAAAACACAAAAAGTTGCCTGGAATGCAAAAAAAGACTTTAAAATATGGGCAACTTGTTATAAAATATTTGAGAACATCATAAAGAATTAAATAAGGTTTTCGGGGGGAAATTCTTTTTTTATGATGAATAAAAAACTGTTATAGGAGAATGTGGCGGCAAAAAGGGTGGGGAGCCGTATAGTTGAAAATGAATTCAATATACGTGTGCTTCAATTTAGTATCTGTTACCGTAGCCTCAGACGATTCAGCTGAATACGAGAGGTTGTATCAGACTATATACAAACCACTTGCCCGTTTTTTATATTCTCATCCCGATTTTAAATTTTCATTTTCATTTACAGGTCCTCAAATTACTTATTACAAAAAAAAGCGTAATGAATTTATTACACTCTTAAAAGAATTTGTAGAAAGAAATCAGGTAGAAATTATCGGCGGAGGCTTTTACGCTCCTGTTCTGCCTTTGCTTTTTCCTGCAGACAGAAATTCTCAGATTGACCTGCTTTCTACAGAAATAAGGCAGCTTTTTGGCAAAAGACCCCGTGGAATGGTTATGTTTGGAGATGTCTGGGATTCTTCCATGGTTAATAATCTTCAGACCTGTGGAATTGAATATGCGCTTTTGGACAGTTATTCAATTCCGGAAAATAAACGTAAATATCTTTATTATATAATGACAGACCTTGGAAAATCAGTTCAGCTTTTTCCGTATTATAATGATTTTGTACCACAGGGAGATACACCATTTGACGTATTTGAAAAATTTATAATCAAAACTGTCGAAAAAAATGAACGTCTTGATGATTATTCTCAATTTAATCCTGATAAGATTGCAGTCATTAATTTGAATTTGAGTTCAATAAATACACTTATTGAAAACAACTGGTTTGACAATTATTATAAATATATTCAGGAAAATAAAGAAAATTCCAAAATCAAAATAAGCACAATTGATGAATACCGCAAGATTCAACCGATGAAAATGCCTGCTTATATTCCTGCAACCATGAATAAAATTATGGACAGCTGGTGCAGTTTCCCATTAAGAAACAGGAGCAGGGCAAACTATACAAATAATATCTACGATTTTATGGAGTTTTTTGAACAAAGCTCTAATTTGTATAATAGAATTACCTATATGACAATTCTCATAAATCAGTTTAAAAATGATAAAATGAGAAAAAAGGCAGCAAGAGAATTGCTTTGGGCTGCCCAGAATGGAAATGCGGTAATAAGTTCACTCAATGGTCCATATTCCAATACAAAAATGAGGCAGGACGCTTACCGCAATCTTATTCTTGCAGATAAAGTTTTACGAGAAGACGGAAAATTTATAGAAAGTGTAAATCGTTTTGATTATACAAATGATGGAATAAACGAATATGTATGCCGCATGCAGCATTATTTTGCCTATGTCAGTCTTTTGGGAGGCTGTATTGGCGAACTTGATGTTATGAAAAACTGTGGCAACTATGCAGACAATCTTTCAAGGCTTTTTGAATATGATGGTGCAGATGATGGATATAAACGCGGACTTTTAATTGACCATTTATTTGATTCGCAGCAGTTTGAACGTTATATTCAAGGCGAAACTGCCGGTGACGGAGTCTTTTCACGAATTGTTTACAGAGAAATTAAGTTTTCTGCTAGTAAAAAAGAACTTTGTCTTATTGCCGAAGCTGAATATAAACCAACCCACCAGAAGGTCAGTCTTAAAAAGAATTATATTTTCAGTTCTAACGGAATGACGGTTCAATATATTCTTAAAAACGAAAGTAATAAACCGCTGGAGCTCAAGCTTGCCGTAGAATCTAATTTTGCAGATGTTTCTTTTGCTGATAATACAATTAATTATTTTAATATAGAAGCTGCAGATAAAGAGCAGGTTCATATACTTCAGAATAAGACAACAAATATAAAAAAAGATATTCAGGCAATAAGACTTACAGATGTTACAAAGGGCGTTTGTTTTGGCTTTGAACCTAATGAAAACTGCGGCTATTATTACAGTCCTCTTGTTTTTAAGAGGCCGGATTTTTCAACAGGGGACCTTATGACCAGCTCTGCTACCTTTGTTTCTACAATGTACTGGGATGTTAACATAGAGAGTGGTAAAGAAACCGAAAAAATGATTAACTTTACCATCACCTCTGTTAAAAAAGAACGTAAATAAGGGGCTGACAACTTCTTAAAAGCTTAGAGTTTTTTAAGAAGTTATTTATTTTGTAAGTTTTGGTTTTTCTTCTTTAAGTTTAAAAATTACAATCCATTTAGAAGAATCCGGAGAAACTCTTTTGAGCTTGTATTTTAGAAAATACTTTTTGCCAGGCTGGAAGGTTTCTACAAATCTTGCATTATAGATTTCTGCAGGAGATATAAACATGTTTCCCGGATCATCAATATTACAGCGGATTTCTACAGGTTCTTTAATATTAAGATTTATATAGCCATCTTCAGAAGTATTTAAAACCTCATATACAGAAAACAGTTCATTCTGGATAAAGGTTGGCTTTATATTTTTATGGAACTTTATCTGGGCACAGGAACGAGGATCTACAAAAATATTTTTAAAAGTCCATTTGTCAAAGGTTTTATAATAACGGGATTCAAGATTAACAATTTTATCTTCTTTTCCTTCTTTTGTTGCAGGAATTGTCTGAGTTGTATGCATTACAGCCTTTACAGTAAGATAACCATCCGGTGGATCCATTGTAAAATACAGATCGCAAAGCTGTGTATCCTCTTCGTCAGGTTCAAAGTTTATTTCCCATTCAGGAAGTTCTTCAATAACTTCTTCAGTTTCTGCATCACAGAGCATGGTATATTCAATATTGCTGCTTGAATATTCATTTAAAAAGAGATACATATCAAGAACAATTCCGGTTTTTTCTTCAACTAAATCGCAGATTTCGGAATAGGGGAGCTTCTGGAAAATCTCATCAACTTCTGCATCTGTAGGTTTTATTGTTTCAGAACTTAAAACAATGCGGTTTACTACAAAAACATCAGAATCCAGATTTTCAACTTTAATTGGCTTTGTTGTTGTACAAGACACTAAAAGTGCGGCAATAATTGTAAATATAAATATAGTTTTTTTCATATATATAATTTTAACCGAAAAAAATGCAGTGTCAAGATATTATTTTTATTTCAACAATAGTTTAATGTAAAAGATTCTTATTATAAAATATAAAATAATTATGTGGCGCGAAGGAACAAAACGGAGGGCAAAAGCGTCGGCTAGAATTTTTTTTATATTTATAATAAGCCCACTTACATAAAATAGATTTTTACAATTATTAAAGATTTACAATTTATTATTTTACTTAACATATAAAGTTTTATATGCTAAAATAATAGAATAATAAAAAGTTCCGGTTAATATCCGATAAACTATTAGAACAATTTAATTTATCTGACAGGAGTTTTTTATGTCAAAAGCAAAAATCAACAGAAAAGCTAATAGACCTGGTATCTGGCTTCCATGGTATGCATACTTCCATATTATCATGGTTTATATTTCACCTTTTCTTTTGTTAACTCCTGTAGGCCTGCTCACCGATCTTTTTAGTCTTGAAGAATTTGGACTTATTTTCACAAATCCTTTAATAAATTTTAATACAGTACTAACATTTGTCATTGCCTTTTTAATGGCAATGTGGGAAAGAAAATATCTTAAACAATATGATGGTTCACCTGAATCAATAGCAAAAATAAATAAGAATCTTAAAATTTCTGCCTTAGGAAATATTGTAATACCAATTACACTTCAGGTTATCCAGGCTACTGCAATCGTATTATTCCTTAAAAATAATAATATACAGCTTCGTGCTTTTATGGGCCATGATCCAACTATATTTATTTACATGGTTTTACTTGGAGCTCTTTTTGATATTGGTCTTTTGTTCTACGTACTTCAGGTTCGTGTTATAGAACCTCGTCTGCGCGATATTCCATTTACTAAAAAACAGCTTCCGCTCGATTTGATTCAGCGTAACGTACTTACAATGTCTTTTGGTGTTCTTGGCTGTATGTTCCTTATCTTTGTAACCTTAAATCCTCTTACCTTGCAGGAAGGAACACAATCTGTTTATAAACGCCTTTTGCCAATTGTTGTATATTCTCTTTTTTACTTTGTTGCAGTAAACATGCTGCTTACAGATGATATTAAAGAATGTTTAAGAAGAATTAATAAAGTTACAGACGCACTTACTAATAATGATTATACTGTAGAAGATCAGTGGGCTACAAACCGCAGTGAGCTTGGTCTTATCATCCTTGCTGTAAATGAATTAAAAAATAAATCAAACCGTATTCTTTCAATTTTTGAACAGTCTGCAAAACGAACTTCTTCCGAATCTGATGATCTTGTTTCTAACATGGATTCAACTAAAAATAACGTTTCTAACATTACAGAATCTATTCAAAAGATTAAGGGTGAAATTGAAAATCAGTCTGCCGGCGTTCAGGAATCTAATTCTTCAATTGAACAGATTATGGGTAACATTCGTTCCCTTAACAATGCTATTGAAGCACAGGCAGCAAGTGTAACTCAGTCTTCTGCAGCTGTAGAAGAAATGGTTGCAAATATCGCTTCTGTTTCTCAGATTCTTGAGAAAAATACAGAGGTTGTAAATCTTTTGACAGATGCTTCTGACAAGGGGCAGCAGCAGGTTAAAATTGCTGTTGATACAGCAGAAGGTGTATTACAACAGTCTGCAGGTATTTTACAGGCTTCAAGCATCATTCAGAATATTGCCAGTCGAACAAATCTTCTTGCCATGAACGCAGCTATTGAGTCCGCACACGCCGGTGAAGCTGGTAAGGGCTTTGCTGTAGTTGCCGAAGAAATTCGTAAGCTTGCTGAACAGTCCAGCAGTCAGTCTAAATCTATTGATGAAAATCTTCACAGTCTTTCTGATGCAATTTCTCATATTACTGTTGATATTGGTCATGTTAAGGTCGCCTTTGAAAATATTTATGAGCTTAGCCAGAAGGTACGTGAACAGGAATCTGTAATTGCAAATGCTATGGAAGAACAGAACAGCGGTAACCAGCAGGTTCTTGAAGCAATGCGTGCCATTAGTGATTCTACAATAGAAGTTAAGAACGGTTCGGCAGAAATGCTTGTTGGTGGAGAACAGATTCTTAAAGAAATGCAGCAGCTCCAGGAAATTACTACAAATATTTCTGTTACTATGAATCAGATAACTAACTTCTCACAGCATATTACAGATGCAGTTGCAGTTACTACTGCTTCTACAAACAGTACAAAAGAAAGTGTTACAGGTCTTCTTAATGAACTTGATTCTTTCAAACTGAACTAACGGGGTAATAAATGGCTGATCCAATAAAGACTCTCTTTGAATTAAAAGGACCAAAAGTTGTAGATGCCTTAAAAAGACGTGGTTTTGAAGCCTATTATGTGAGTGACAAGGCTGGTGCACTACAAAAAATATTAGAAATTATTCCTTCAAATCACTCTGTTTCCTGGGGTGGTTGTATGACTATGGAACAGCTTGGACTTAAAGAAAAGCTTGTTTCTAAAGGTTATACTATAATAGATCGTGATACTGCCAGTGGACCGGATGAAAGAGAAAGGTTAATGCACAACTCTTTGAATTGCGGGTCTTTTATAATGAGCAGCAACGCTATTACAGAAGACGGACAACTTTTTAATATTGACGGAAAAGGTAACCGTGTTGCAGCACTTTGTTATGGACCTCAAAATGTTATTGTAATTGCCGGAATGAACAAGGTAGTACAGAATATGGACGCGGCATATTCAAGAGTGCGCGGTTATGCAGCACCTGCAAATGCACAGCGTTTTGATCTTGATACTCCATGTAAAAAAATTGGCTGCTGCGCAGACTGTCTTTCTGCATCAACTATTTGTGCACAGTTTGTAACAACCAGGATTTGTAAGCCGGCCGGAAGAATAAAGGTTGTGCTTATAGGCGAAGAACTTGGAATTTAATTATCCATATGGTAAAAAATAGCTTACGCAAAAGCATTCGTCATTGCGAGTTTTATAGCGTTTGTCATTGCGAGCAAAGCGCGGCAATCCACACATCAAAAAACAACCTGACACATAGATTACCACATCTCTTACTTCGTTCGTTCCTTGCAATAACGGTTATTTTTTTAACCACAAATCTTTATTCTCAAACGGTTAGTCTTAGTTATAACGGAAATGATAACTACATTTTAACAGAGCGAACAGATTTAAGACGCTATGACAACAATAAATATGTAGGTTTAACAAGCCGTGAAGTAAAATCATTTATAACTCCTTCATATAGTAACGGCAGCAAAGTTTATGACGGGCTTTTTTATGTCGAACAGGATACTAAGCATCTGGCACAGGCTATTGATGACGGTATTCATGATGCCATAACTTCGGTTTTTAAGATTGATGAGCAGGGTAGCATGACTATGCTTGAGGATAACGGGTATCCATCCTTCAGAAGCTTTCCTTCGTTTACAAAAAATGAAATATCAAAAGGAGATTCATGGGAGGCAAAGGCTGAAAGGGCAGTAGATCCCACCGGTGAAGGACTAATTACCCGAATGCCAATTTATATTCAATATACTTATACAAATGATCAAGTTTTCAATGAAAGAGAAGTATATGTTCTTAAAGCTCTTTGGGCCACAAGATATGGTTATGGAACAGGAACAGGCATACAGGATTTTGACGGCGACCCAAATTTAAAATCTGCAACAGGAAAACATGAAGCAACTCTTTATGTAGATAAAATTACCGGAGCCGCTTTGTTAATCCGCGATAATGTTGACGAAGCCTTTACTTATAAAGATGGACGAAAAATAGCCTATAAAGGGACAATTTCGTTATTTACAGATTATCCAAGTACTGTAGAAGAAGATTTAATTTTGCCTGCTATAAACCGCCTTATTGGCGAAAGCGATATTGAATATGAAAGAACAGATTCCGGATATATGCTTATTATCCGTGATCTTCAATTTGTTGCAAACAGTGCAGAACTGCTTCCGGACGAAAAAAATCGCCTCAATCAGATAGCAGACCTCTTGAAAAAAGTTCCAAAAAATCAGATTCTTATAGAAGGTCATACAGCCCGTGTTGGCGACCAGTCTGATGAAATGCAGCTTTCTCTAGATCGTGCCCACACAATTGTAAGCGAAATGACTAAGCGGAGAGTAAATACCGGTAACTTTATAACAAAAGGAAGCGGTGGAACTAAGCCTGTTGCCGACAACGCCACTCCGGAAGGAAGGGCAAGAAACAGGCGGGTTGAAATTACTATTTTGACAAGGAAAAACTAATGACAGACGAAGAAAAAAACGAACTTTTTACCGATGTATTTGAAATGCTTGATATTTATAAGGAATATTCTCCTTTACATGCAGACGGCTCTAACAATATAGAAAATGTAAAACCTGCAATTATCAATATGATTGATTATATAATTAAGGATCCTATGGAAACTGCCGCCCTTAAAGACTGGCTTGATAATACAGATTTCTGGTCGGCACCTGCAAGCACAAAATTTCACGGAAACTTTAAGGGGGGCCTTAGCCTTCATACAATCATGGTAATTAAGCAGGCCCTTGAGTTTGCAAAACCTGTACTCGAAAATTTTTTTACCAGTCCCGGGGCAGACAAATACAAAATCACTGCAAAAGACATTTTTGTTAGCGCCCTGGTTCACGACTTTTGCAAAACAGGCTTTTACGGAGTCGAATACCGCAACACCAAAGACATTAGCGGAAACTGGGTAAAACAGCCCTTTTATAAAACCAAATCCGAAAACCGCAACCTTGGCCACGGCAACGAATCTGTACTTATGATGCTCAAAATAATGCCATCCATGATAGACAACCGCATGGTAATGGAAGCCGTAAGCCGCCACATGGGCTTTAGTGACCTTTCCGACAGCGAAAAATACAACTATTCCAACTTCCTGGAAAACCCACTGGTTATTTTGCTGCAGCTGGCAGATCAGACTGCGGCACAGTGGTTTGGATGCTAACCCAATGTCATTCTCGGGCTTGACCCGGGAATCTTATATTTAATATTATTAAAAAACTTTAATAATATTAAAGAAATCCTATTGTTTTATTTTCTCTTTTAGTTTATATTATATTTAATCACTAATTATTTTTGGAGATTTTATGGCTAAAGGAAAACCTTTAATCAACTCGGAGAGATGTAAAGGCTGTGCACTTTGTATCCGTGTCTGTCCTAAAAAAATTCTTGAAATGTCAAAAGAAACTAAT
>JAEEGL013660515.1_pt1 | contig 27764 bp, 19 predicted proteins | sample 9134231 | NCBI WGS metagenome assembly JAEEGL01 (sample SAMN16246548, study PRJNA631951) | gut metagenome | biome: gut microbiome; feature: rumen; material: fiber-attached | host: Bos | place: Iran: Karaj | collected 2018-10
CGGTTTCGCCTACTGGCCGTGGAAATGGGGCTGCATCTACGGCAATGTCGGCACCGGGTCGGCAGGATTTCCCTACGGTTTCCTCGATGTACAGAAATTGCGCTTCCAGGTACGCACCGGCATCAGTATTAGACTATAATTCACATTAAGAATAACAAAACTAAAAGGTTGCGCCCGATACGTACAAGGGCTTATGTTATGAAAAAACTGTTTGTCATGCTGTTTGTTGCCACTTCGCTGCTGGCAGTGTCATGCAAAAAGGACACCACCATTAAAATCACTGGTACCCAATGGGTAGGTAAGGTGACCATTGGAGAATTCAATGGCTCCTACATTATGTCGTTCCTTACGGATTCGACTGGAAAAACGGACGTTTCGTTGAGGGGAGGTGGCGAAGACGAGGACTTCACACAGCCGTTTACCTACACCTTCGACGGAAAAGAGACCGGTGTGCTGAAGATAGACGACGATGTGATTGACACTTTCCACTATAATGCAGAAAACAGCACTATCACCCTGTTCCTTAGTCCCGAAGAAGCGGAGGAAATGTCCATAGGCAGCATTGTCTTCTACAAGAAGTAATTATCCTGTGCTCACGTTTTTTTCTTTGTATGTGAAAATAAATACGTATTTTTGTACTTTCATTAAACTGTAGTCCGTAGGGTGTAAAATACACGCCAGGACTATTTGATAAGTTTAAAATTAATTTGTTATACCAAAATTAAAGGTTGCGCCCGGCACGTATCAGGGCAGTGAAAAAATGAAAAAAGCACTCACAATTATTGTCGCACTTGTCATGGGCGTTGCCGTAGCTAACGCGCAAAATTCTTTCAACACTCCTGTGGCTGACGAAAACACCAACGGTGAAATGGTTGAAATGTCCGAAGCCATCCCCGTCGACATGAGCCAGCCCATGCAGCTTACCGACGCTTCCTTTGCCGATGAACAGGCTGTCCAATCATTGCTCTCCAACTATGTGGACAACCCCAAGCAGACTACCGCCGCCATCCTGAACATCCTGCTCGGTGACTTTGGCGTGGGCCACTTCTACACAGGTCAGACCCTGCGCGGTGTGCTGGACATCATCTTCTGCTGGACGGGCATCCCTGCCATCATTGGTCTTGTCGAAGGCATTATTTGGTTGACCGATACAGAGGAGGAGTGGGCTGCCCGTGTTGAGGGGTGGAAAAATAAGAGATAGGGTTCCCCCACTGTTCCAAAACGGGAAAGGGCGTCCAAAGGTTTGGGACGCCCTTTCGTGTTACGGGTGGCTGCGACTATCGAGTCAGCATGTTTTGCAGCACTTGGCACAATCGGGTGTTGGTCTCTGATATCTCGCCGCTGCCGTCGACGGAGATAAGTCGTCCGGAGACTTTGTAGTAGTCGAGTACAGGGCGAGTCTTGGCTTCGTATTCTTCCAAGCGGTGGCGGATGACCTCCTCGGTGTCGTCGCTGCGGTCGGATACTTTGGCTCGCTCGTGGATGCGGTGCACCAACTCTCGCTGCGGCACGTCGATGGAGATGACGGCATCCAGTCGGCGCTGTTTTTTTTGGAAAAGGAATTCCAGCATCTGGCATTGCTGCACGGTGCGGGGAAATCCGTCGTAGATGATGGATGGCTGGGGCTTTTCGGGCAGCGGGTCGTCGGGGCCGAGGGCACAGGCGCGGCGCAGCCGTAGTTCGTCCCACTCGTCAAGCAGCTCGTTGCGTCCGTTGTCGAGGGCTTTGGCTATGAGTCCTACCACAATGTCGTCGCCCACCAGGTCGCCACGGTTCATGATGTCTTTGACGCGGATACCTATGGGGGTGCCTTCGGCCACTTCGCGGCGGAGCATCTCGCCGGTGGAGAGGTGGATGAGGTCGAATTTCTCGGCCAGAATGGAGGCTTGGGTGCCTTTGCCGGCTCCGGGGGCTCCGAAGAGGATGATGTTTTTCATGGCTGGGTGCGTGTTATTTGATGTTGAGTTTCTTTTTCATGTCGGGCGAAAGGGCATCCTTGTGGACGAGGATGGTGATGGTCTTGTAGCGGAAATAGGCTTTGCTGGCGTAGAACATGCCTTTAAACTCGCCGTTGTAGGCTCCCCAGCTGTTTTTGACCATGTAGTATTCGTTGCCCAGCTGGTCGTGGGCGGTGCCGTAGATGAGCATGAGGTGGTCGTCGTTGGTCTCGTGGTTGTCCCATCCCAGCTGGCGTTCCTGGGGGGTGACCCAACGCTGGGGCGTGGGACGGGTGGCGGACTCGTCTTGTATTTCCTTGGCGGTCATGCCAGTCCAATGGGCAAGGTCGCTGCCCTTGAGGTCGGGGGCGGCCATGTTGGTGGCAGGCAGGACACAGAAGCCGTTGCGGGAGTTCTGGCGGAAGCCGGGTTCGCTGACATCACTGTCCCAGCCTACGGGGTAGCCATGGGCAATAGCATAGTCGGCAATGGCTTGCAACTCGTCCAAGGGAACATTGTAGGAGGGGTCGTGGCGCCAGTTGTCGGGGCTCTCGACGGCGAAGGTCGTGTAGTAGGGGTAGTGCAGGAAGGAGGTGATTTGGACATAGTCGTCGGCTTTCAGCCCCGTGGAGGCATAGAACGTTTGCGGGGTGTAGCTTTTGCCTTGGTAGGTGAACCGCTCGGGCGGCACGCCCAGATAGACATCGTGTACGGCACGGATGGCTTTCATGCAAAGCAGTTGGTAGTTCTCGTCGCTTTGCAGGCTGTTGTTGCCGGCGGCAGCCTTGACCATGGGGTTGACCATGGAGCTGAGCTCGCTGTGGTTGGAGATGGTGTCGCGATACATGGCTCCGGGGCGCATCAGCTCTTCGGGTACCAAACCGTAGCGCTCCATGCAGTGCAGCAGGTCGCCGAAGCAGCCCCCTTGGCTGAAGCCGATGTCGCCGTGTGTGCGTATGGAGGCCATGGCACGGTCCATATAGTCCCAATAGGCAAGAAACATCTCGCTGAAGTCGTAGGTGCCTTTGCCCATACGCAGCAATTCGGCCTCGATAAAGGCCACTCCGCTATAGTCCCAGCAGGTGCCGGCCTTGCCTTGGTTTTTCACCGAGGTGACAGGCAGTTCCTTGGTGATGGTGAATTTATAGCCCTCGTCGGGCTTTTGGTTTTGTTGAGGTGTACCTTGCGCCGTGGCGCAGATGCAAAGCAGCAATGCTGCCGTGCTTGCAACGATTTTTTTCATGATGTTGGAGTGTTGATTCATGCTGCAAAAATACACAAAAAAATTGAATTATGAACTTAGAATAATGAATTCTGAAGTTCATTGCCCAAATTTCATCATTCTAAGGTGATGTCCCAGATGCCGGAGGCGCTTTCCAGTTCCACCAGAGCGGAAAGGCAGTCGTGGAGACATTCGGCATAGGATTGCTGCAACTCGTTGTAGGTATGCTGGGCATTGATGACCTCGAGCAGTGAGGTCTCGCCGCGACGGTAGGCGTAGAGTTTGCCGTCCAGCACCTGCTGTGCATTGTCCATGATAAAGGTGTTGTAGTCCGACAGGCGGTTGAGGGCTGACAGGTAGTTGTTGTAGGCTTTGATAATCTCAGAATGTGCCGTGCGCCGGGCTATGTCGGTCTGTATTTGGGCTTGACGGACTTTGTATTGTCCGGAACGGATTTCGCCTCGGTTGAGGTTGGAGACGGGAAGGGGGATACCCACCCCGACGGTGTAGCCCACAAATTCCGGGGCAGGAGCCTCTTCGTTGCGTACACGGGAGTTGTAGCTGACACCAAGCGAGAGGTCGATGTCGGGCATACGTTCACGGCGCACTTGGGTAAGCTCGCTCTCGGCAGCCCGTGCCATGTGTTGCTGTTGCACAATATCCATGCGCAGGGTGTCGGAACCCTGCAGGAGATTCTGAAGACTGTAGAGGTGTGTCGGCACACCGAGGTTGCCCACAACGCTGTCGGTGCTTTGCAAGGCGATGCCCATCAATTGGTCAAGTTCCACCAACGCATTGCGGTAGTCAGCCTGCAATTGGCGGTATTCTTGCCATGCAATGTTGGACTCAAGTCGCGTCTGCATGACATCAATTTCGGACAACTCTCCCGTGGCGTGGCGCAGGCTGTCGCTGTGATAAAGGGAGGCCATGTTGCGGGCGTTCTGCTGCCCGATGCGGGCAAGGTCGCGTGCCAGGAGGGCATCGATATAGGCCAGTGTGGCTTCGGCGCGCAGGGTGTTGGAGAAATACTGCAGGCCGGCATCTGACGCATCGAGCAGGTTGCGTGCCACCCGGATGCGTGCAGCCCGTTTGCCAAAGGATATGCTTTTCTCCAGACCGAAAGAAAGCGATTGTCCCATGGCAATGTCCCAGTCGCTGTTGTTCCCATACTCGGCGGTGAGGGTGGGGTCGGTGAATTTCTTGGCAGCCGTCAGGTCGGCCTGCGATATGGAGAGGTCGAGTTTTGCCGCCGCATAGTCGAGGTTGCTCGCCATTACCCGGTTGATGAATGTGGAGTAGTCCAGGTTCTGACCGTTGGCGGTGAAGGGGAGCATGGCTATCAAGGGGATGATTATTTTCAGAGCCGAATGACCTTTAGGCTTGTCGGAAGGCTCGGAGACCTGAAGGGCTGCTTTTTCGGCCACCCGCTTTTCCATCATATAATAAAGGGTTGGGAGAATGAACAGGGTTACTATTGTTGCGAAAATAAGTCCGTAAACAATAACTGTTGCCAGAGGACGTTGCACGTCGCTCCCGATTCCTGTTGAGATGGAAGCAGGGAAAAGTCCCAGCACTGCCACCGAGGCGGTCAGCAGCACGGGCCTCATACGGTGAGAGGCACCTTCGATTACGGCACGTTTCAGTTCGTAGCCTCTTAGCCGCAAGTGATTGATGTGAGATATCATAATGATTCCGTTTTGAATAGCCACACCTATAAGGGCAATGAATCCCACGGCCGACGACACGTTGAGGGTCATGCCGCGTACGTTAAGTGCCAACATGCCACCGAACAGGGCCAGGGGGACGACAGACATCAGCAGTCCGGCCTGACGCACTTTGCCGAAGGCAAAGATGAGCAGGATGAACATCACCATAAGGGCCAGGGGTACGACCAAACCCAGACGGTTGAAAGCGCGGTTGCGGTTTTCGAACTGTCCTGCCCAGTGCAACGAGGTCTTTTCGTGGTCGTACTGCACTTGCTGAGAGATGAGTTTGTCTGCTTTCTCCACAAAGGTGGTCAGGTCGGCTCCGCGCAGGTTGATGCGCACCAGAGTGTAGCGTCGGCTCATTTCGCGCATGATAGTGCTGGCACCGAGCGACATTTTGATGTCGGCCACAGCCGAGAGGGGCACTTTCACCCCGTCGGCGGTGGTGAGCATCAGGTTCCCGATTTTCTCAGGTGTGTTGCGGTATTGCTCGGCATAGCGGCAGGTGATGTCGTACACCTTGCTGCCCACATAAATCTGCGAAATGGCGCGGCCGCCTATGGCCAGTTCAATCAATTCCGTAACGTCCGATACATTCAGACCGTATTGGGCGATGCTGGTGCGATTTACAGAGATTTGCAACTGGGGGGTGGGAGGCTCTTGGTCCACGGCCACGTCGGAGGCACCCTCGATTTGCGCCACCACATTCGCCACCTCTTCGGCCACACGGCGGCTTTCGTCTATGTCGTCGGAATAAATCTTCAGAGCCAGGTCGCTGTGGGTGCCGGCTATCTGGTCCATCACCATGTCGATAATGGGCTGCGAGAAGCCTGCCGAATAGCCGGGCATCTTTTCGATGGCCTCTGACATGGCCTCTACCAACTCGGCTTTGTTACGCCCGCTTTTCCATGTGTTGTATGGTTTCAGTCCCACACCTGCTTCGATGTGCGACAGTGAAAAACACTCTGCCCCTTCGTCGTCGCGTCCCAACTGGGTCATAACGTATGAGGTTTCGTCAAATTCCTTCAGCACATCTCTCAAATCGTCGGCCATCTTCTTCGACTTCTCGATGGAGAGTCCCGGAGGCAGTTGCACCTGCACCCATACCGAGCCCTCGTCAAGCGGTGGGAGGAAATCTTTGCCTACGGTGATGGACAGAACGATGGAACCACCCAAAATGAGCAGCAGCACAACTATCACTGCCCGCGACTTTTCAATCAGCACACCGATATGATGGTTGTAGGCGTTGTTGATTTTTTCCAGCCATTTGTTGTGGTAGAGTTTGCGGGGCTTGCGGTATGCCAGATAGGAGAGGGCAGGGGTAAGCAGCAGAGAGGTGAGCAAGGCACCTATCAGGGCGTAGCCCACGGTGTAGGCCATGGGTGTGAACAGTTTGCGCTCCACATGCTCGAAAGCAAACAGGGGCAAATAGGCTGTGATAATGATGATGGTGGAGAAGAAAATGGAACGGGCAACCTCGCCGGCTCGCTGCTTGGCATCGCTTGCGGTTAGCTCTTGGTCGGGATGCCTCTCGCGTTTCTTCAAGATGTTTTCCATCATCACAATGGCACCGTCTACCAGTATGCCGAAGTCAACGGCTCCCAACGAAAGCAGATTTGCCGGGATGCCGGTAAGTTTCATAAGCACAAAGGCCACCAGCAACGCAATGGGTATGGTGATGGCCACCACCAGCGACCCTCGGAAGTTGCCCAGAAATATCATCAACACCACAATCACCAGCAACATGCCAATCAGCAGGGTGTGGGAGACGGTCTTGAGCGTTTCGCCCACCAGACTGGTGCGGTCCAGGAATGGATGTATCTTTACACCTTTGGGCAGGATTTCGTTATTCAGTTCATCGATAGAGGTGTGGACTCGTTCCAGCACTTCCGACGGGTTCTCGCCGCGGAGCATCTGAACAATACCCTCCACGGCATCGTCGTAATTGTGTTCGTCGTCCCGGAACCCTAATACGCCTTTACGCTCCAAAGTGCCATACTGTAGATTGCCCAACTCTTTCAGGTACACGGGCGTGCCGTTGACGGTCTTCACCACAATGTCGCCCAAACCTTCCAGGTCACTAATCAACCCAATGCCGCGCACCACATAGCTTAGACTTCCCTCCGACAGGATGCTGCCTCCGGCGTTGAGGTTATTCTGCTCAATCTTCTCGGTGATGTCGGCCAGCGAAATGCCGTATTCGGTCAGTCGGTCGGGCAGCAACTCAATTTGGTATTGCGTGGTGATGCCGCCATAGTTGCTCACATCCGCCACACCCGATATCTGCCTCAGATAGGGGATGATAGTCCACTTGTGAATATCGGTGAGGCTGCGCAAGTCGTGGCTGCCGTCGGGACTTTCCACTATGTAGCGGAATATCTCGCCCGTGGGAGCGGTGAGGGGATTGAGTTCGGGCACAGCCCCATAGGGCAACTCGATGCCGGTCAGCCGCTCGGTGACGCGTTGACGCGCCCAGTAGTCGTCCACACCGTCGTCGAAAACCAGAATCACCGTCGACAGTCCGAAACTGTTCTTGCTACGCATGGTGACCAAATTGGGGATGCCGCTCACTGCACGTTCCACAGGGATGGAAATCTGTTGCTCAATCTCCTCGGTGGCCAGTCCGGGCACTTGGGTCACCACCTGCACCGTGGTGTCCGATATGTCGGGATAGGCGTCAATCGACAATGCGTTCCACGAAATGATACCGGCAATGCAAAGCAGCCCGAAAACAGCCGCTGTTACTGCCTTATGGTCTATGGCCCAGCCTACAAGTTTCTCTATCATGATTTTGTTAAGCTAAAATCCAATAACTAATTACTGTTGACTCAGGAGCGTTTCAGCCTTATTTGTTAATTAGATAGAAAGCCCCCTCCGTTACAATCCGATCACCTTCGTTCAAACCATTCAACACCCTCAACAGGCGCTCGTTTATCGACATCGTCTCAACCGGGGTGCGCACAAAAGTGCTGTCGTTTATTTCGCGCAGCACATACCGCCCCTTGTCATTCTGCAACACGGCGTCTTTGGGTATCACTATGCTGCTGAGGCTTTGAATGTGCATGTTCACTCGGGCGTACATGTTGGGAAGCAATTGCCGGTGAGTGTTTTCGCACTCGATTATTGTTTCCACCGATCGGGTTTCGGGGTCGAGCACTCCTCCCGTATAGGTCAAACGGCCACGGAACACACTGTCGGGTCGGGCAACAAGGCTTACTTCCACATCATCTATCCCGTCGACATAGGGGGCATCCATTTCGTTGACATTGGCTTTTACCCAAACTTTGCTCAAGTCGGCCACCACCACCTTGGCAGCGGCATCCTCTTTCAGATATTCGCCAATCACCAGGTCGTTGCTAAGCACACGGCCTGATATGGGCGAGCGCACTATCATGGGTTGCCCCACCTCGGCCTTATTCAGGTCTATCTGATACTCCTTTGCCACGGCCAACGCATGGTGGTATTCTTCCATGGCCATGGCATAGGCGGTCTTGGCCTCGTCGAGCTCTTTGGCCGAAGCCACCTTGTTGTTATGCAAGTCCTGTGTGCGGTCGAGGGCGCGTTTGGCCATATCCATCTCCGACTTGCTCTGAATGAACCGTTTCACCACCTCGGCGTAGTCCGATGCCGAAATCTCGAACAACGGGGTGCCGGCCTTCACGGTCTGTCCAATCTTCACCAGCGAGCGGACCACACGGCCGGGGAAGGGCGCTGCCACCTCGGCATAGCACGACGGGATGGCTGTCACCACTCCTGTGGTGGACAGGGTGGGAGCATAAGCCTGCCTCCCCACCGTGCTGCAGACAATATTTGCCGCAATGGTGGATGAGGGTGAAACGATAAGCGTGTCGCCTTGCACTGCCACAGAGTTGTTTTCAGCACTGTCGGTGCTGTTTGTTGTGTTGGAACACCCTGCCAACAACCCTGCGCAGAGTAGCAATAAGACCTGTTTTTTCATTCTTTCGAAAGTAAGCTTGATTATCATATTTGTTATATATCAAATTTTTATATCCATGTTAGCATCCGGACGTACCCGCGAATGAACGTGCAAAGATACAAATTTTTCTTGAATTCTTATAAATATTTATCGGTAAACAATAATTTTTTATGAAATACGATAATGCCGCCAGCCCATTGATGACATCTTGGTGACCCGTAGTTCGAGGTCAACAATATGTGTATGGCTTATGTGCTGGAAATGCGGTTGTTGTCTATCACTTATCTATGCATTGAATATATATCGGATATATATGTGATATATAAGTGATATATAAGTGATATATATATGACGGACGAAAGGTTGATTTGCAGCGTGTTGAAAGCCGCTTTGAAAAGACGTCGTAAAAAAGAAAAAAAAAGACAACCCCGAAAGGTTGTCCGTCTTGGTAGCGGGGGCTGGATTCGAACCAACGACCTCCGGGTTATGAGCCCGACGAGCTACCTCTGCTCTACCCCGCACTCTGTTATTTTCTGTTGAAAATCGTGTGCAAAAGTACTAATTTTTTGCGACATGGCAAAAAAAAATCTGTTTGTGGGTTGGTAATTAACAAATCATGCTATCAATACCAGTTGTTTACGAATGACAATTTAACATAATTGAAATGCCTGTCGCCACTGATAAAAGAGGCTTTTTGACGGTGAAAAATGAAAAAATAAGGGCTGGGAACAGAAGGCTTTTCTTTCCTGTTATCAGCCCTTGGATGTCAACATCGTCATGGCGTGGATGTTGCTAATCGTCGTAGTATAGAGTGTCAGGTATGGGCAGGGAGTCGGTTGGGTTGTCCTGCCGTTTGAAGAGTCCTTCGAAACGGCCCGTGATACGTCCTTTTGTTGCTGCCCAGCGGCGACGGTTGGCAAGGCGGTTCATTTTGCGGTGGTATCGTCCGCAGAGTTTGTTGTAGCGTTCCAGCTGTTCTTCAGACATGCGCTTTTTGAAGTACCACCGATAGCGGCACATGAAGGAGCGCTGTTGCCGTTTGGTGCGGATGAGTGTGTCGCCATGGAAGTCCTCGAAAGGGGTTGCTATCACTTCCTCGACAAAGATTTGGTATTTGCTGATGAATTTTTCGACTTTGTTGGGTTTCTGTGCTTCGGCAGGTTGACTGAAGCACAGGAGGGTGATGAGCAGTGGCAGGATTCTTTTCATGGCTGAGAAAGGATATGCAGAGTATGGGCAAGTCTGCGGTCGGCAGGCTTGCCCATAGGGTGTTGCTATTGTTTGTAGTTGTTAAGGCCTTCGTTGAGGTAGGCGATGAATTTCTGCACGTCGCGGTCGTATTTGTAGTTCTCCTTGGTCAGCACGTTGCCTTCGGGGTCGATGATGACGTAGTAGGGTTGGGCGTTCATGTTGTACATGCTTTTCTCGTAGTAGAGGTTGCGGCGGCCAAGGGTTTTCAGCACACGGCCGTTGTTGTCTGTAATCCATTCCTCTTCGGGGAGGTCGATGGTGTTTTCGTCGACGTACAGTCCGCACATGACGAATTTGGTGGTGAGGATTTCCTTCACTTCCTTGTCGGCCCAGACATAATGCTCCATTTCGCGGCAGTTGGCACAGGTTTTGCCGGTGAAGTCGATGAAGATGGGTTTGCCCACTTGTTTGGCGAAGGCTTTGGCTTCGTTGAGGTCGAAGAAGCCGTTGAAGCCTGTGGGCATGTGGAGTTTGTCGGCATATTTTCGAGTGCCAAGGTCTTGCGTGGCAGCGCCCGGGCTGTAGGTGATGGTGGAGGCGTGTTCTTCGACGGTGCGTTCGATGTTGAAGTCTTGGGTTTCCATGGGCGGGATGAAGCCTGAGATGGCTTTGAGCGGGGCACCCCACAGGCCGGGAATCATGTAGACGACAAAGGCTAAGTCGAGTATGGCCAGGAAGAGACGGACAACGCCGATGTGGGGGAGGTCTTCATCGCCTTTGAATTTGAGTTTGCCCAACAGGTAGATGCCCATGAGGCCGAAGATGACAATCCAGAGAGCCAGATAGGTTTCGCGGTCGAGCAGGCGCCAGTTGCAGTAGAGGTCGGCCATGGAGAGGAATTTGAGACCAAAGGCCAGTTCGAGGAAGGCGAACACCACTTTGACGGTGTTGAGCCAGCCGCCGGACTTCATGTTTTTGAGCACGGAGGGGAACATGGCCAGCAGGGTGAAGGGTGCGGCAAAACCGATGCCGAAGCCCAGCATGGTGATGAGGGAGACCCAGCGGTCGGTGGTGCTGGTGGAGAGGCTCACCAGTGCGGCACCAAGGATGGGGCCGGTGCAGCTGAAGGAGACGAGTACGGTGGTGAGGGCAATGAAGAAGGGGGCAAGGAGTCCGCCTTTGTCGGCTTGCTCGTCGGACTTGTTAATCCACTTTTCGGGCATCTTGATTTCAAACAGGCCAAAGAAGCTGAGGGAGAAGATAAGGAAGATGACAAAGAAGATGAGGTTGGGGACCCAGTGGGTGCCGATGAAATAGAGCGCTTCGGGGCCGAAGATGAGGGTGAGGATGGCTCCCAGGATGGCGAAGAGGAAGACAATGGAGAAGCCGAAGAACCAGGCTTGGCGGCGCGAGGCACGCTTGTCGTCGGTGCTGTTCATGAAGAAGTTGACGGTCATGGGTATCATGGGGAAGACGCAGGGGGTGAACATGGTGAGAATGCCGCCCAGCAGAGCCAGCAGGAAGACCACGGCAAGAGATTGCTCTTTCCCTTCGGGCTGCTCTTCGGTGTCGGCCACGGCGGTTGTCAACACGGTGTCGGTGGCAGCTTCGGGCTCCTGTATTGTTTCAGCGGCAGTGTCGGGGGTGGGCTCTTCATTGTTCACTATGTCGTTGGCCAATGGCTGCGACGCACCCTTTACCGAGAAGGTGAAATCACGGTCGTCGGGGGCAATGCATGAGCCGTTGTTGCACAGCTGATAGCTGTAGGTGCCTTTGACTGTAAAGTCTTTAGAGGAAAGACGCTCGATTTTCTGACGGAACACCACACGTCCACTAAAGGAGCGCACGGTACATTTGAAGTCATTGTCGAACTCCTCATGAGGTTTTGGCTCACTTACTTTGCCCTTTAGGGTGTAGTCTTTCGAGGGGGTGAACTCGAAGGAGATTCCGATGGGACCCATGGGGTCGGTGTGCTGGGAATAAAGGTGCCAGCCCTCGTCGAGTTGGGCGATGAACACCAATTCCGACTGGTTTTCATTGAGGTCTTTTACTTGGAAAGACCATTTGACGGGGTCCATTATCTGTGCCATGCTGGCCCAGACCAGACCGAGAAACAGGAAAAACGATAAGGATTTTTTCATAAGGGAGATATTGTTTCTTTGTTTTCGGTTATTATTTCAATGTGAATTTGGCTGTGCGTGTTCCGTTTTGGGTTTTGACTTTTACGGTATAGGTGCCTTTCTTCATCTTGGAGATGTTGATGTGGCTTCCGTTGATGTAGCGGGGTACGGTGCGTACTTTCTCGCCTTTGGCGTTGAGGAAGGTGACTTGCGCTTCGGGGGAGTTCATGGTGATGGTGAGGTAGCCTTCCTCAAGGTTGGGGGTGAGTTTGATGCGGTCTTCGGACTCGGTTGTTTCGGTTTTCTTGCTTTCGGCTTTCTGTGATTTGCCGTTATTGGAGATGTTGTTTTCCTCGGTTGAGGTTTCCCCGATGCTTTCTTCTTGGTTGTTCTCGGCCACGGCGGGTTCGGCCATTTTGTAGCCCGACAGGCAGTAGATGCCTTTTTCGTCGGTGCCGAACCAGTAGTTGCCGTTGCGGTCGATGGCAACGTTCTGATACATGCAGCGCGGCAGGTTGTCGCCGGCACGGAAGGTGTCCCAACGGTCATTGCAGTCGAAAACGGCAACGCCCCCTTCGGTGGCCATCCAAAGCAGGCCGTTACGGTCGATGGCGAGGTCGTTGACTTGGTTGCCGGGAATGGGGCAGTTGTCGGTGTTATAGGTTTTCCAGTTTTCCCCGTCAAAACGGCAAAGGCCTTCGAGGGTGCCAATCCATTTGTTATTGTCTTTGTCGATGGCAATGGAAAGGACGATATTGTGGGGGATTTTGGAGTTTTTGGTGGTGTAGGAAAGCCAGCGGTTGCCGTCGAAGACACAAAGGCCGTCGTTGGTGCCTATCCATTTGCGGTCGCGGCTGTCGACTACCACGCAAAGGATGAAATCGCTCAGCAAGCCGCTTTCGGAGGCAGTGTATTTGTTCCAGTTGACCCCGTCGAATTGGACAAAGCCACTCAGTGTGACACCGACCCATTTTACTCCGGCATGGTCGACGGCGATGTCGCGTATGTATTTCATGTTCAGACGACGGGTCTCTTCGCTGTGCTCATACCAACGGTTGCCGTTGAATTCAATCACCCCATAGTCGTCGGTGCCTATCCAAAGGGTGTTGCCCTCGGACATGAGGCAGTTGACAAACTGGTTCTTCAGTTTCTCGTTGAAGTCGGAGTAGTCTGTCCACCTTCCGTCTTTATAGCTGTTCAGTCCTTGTGTGGTGCCAACCCATACGGTGCCGCGGTTGTCAGCGGTAATGGCAAGGATGTTGTTGCCTGTCAGTTCCGAATTTTTGGTATTGTAGTTGGTCCATGTCTGCGCCGCGACGGGGACGGTGAGCAGGATGGCGGATAATATGATATAGATGTGTTTCATTTCAAGGAATGGTGTGCTGTTTTGTTTAGCTGTTTGTTCAAGTTTTGTGTTTCTCTTTCTTTGCCGCTGGGAAAAGAATGTTATTGAGTATTAGTCGGTATCCAGGTGAGTTGGGATAGAGTGAGAGGTCGGTGGGCGGATCGCCTACGAAGTGTCGGTAGTCTTCGGGGTCATGGCCGCCGAGGAAAGTCCATGTCCCTTTGCCGTATTCGCCGTGGAGGTAACGCACCTCGTTGAGGGCTTTGTTTTCGGCCAGAATCACCGCCGAGGATTTGACGCAGTCGCGCCGGAAAGCCGTGGTCTGTCCCATGAAGCCGTGGATGATGCGTGTGTGGTTTTGGGTGAGCATGGTGGGGACCCAATCCCATTTGGCTGAGAAGTCGAAGAGGGTGAAGAAGTCGTTCTTTTCGTTCACGATACGTTGACGTGTACGGTCGTCGACATCGATGGTTGAAATCTCGTACTCTTGGGGATTGGTGCTGATGCGGAAGTCTTTAAAGGCAAAGGTCTTGTTATAGTCGAGCTGGTTCTGGGCATCGGGTTGCATGGGGTCGCCGTCGAACATCACATCGCAGATGTCAACATTCTCGGCTGACAAAGCCACGTCGTAGCTGTCGGGTGCGGAACACATGGCAAAGAGGAACCCTCCACCCATGACAAAATCCCTTATCTTGTGGGCTACTGCCAACTTCAACTGGCTCACTTTGGCGTAGCCCAGTTTTGCGGCAGTGGCTTCTTGGGCGCGGACATCCTCTATGTACCATTGCTGGTTACGGTAGTTGGCCCAGAACTTGCCGTATTGTCCGGTGAAATCTTCGTGGTGCAGGTGTAGCCAGTCGTAGGTGGGAAGTACTCCGGCAATGACCTCCTCGTCGTACACTACATCGTATGGTATCTCGGAGTATGTCAATACCAGTGTCACTGCATCGTCCCATGGCAGTTTGTTCTTTGGTGAATAGACTGCAATTTTGGGCGCCTTTTGCAACTTGACGGCATCCATGTTCACCGAGGGGTCTGCTATCTCGGAGAGGATGGCACTCGACTGCCCGTCGGCTATTACTTCGGCACTCACACCGCGCAAACGACATTCTTTCTCCAGGAGGTCGGCGTATTTCATCATAAAACTGCCTCCGCGGTAGTTGAGCAGCCATGTAACTTCAACCTCATGTTGCAGGGCATAATAAGCCACTCCATAGGCTTTGAGATGGTTTTTCTGCACCTCGTCCATGGGGATGAGCAGGTAGCTTGCCCGTGTTGGCAGCACGGTTATCAGCATTATCAGGGTTATCAATATACACTTTTTCATGCAAATCTTCATAACGTGGAAAAGTAAATATTATTGCATTGTAAGTAGCATCCAAAATAAAAAAAAGAGGTATTTTTTTTGCCATACCTCTTTTTTCTTCCTTGGTGCGGATAAACGGACTCGAACCGTTACGGCTTTCGCCACTAGATCCTAAGTCTAGCGCGGCTACCAATTACGCCATATCCGCATGGTTTACAATATGATTGCCTGTTTCCTTATGGTCGGAAACAGATTGCAAAGATACACTTTTTTCCTCAATAAGCATGTTTTTTTTTGCCATTGCCAAAAATAAATCCAACATGTTGAATTCTGTTGGTGGTAATAACAGGGTAAAAGTCTTGGATAGCCCCTGTTCTGCGAAAAACAGTAGTTGTTGCCTTTATAGTATTGAGGAGAGGTTTTGAACCAGTTCTTCGTCGGCGGGAAGCCATTGGACAGTTTGCAGTGTCTCGGCAGTGAGCCAGCGGGCAGCAAGGTGTTCTTTCAAGGTGTAATGCCCATCGGTTAAATGGCAGAGGTAGCAGTGCATTGTGAGGTGAAATTCGGGGTAATCGTACTCAACGGTGGTGAGGTAGCGGTCTATGGTGATGTCGGTGTCCATCTCTTCACGCAGTTCGCGGATGAGGGCCTGCTCGTGAGTCTCGCCGGATTTTATTTTGCCGCCAGGAAACTCCCACCATCCTTTCCAATCGCCGTATCCGCGCTGAGTGGCAAGGACGGCGTTGCCGTCAATCAGTATTGCGGCAACCACTTCGATGTGTTTGTGCAACTGTTTATCGGCTTTTTCTCTTTTGTGGAATATAGTCTCAGGTGAGCCGTACATGACGACTATTCGGTCGGGGTCAGGCATGGTTAGTGTGATTTCCTAAAAAAAACTCTGTCACACAATAAATGGAGACAGAGTTTTTATCATGAAAACAAAAATTAACTTTTATTGAATGTCGTTCTTGTCGAGAGGCTGAGCTAGCAAGCCTGTGAAGTTGCCACCGGCATCAAATTCCATACGGGTGAATTTGAGTTTGTTGCCTAATCCCTTGACTTTCTGGCTGACCACTACATAGGTGTAGGGCTTGGGCTTTTTACCGTCGATGCGCCATTTGGTGTCGTAGGTATAGACAATCATACGCTCAATCTTGTAGCTTTCGCCCTTGAATTTCTGGTCGAGGTATTTTACGATTGCGGCAGTGTAGTGTTTCTTGTCCAGCACTTTGCCGCTCATCATGTGGGCATCGGAAGCCACATCGTACACCTCTTCCATTTCAACCCCTTGACGGTTGATGTAGTAAGCCACCACAAGACCGGGAGTGCGGTTGACCCATTCGGGACCTTCCACCACCTTTGAGGGGGGACAGATTTTGCCGAAATGGGCGGTGATGTCGGAGGTGGTGTCGATGCTCAGCACCTCGGGCACGTCTTCGACGGGAGCCGGACGTTTGCCACCCTTGTTGCTCTTTAGCTTGTTCAGGTGTTCGTCGTTAGTCTCTTCCTCATCAGGGTTGTTGAGGGTGTAGAATTCGCGCTTTACTGCATCGGGGTCGGGGGCGTTGCTTTTCTGCAGACGGCCTCTGGGGTCGAAAATCAGCTCATTGTCCTCATAACCCACACCGGTCTTGACAATCATCATGCGGTAATAGACATCGCCGTCCATCTGTTCCACATAGTCGATGGAGCGGATGCGATAGCCGGGGTAATTGTCAACGAAGTAGCGGTTCATGGCTGTGGGGCAGTCCTCGGCCTTGGTGGGGAAGGAGCTGTATTGCCAGTCGCCGTTGTGGGTGAAATAGGCACGGCCGTTCTGTCCGTCGTAGACGAATTCAGCAACGTATTGTCCCGGTGAGCGGTACCAGGTTTTCACCTTGTAGGAGTCGTACTTTCTTTCCAGTGCGTTCAAAACCGATTTGGGCACCTGGGTCTCTTTAATCTTGGTCTGGGCCATTGATAACAACGGCAAGGCAAGAAGGAGCAAAAGAACTATCTTTTTCATCTCATAAATAAGTTTTGCCCTAAGAAACGCGATAATTAATTTTTTATTGTTTCAAAAGTTAAAAAAATATGTTTACTTTTTTGCAACGCCCTGTATCACATTGTTTACAGGGGTGTCATTTTTGTTCAGCCGAGGTTCTTTTTGAAGAGGACATCCTTGCGGTCGGGACTAATGGACACCGCCAGCACAGGCACTCCGGTGGCAATCTCAAGTGCGTCGAGATAGTTAAGCAGGTTCTGTGGCAGTGCGTTGTAGTCGGTAATGCCTTCCAGGCTCTGGCACCAACCGGGGAAGGAACGGAGCTGGGGTTTGATTTCCACCTCGTTGAATTCGAACGGAATCTCATTGGTGCGGTGGCCGTCGATGTCGTAGTCCACACACATCTTGATTTCCTCAAAATCGTTCATCACATCGGGCTTGGTGACAAAGAGGTCGGTGACCCCGTTGAGCATGCAGGCGTAGCGTAGGGCGGGGATGTCAATCCATCCGCATCGGCGTGGACGTCCTGTTGTGGCACCGTATTCGTGTCCCAGGTCGCACAGCAACCTTCCGGTTTCGTCGAAAAGCTCAGTGGGGAATGGGCCTGCGCCCACGCGGGTGCAATAGGCTTTGCTGATACCCATAACGCGGCCGATGCGCGACGGGGCAACACCTAAGCCGGAGCATACACCGGCGGTGATGGTGCTGGATGAGGTGACAAAGGGATAGGAACCGAAGTCGATGTCGAGCATCGAGCCCTGGGCGCCTTCGGCAAGCACTTTCTTGCCCTCGTCGAGGCATTGGTTGATGAAGTATTCGCTGCTGATGAGGCGGAACTGCTTAAGCAAGTTGAGCGAGTCGAGCCATTTCTTCTCGTATTCGTCAATCCCCATTCCGTCGATGGTGAACGAGGCTATGTCGAAGTTGAGGGTATGGGCGGTTTGCAGGTGCTGGCATTTGAGCAGCTCGTATTTTTCACGGAAGTCGAAAGCCGTGATGTCGCCGATGCGTAGACCCACGCGGGCGATTTTGTCGGTGTATGCCGGTCCGATGCCTTTCAGCGTGGAGCCGATTTTGGCATTGCCTTTTGCTTGTTCGTTGGCGGCGTCGAGCAGGCGGTGGGAAGGCAGAATGAGGTGGGCTTTCTTGGAGATGAACAGGTTCTTTGTGGCATCCACGCCTTTCTGTTTCAGTGCTTCCACTTCTATCTTGAAAATGTTGGGCTCAATCAGCACGCCGTTGCCTATGACGTTCAGTTTGTCTTCGTGGAATATTCCTGAAGGAATGATATGCAATACATGCTTGATGCCATTGAATTCTATGGTGTGGCCAGCGTTGGGTCCGCCTTGGAAGCGGGCTATTACATCGTATCCCGGAGTGAGGACATCGACTATTTTGCCCTTGCCCTCGTCTCCCCACTGGAGACCCAGCAGTACGTCTACTTTGCTCATTGTAATGTGAGTTAGATTAATATTGTTGTTTAAATATCGTATGCAAAGATACGCTTTTTTTTTCAATTAGAAACTTTTTTTCTTTTACAAGTGTTTGCCGGGGGTGCTGCAAAGCGTGTTGCCGTGCGGTTTGCGGTGTGGTTGCAGGTTCGCTCGTTCACCGTTTCTTCTGCGTCAGTTCTCCCATATTTCTCCCATGCAGGATGGGAGAAATATGGGAGAAATATGGGAGAAATGGTGGGGAACGAGCGAAGGAAGGCCGGTTAGTCTTTGTCGCGGGTGTTTTTGAACCATTCGACGAATTCGGGCAGGTCGTCGAGGGGGCGGAAGCCTGCTTTGAAGGGTTCGTCGGGCATGGGGCAGAGTTCGATGTAGCCGATGAGAGTGGTGCAGTCGAATTCGCCGATGAGGGCTTCGACAGTGGTATAGACACCAATGAGGAGGTCTTCTTGGTCGGGGGTGGCTTGGTCGGGGTCGATGTCGGAGGTGATGTCGGGGAGTGCTATGCGGAGTCCTATGATGTCGGGTTCTTCTTCGTTTTCGAGTTGCAGGAATGCCATTTTGGCTGTTTCAAAACGGTGTTTTTCGAAGATGACTTTGAGTCCTTTGCCCTTGGGTTGGCGGAAGGGGATGAATTCCCACCAGTCGACGTCGGGGGCGGAGTCGGTGAGTTCGACGACGTAGCGGAAGAGGTCGAAGTCGCCGTCGGCGCTGAAGGTGAGTGTGCGTCCTTGTGCGGTCTGGTCGCCCATCTCAAAGGAGAGTCCGTCGCAGTAGGCATTGAGTTGTTGCTGCATTTGGTCGAGCAGTTGCTGGCGCTCGGGCTGGTCGAGGTCGTTGAGCATGGTGAGGCGCTCGCTGTTGGCAACGAACCAGTTCCAGAATATTTCGGGGTGTTTGTCCATGGGTTTTGTAGGGTGTTTGTTTATAGGATTATTGCTTCTTTTTCGAGGGTTACGCCGAATTTGGATTGGATGTCGGCGGTGATGGCGTCGGCCAGGGCTACTACTTCGCTGCCGGTGCATCCGCCGAGGTTTACAAGTACGAGTGCTTGTTTGTGGTACACTCCGCAATGGCCGAGGCTCCGTCCTTTCCATCCGGCCTGTTCTATGAGCCATCCGGCTGCGAGTTTGTAGTTGTCGCCTGCGGGGTGGGCTACGAGGCCGGGGTATTGTTGCTTGAGTTGCAGGTATTGTGCTGCGGGGACGACGGGGTTTTTGAAGAAACTGCCGGCGCTGCCTGTTTCTTCGGGTCGGGGGAGTTTGTTCCAGCGGACGGTGGTGACGAGGTCGGCCATTTGCCGGGCGGTTGGGTTGTTGAGGCCGGAGGCTTCGAGGGCGTCGGCAAGGCCTTTGTAGCGCAGGTCGGGGGTGAATCGGGGGTGCAGGCGGAAGGTTACGGCCCACACGATGTAGCGTCCTTTGAGTTGGTTTTTGAAAATGCTGTCGCGGTAGCCGAAGCGACATTCGTCGTTGGTGAAGGTGCGGTCCTGGCCGGTGACGGTGTCGATGGCGAGGACGGAGTGGATGATGTCTTTGGCTTCGGTGCCGTAGGCTCCCACGTTTTGTACGGGTGCGGCTCCTACGGTGCCCGGTATGGCTGCAAGGTTTTCGGCTCCGTGCCAGTGGTTGTCGATGCAGTGGCGGACGAAGGAGTCCCAGTTTTCGCCGGCGGCGGCTTGGACGAGGAGGTCGCCGTTTTCGAGGTCGTGCCCTATGAGGTGGATGCCTTTGTTTTCGAGATGGATGACGGTGCCGTGGTAGTGGGAGGAGAAGATTACGTTGCTGCCGCCGCCGAGGATGAAGAGGGGTATGTCGGTGGTGCGGTGCTGTTGCAGCAGGGTGAGCAGTTGGTCGCGGTCGGCAACGGCGTGGTAGCTGTCGGCGGTGGCGGGTATTCCAAAGGTGGTGTATATCATGTTGCGTATATGGTTTAGAATACGTATCCTAAGTTGAGGTATAGCCCCAGGCGTTGGGTTAGGTTGTTCCAGTTGAGGTCGAGGGAGAGTGGACCGAGGGGGCTGTCGTATGCCGCGCGGATGGCGGCGCCGAAGTTAATGTGGTTGTTGCTGCCGGGGGTCGGTATCCAGTCGGCGGAGTAGATGACGTTGGGCATGAGGTAGAGGTAGGTTTTGTTGAAGAGTTGGTATCGGAGGTCGAGGCGTGCTATGGCGACGAGGTCGTTGGCGTGGATGGGTCGGTTGAGGCCTACGAAGGCGAGTTGTTGGTCGACATATCGGCCTGGGATGGTGCCTCCCACAATGTTGTCGTACCATATCGAGTTGTGGCCGAGGACAAGGCGTGCGGCCAGTTGCGGGATGAGTGTGAGACGGGGTGATGATTGGATGTAGGTTTGTGTGGATAGACTGATGTCGAGGAAACTGAGGTCTAATTGTTTGAAGAGGTATTTGTTTTCGACGTGCCACCCTATGTCGGTTTTGGCGTAGATGCCTCGTGTGGCGAAGTAGGCGTCGTCGAGATTATCGTATAGTGCCCGGAAGAAGGTTCCGAAGTAGGCGTGGGCTTTGTAGAGTTGGAAAATGCCGTCGTAGAGGATGTTGTCGAGCGAGAAACTGTTTTGGTTGGAGTAGATGTCTTCTTCCAGTCCAAAGGCAAAGGCGAGGTTGAGTAGGTGGAATTCGGAAAGGTAGAGGCTGAAGTTATGGTGGTTGATTTTCCAAACGGTGTAGGATGCGGTGTCGTAGGAGCCGAGGTTCATGGTGCTGTTGTGGTAGCGGTAGGCAAAGTTGATGTCGCCGAGGCCAATGTTGCACCAGGAGAGTTTGGTGGCGAAACGTATGTTGTAGTTGAGGTTGGCGTCGAAGCCGAGTTTGAAGCCTGAAAGTTTTTGCTCGTTGATGCCGAGGTGGAAGAGAAGAGAGGCTTTTTCTTGTGAGTCGTAGCGGAAGCCGAGAGAGAGGAGGTGGGGTTCGGCGGGTTCAAAGTCGATAATGAGGTGATAGCTTTGTGCGGTGGAGTCGTCGGGGTAGATGTTGTAGAGTATGCTGGAGTATGCTCCGGTGCCCATGAGGATGCCTATGGCTTTTTTTATTTGGTTGAGGGTGGAGGCAGTGCCTTCTTTGAGTTTGCCTTTGTTGATGAGCCAGTGGGCGTCGGATTGGATGACTCCGCGGTAGAGGACAGAGGTGAGGAATATGGTGTCGTCGGGTGGGATGGTTTTAACGCGAGGGGCTTGGAGGGTTTTGCCGCAAGGACCGAATGCTTCGAGCCTTTGTTTCAGAGCCATGAATTCGTCGTGGTGGGCTTTGGCACATTCGTATCCGCGGCGCACCATGGTATCGATGGCGGAGGCGGTGAAGCTGAGCATGTTGTAGCCGGTGATGTCGGGATGGAGGTAGATGTCGCAGAGCAGGCGGTTTTCGCCACGGTTGTTTTGGACGGCTATGCTGAGGTATTGCGACAGTTGCTGTGGGAGTGATTTCATTTCCTCGGGGTTGGAGGATAGTTCTTCGGCCAGTTCAACGCCTATTACAAGGTCGGCACCCATTTTGAGACATAGGTCGACGGGGAAGTTGTTGACCATGCCGCCGTCGGCAAGCATGTGGCCTTCCCATTCCACGGGGGAGAAGACTCCTGGGATTGCCATGCTGGATCGGATGGCTTTGGGGAAGCGTCCGTGGTCGAGGATGACAGAGTCGCCCGTGAGGATGTCGGTGGCGATGCAGGCGAAGGGGATGGGCAGTTGTCGGAAGTCGAGGGAGTCGTTGTAGCCTATGCTGAGTTGGCTGAAGAGGTTGATGAGGCTGGCACCGTTGATTACTCCGCTGGGAAGGGTGGAGAGGATGTTGAAGGATTTTTCTTGGAAGTTGCCGGATCCGAAGGGGACAGAGAAGAGGTAGGTGCTTTTTCGGGCGCGGATGGTGGAGGACTGGTAGTAGCGGTCGACGTTGTTGCTCATGTATAGAGGCCAGTCGATGTCGGCGATGAGTTTGGCCAGCTCGTCGGGGGTGTAGCCGAGTGAGTAGAGCCCCCCGATAATGGAGCCCATGCTGGTGCCTGTGACGTAGTCGATGGGGATGCCTATTTCTTCAAGGTATTTGAGAACACCGATGTGGGCGGCACCTTTGGCACCGCCACCGCTGAGGGCTATGCCCACTTTTGGACGGGTGGGATTGGTGTTGGATAGTTGCTGAGCCTTGGCAGGGGCAAGGCAGAGGAGTGTGAGCAGAAGGAGGGTGGCCGCTTTTTTCATGGAAACGTGGTAGGTGGGGTTATTGTTTTATGATGCGTATGGTGCGAGTGTCGGAGCGGGAGAGCAGGGCCAGCAGGTATATGCCTGGACTGAGGTCTTGGAGGGAGATTGTGGTGGAGGATTCAGTGAGTTTGCAAGAGATTAGTCTGCGTCCGTGTGGGTCGTAGAGTACGGCGTCGAAGTTGTGGTCGGGACCGTCGACGACTATTGTCGCCAGGTTGGTGGTGGGATTGGGGTAGACGGATATCTGGGTGTTCCGTTCCGGGAATTGGAAATTGATGCCGGCGATGGTGTCGATATTTGTGGTGTCGATGTGAGTAGTGTCGATACTTGTTGTGTCGGTGTGGGTTGTGTCGGTGTAGGTGGTGTCAGTGTTAGTGGTGTCGGTGGTTTGGCGAAGCCAGAAACCGATGGTGTCGAAAACAACGGTTTGGACGGCATCGCGGATGATTTGAGCTTCGCGTTCTTCAATGCCGGGGTTGTAGGTGATGGATTGGGGCGACTGGCGGAAGATGAGGCTGAAGAACGAACAGGCGGCGGCATAGCTGCCAGCCAGTGAGGGGTGGCTGCCGTCGGCTGCGTAGAGATGGATGTCGCGATGGTTGGTGCGGAGGTATCTCCACACACGTCCTACCGGACAGACAGATGCATCGTAGGTGCGTGCCATATACATGTAGCGTTCGTACAGCAGGCTGTCCATTCCTTCGTAGGTACCGAGTGGCGGGAACACCGAGGCATTGTGTTGGTCACCGTTTTCCCTGCCCCAAGTCATGTAGAGCATGGCTTCGCCATCGGGGATGTTGGCGTAGACCGAGTCGATGAGTTGTTGGGCGTAGGGGAAACATTCTGCTTCCACTTGGCTTTGGGGGAAGGAGGGCAATTGGCTCTGCTCTTGAAGCACCACCACGTCCCATCCGCCTTCTTGTATGAGCGACATGGAGCGGTTGGAACAGTGTTGCTGGAAGGTGCATCCTCCGGGGGTGTTGCTTTGGAAGTCAAGCCGTTGTCCGGCGCTTTCGGCAGCTTGCTGCACCATCAATGGCAGGTTGTTGACTTCGGTATAGCTATTGCCAATGAAAAGTACGCATTTGGCACTGTCTTGTGCACTGGCGAGAAAGGTCAGACAGAGGATAAAACTCAGAACAATTGTTTTTTTCATGATGTTGGTTTATTGGTTTATTGTTCCATTTGGGCCGCGTTCTTTGCGGGGTTTCCTTTCGGGAGGTATGTACCCGGGAACGAATACTTTGCGTTGGGAGAGTAGCAAGAAGCCTGACAGGACGGCTCCAAGCAGGTCGCTGACGGTGCAGCTGCACCATACTCCCGACAGCCCGTCGCCGCCTAAGCGAAGGTAAATCATTGGCACCAGATACATCATCGGGATGAGGAAGATGACCTGACGCGAGAGGCTGGTAACTATGGCTATCCAGGGTTTGTCGATGGACTGGAAGAATTGCGAGTTGGTGATGGTGAAGCCGATGAGGGGCGCCATCACAAGCAGGTAGCGCATGGCGGGGATGGAGATGGAGATAAGCTGTTCGTTGTCGCTCATCATCATCACCAGCAGGCGGGGGATAATCAATGCCAAAAGCATCCCTACAAAGCCAATCCCTACATTCCATTTCATCGACAACATGTAGACATGCTTCAACCGGAGGTTGTTACCGGCACCATAGTTGTATCCAGCTATGGGCTGCATTCCCTGGCAGATGCCCAGCAGTATCATCACTACCAGCATGGCCACACGGTTCACCACTCCGTAGGCACTGACAGCCAAGTCACCTCCGTAGTGTATGAGTTGCGAGTTGAGAAGTGCTACCACCGCACAGGCTGCCACGTTCATTGAGAAGGGGCTGATGCCAATGGCAAGGATATTCTTGACAATGTACATCTTGGGCTCCCAGCAGTGGCGTTTGAACCGGATGAATGATTTGGGGTTGAGGAAATGTATCACTGCCAGTGTTGCGGAGAAAGCCATGGCAATGGTGGTCGCCCATGCACCGCCGCGGATGCCCCAGCCCAACCCTACAATGAATAGGGCGTCGAGGGCTATGTTCAGCAGTGCTCCGCTGACTTGTATCCACATCGATTTGGATGCGTATCCCGAAGCACGGATCAGACCCGACAGGTTGAAGGTGAGGGTGGTGAGGAACATACCGGGAAGTACGATGTCCAGATATTCCTGGGCAAGTGAGATGGTGGTGGCAGAGGCACCGAACATGGAGAGGATGGGCCTCATGAACAGGTATCCGGCAGTCAGGAACAGTGCACCGAAGAAGAAAGTGAGATGCACACTGTTGCCCAAAATCTTTTCTGCCCAGCGCACATCTTTGCGCCCAAGGACAATGCTCATTCGTGCCGAAGCTCCCGCTCCCACCAGCGAGCCAAAGGCATGGATGATGTTCATGATGGGCAGGGTGATGGCCAGGGCGGCAAGAATGAGCGGGCCGTTTTCGGCATGACCCAAGAAAATGCTGTCAACCAGATTGTATACCGTGGCGATAATCTGTGTCACCACGGCAGGCAAGGCGTATTTCCACAGCAGGGACCGTATGTTTCGTGTCCCGAGTTCTTTGGTGGTGTCGATGGCCTCGGTGCTCATGAGGGGATTTGTTTTATCTTGTTTTTAAGGGCTGTGAAGGCGTTATAAGCCACAAAGCCGCCAGCCAGTTCGATAGACCGTTCGTCGACCATGAGGTCGGGGCGGTGCAGATTGCTGTAGGGGGTGCCGGGGATGTGGATGCCTACGCGGAAGTAGCAGGCAGGTATCTTCTGTGCAAAGAAAGCAAAGTCCTCTGCCGTCATGCGCAGGTCAAGCCAGTCCACATTCTCTTGTCCCAGAAAAGTCACTCCGTTGTCGTGTACCTGTTGGGTACATTCGTCGTCGTTGATGACGGGAGGGTAGCCGTAGTCAATAAACAGGTCACATTCTCCACCCATGCTCTCGGCTATGCCGCAACTGATTTTGCGTATCTTCTCGTGGCAGTCGAGCCTCCATTGGGGGTCGAAGGTGCGGATAATGCCCTCCATCTTCACCTCGTCGGGGATGATGTTGGTGCGACCTTCTCCGATGAACTTGCCGAAACTCAACACTGTGGGCATCATGGGTGCTGCGTTGCGGCTCACTATCTGCTGCAAGGCCACCACGATGTGCGAAGCAATGAGGATGGGGTCGACACTCAAGTGGGGCGTGGCTCCGTGTCCCCCTTTGCCTTTCACGGTCCAATACAACTCGTCGGTTGAGGCCATGTAGCGGCCTTTTTTCATGCCGATGCGGCCGAAGTCCATCTCAGGCAGGCAGTGGAATGAATAAATTTCGTTGGGCATCACCTCGTCGAAGAGCCCGTCGTCCATCATCATGCGGGCACCGCCGGGGTACATCTCCTCCGAAGGCTCGAAGATAAGCATGATGCTTCCCTCCAGTTCTTCCCTTATGCTGCAAAGGATTTTGGCGGCACAAAGCAGCGAGCTGGTGTGCATGTCGTGGCCGCAGGCGTGCATCACGCCGGGGTTTTCCGAGGCAAAGGGCAAACCAGTACATTCGGTGAGGGGCAAAGCATCATAGTCGGCGCGCAGCCCCACACAATAGGCATCGGGGTCTTTGCCGCCACGAATCATGGCCATCACGCCCGTCTTGCCAATGCCTGTCTTGGGTTCCAGCCCCATTTCCGTCAGGCGCTCGGCCACAAATGCCATGGTGCCGAACTCCTGCTGGCTCAAATCAGGGTGGCGGTGCATCCAACGCCGCCAGTCCACAGCCTTTTCATGATACTGGTGGGCAAGTTGCTTGATTGTGTCGATAATATTATTCATCTTATCAACGTGTCGGATGTTACTTGCTTTTGTATACGGCAATGATGGTGTTTACTCCGTCGATTATTTCTATTGTGGTTCCGTTTTCCACAGTGGGGAGTAACTGCAGGCGGGTGCAAAGGGTCTCGGCGCAGATGTAGTCCATGTGGCGTTTCACGGCCTCGTCCCATTCGCCGCTTTGCAGGTCGACGGTGATGCGGTCGGTGACGTCGAAGCCCTCCTTGCGGATGTTCTGGATGCGGTTCACCAGTTCGCGGGCGATGCCTTCGGCTTTCAACTCGTCGCTCACGGTGATGTCGAGGGCGACAGTCAGGCTGCCGTCGTTGGCCACCACCCAGCCGGGAATGTCCTGAGTGGCGATTTCCACATCGCTGAGCAGAATTTCTACGGGCTGTCCTTCAATGGTCAGTTCGCAACGGCCGGCAGTTTCGAGGGCGTTGATCTGCTGTTGCGAGAATGCCTGTATCTCGACACTGATGGCTTTCATGATTTTGCCATAACGGGGTCCCAGGGTCTTGAAATTGGGTTTGATGCGCTTGACAAGGATGTCGTTGTCGGGGGCAAGGAACTCGATTTCCTTGATGTTCAGTTCTGAGCAGATGAGGTTTTGTACCCGTTCCACCTGTTGGCGGAAGCCTTCGCTCTGTACCGGAAGCATAATCTTGGCCAACGGCTGGCGCACGCGCAGGTTGCTCTTCTTGCGGAGAGAGAGTCCCATGGAACAAATGTGCTGTGCCAGTTGCATACGCTCCTCAAGAGCCTTGTCGATCATCTCAGTGTGGATGGTGGGGAAAGCCACATGGTGTACCGACTCGGCGTTAATGCGGTGGGTGACGTTGTTCAAATCCAAGAACATGCGTTCGCTGAAGAAGGGGGCAATAGGCGACATCAGGCGTGCCAGTGTCTCCAAGCAGGTGTACAAGGTTTGGTAAGCCGAAATCTTGTCGTCGGTCATCTCGCCTTTCCAGAAACGGCGGCGGCTGAGACGTACATACCAGTTGCTCAAGTTGGCGTCCACAAACTCCTGGATGGCGCGTCCGGCCTTGGTGGGTTCGTAGTCGGCAAAAGCCTCGTCCACGTTCTTCACCAGGGTGTTCAATTCACTGAGTATCCAGCGGTCTATTTCGGGACGCTTCTCAAAGGGCAGGTCGGCCTCTTTGTATTCAAAACCGTCGATGTTGGCATAGAGGGCGAAGAAACTGTAGGTGTTGTAAAGTGTGCCGAACAGTTTGCGGCGCACTTCGTCCACTCCCTCTACGTCGAATTTCAGGTTGTCCCAAGGCTGGCTGTTGGTAATCATATACCAGCGGGTGGCGTCGGGACCTTGCTTGGCCAATGTCTCGAAGGGGTCAACGCCGTTGCCCAAGCGTTTGGACATCTTGTTGCCGTTCTTGTCCAGCACCAGACCGTTGCTTATCACGTTCTTGAAGGCCACACTGTCGAAACACATGGTGGCTACAGCATGGAGGGTATAGAACCAACCGCGTGTCTGGTCCACGCCTTCGGCGATAAAGTCTGCCGGGAACTGGCTTTCCTTCAA
>JAEEGL015788111.1_pt1 | contig 27763 bp, 22 predicted proteins | sample 9134231 | NCBI WGS metagenome assembly JAEEGL01 (sample SAMN16246548, study PRJNA631951) | gut metagenome | biome: gut microbiome; feature: rumen; material: fiber-attached | host: Bos | place: Iran: Karaj | collected 2018-10
GCGCATGTTGAACTCAAGCTGCTCCATGGTGCCGTGCCAGAAAGGATAGTAGGACAGACCGATGACGTCGAAGTCCTCACCGCGCTTAATGTAGTTATCGAACCACTCAACATACATGGGATTATTGCCGCCGTTATCAAGGTGGATCATGACGGGAATGGACGCATCAAACTCGCGGCATGCCCTTATGCCCGCACTTATGAAAGATGCGATGTTGTCGAATTCAGGCTTAAGTCCATAAGGCCAGAGAAGACCATTAGTAACCTCATTGCCGACAGCAATCATATCTGGAGCAACGCCTTCTTTACCCATAGCATCAAGCACATCACGGGTGTAATCGTGAACAGCCGTGACAAGCTCAGGAACGGACAATCCGCGCCACTTCTTTGGCATGGTCTGCTTGCCGGGATCTGCCCAGAAATCAGAATAGTGAAGGCACAGTAGAACCTTAAGTCCTATCGCCTTCGCGCGGTGTGAGATCTTGATCAAAGTATCAAGATCGTTGGTGCCGGCACCATAGGGCTCACCAGTCTTTGAATAAGGATCATTCCAAAGTCTAATCCTTACGTAATTGAAACCGTAAGACTTAAGAATAGAGAGAAGATCCCCCTCTTTTCCGCCGTCGTAAAACTTCGCGCCGTGGCTTTCTTCCTCGATCAGAGTGGAGATATCGGCGCCCTTAATGTAGTCGTTAATCGTAATCATAGGTATCAGTCGAAGTCGAACTTCTCGAATCTTTGCATCATTGCCTTGTAGCGGGTCCTAATCATCTCGTTCATGGCAAGAACGCTTTCCTCATTACCCGTATACTGGCATCTGATGCAGTAGTACTCATTCTTATCCTTGTCGAAGAACATATCGATATCGAGGTCGCGCAGGAAGCACGAGGGACATCTGTAGTTTAATCTGCCTTTTCCAGATTGAGCCATGTGGTAATGTCCTCCCCTTCTGATATTTTCTTAGTCATGCCGAGCGTGTACATAGGTGAGAATGCGTAACCCTCACGGATGTATACGGAAGCATCTTTACTTTCTGTAGTAAGTGATACCTTCGTATCGATCGCAGGGATAACCGCCTCAGCCTTGCTGCCGCCTTCAGAAGACAGCTCGCGGCACTTATACTCATACTTTAACGAATCAGGTGAAGCTCCTCCGTCTACGGAAAGCGTGATGCACGTCATATCCTCGGGATACTCTGTAGTGCCATAGCAGCCTACCATGTACTCGTTGATTGTAACTTCTGCATCAGGATCGCTCATGGACAGAATCTTACGCTCGAACTTGATCTTGGATGAACCCTGCTCGAAAGTAATTATCGTCTGAAGCTTCACAGTAAGGTCGTAGAACTCGATATCAACAGGATCGAGCGTCAGGATCTTGGCACCGTCCGCCTCTGAAAAGTGCGCCTTAGTCCTGCAAAGACAAAGATCCACTTCCTCACCTCCGTGCGATATCTTAGCCGAACGAACCGTACCTTCACCGGCATAATGAGTGAAATAACCGGCTCTGTACTTCTCCTGGATAAGGAACGGATATGATGCATCCTGAACATGAGGAGTGCCGATGCCCACCTTCCATTCGAGCTTTGACGCATAAGGACGAAGATCTACCAGTGCACCGCCCTGATCCATATTGATGCACGCACGCATATAAGGATCTGTATACCAGAATACCTGCTTATCGGAACCATAGAGAATGTCACGCCACAAAGCGCACTCTGGTTCCTCATAAGATTTCTTCTCACGGTAGTAGTCAGCAAACTCAGCCATCGTAAGATCTTTAAGCTTACCCTCTTCCTTGAGCTTTCCGTAGTATGCCATACCGTCTTCATAAGACTTCTTAAGAAGCTCGTAAGGAGCCTCCCAACGTCCCATCTTATTGAGCCATCCGGGTCCTACGAACATCATGTTATAAGAATAACCGTTGTTGTACTTTGAAAGCGCCCTGTACTGATCGATGATGTTATAAAGATACGGGTACTCCCATGTCTTCGAATCGTAGATCATACCTCTCAACACGTTCTGAGGATGCGTTCCGAAGTTACTGCCGTTACCGTCATAACATGCGATAAGATCTCTCGAAAGGTGAGGGATGGCAACAATACCGGAGTCCTCTTCCTCGTTTGCTGCTGGAGCATGTGTATTCTGCTTCGACGGTATCCATGGATTCCACGGACCTCCGTCGAAAAGCGTATACCACGAGTTATTACATGTATGGTATGCCTTGGGACCTTCCTCCCAGCAAGTTGCTACAGCACACTTAACAGAAGGGTACTTACTCCTGATGTAGTTGGTAAGGTCAGCGTCCATATAGTACGAACCAGTCGATTCCGGATAGAAACCGAAGGTATCGTAGAACTTACCGAATACGTCGTCGACGATCCTAATCTTATCCTCCATGGAGAACATCCAGATACAGAAATCCTTGGTATTGTATTTCTTTCTGAACTCCTCACAGGGAAGTCCTAACAAGGACAAAGCAATCTCATCACCGTATGTGTCGTGATCGTGCTTAGCGATGCTTATGGCTTCCTCGTTGAAGAGGCTCGCATAAGTCATCTGGATCGTAGTCTTAAGACCGTTCTTGTGAGCCGTCTCCTGCTGGAATCTGAAGATGTCCAAAGACTCCGTTAAGAGCGACTTTCTACCTATATCCTCCTTCTTCCCCTGGCCCGTAACCTTCTCGGCGTACTCGGGAACCATCTCGGGTCGATGGATGATATTCACAACAAAATCATTTTGCATTGTAAAACTTTTCTCCTTAGAATTAGCCCTTTGAAGCGCCTCCTGTGACACCTTCTACATAGTACTTCTGCATGAGCAGGAACAATGCGGAGATCGGGATAGAGATAAGAAGTCCGCCTGCACAGAAGATGGAGAAGTAGTGAGACTTCAAGTCCTTACCGAGCATATTGTAAAGACCAATCGCTACTGTCCAGTCTGAAGAGATACCGGAGTTGAGCATAAGCTTAGCGAATACGAAATCTGCCCAAGGTGCAAGGAATGCACTGATAACTGTATATACGATGATAGGCTTAGACAGCGGGAGGATGATCTTGAAGAAGATCTGTGCCTCTGAAGCACCGTCTAATCTTGCAGCTTCTCTGATGGTTGTAGGAATAGTATCCATGAATCCCTTACAGATAAGGTAACCGAGACCGGAACCTGCAGAGTATACGATAACCATACCAACGTGGCTGTTTGTGAGGCCGAGCTGCTTCATTACGAAGTAAACGGCGATCATGGACAAAACACCCGGGAACATGTTGAGGATGATGGAGAATTTCATCATCGCATGTCTGCCCCTAAATCTCATACATGAGAATGTGTAGGATACCATCAAAACGAATGCTGTCGAGATGATACAAGAGAATGCTGCGATTACGAATGTATTCTTGAACCATGCAACGTACTGGCAAACCGAATCGGGTTCGAACAGAACAATCTTGAAGTTATCAAGTGTCCAGCCCTGTGCCGGGAAGAAATGCATTGTATCGATTCCCCTGTACTTGGAGAAAGCTGTTACGAGAAGCCAAAGGATCGGGATGATCCAGATGAATGCGAAGATCGCGATGAGAGCGTTGATTATAATGGTCGACGCAAGCTCTGACTTCTGCTTGGAGCGAAGCTTATCTTCTCTCTGAAAGTAATTATCTTTTCGGCTGATTGTCTTATCCATTACTGATAACTCTCCTCTCTTCCGCCTGAAAGGAACTTCGAGAACGCTATAAGCGAGAATACTGCGCAGATAACGAATACGATAATTCCGATTACGGATGCCATCTTGTAGTTGTAGTAATCGTTGGTCAATCTGAACAACCAGGTAACGAGAAGGTCAACTTCCTTCGCGTTTGCATTAGCAAGCTGCTGATTGGTAGTAACGTAAACATCCTGTGTAAGGAGGTAGATAACGTTGAAGTTGTTGATATTTCTTACGAAGTCTGTGATGAGCGTAGGTCCCTCAACGAATAATACGTAAGGCATTGTGATGTGCCAGAAGATCTGCCATGCATTAGCTCCGTCAAGCTTAGCGGATTCGATCTGTGACTCAGGGATGTTGAGAAGTACGCCTGTAGCTACGAGCATCTGGTAAGGAACACCTACCCAGATATTGATCATGATGATCATGAACTTAGCCCATCCGGGATTTGTAAGGAACGGTATATATGATAGGTGGTTGGCAACAAGGCCGATTGATTTCAAAAATTCAGTAAGGCCGATACCTGTGCAGAAACTGTTAACGATACCTGTATCGCCGAAGAAGTATCTTACGAGGAGCAAAGTAACGAACTGAGGAACTGCGATAGTAACGACGAACAATGTTCTCCAGATCTTGGGGAACTTTACCTTACGGTAAGTGATGAGCTTAGCAAGAACGATACCGCCGAGGAAGCAGGTAAATGTTGAGAAGAAAGCCCATACGAGTGTCCATCCCAATACCTTGAAGAAGGCATAACCGAAAGCGGAGCTTCCGCTGGACAGACTTAAAATGTTCTTAAAGTTTGCAAGGCCAACCCAGGTAAAGAGTGCCGAGGGAGGCATATGCATCTGATCGTAGTTTGTAAATGCGATCGCAATAAGGATAAGGATCGGGATGACATTCATGAGAATGACACCGAGAGTAGGAAGAGCAAGGAGAGTGATATTGAATCTTCCATTTACGAGGGACTTGAAGTCCTCTGCGAAAGTAGCGATGTGAACACCCTTCTCGCTGTCCTGCTGGAGCTCATAAGCACGCTTGATGTTATGGATCCAGAGAAGAATGAATACGAAGATTGCGAACAATGCGATAACGGAATTTAAGAGAATAAGGAATGAGTTATCTCCCTCGATTACCGTATTCTGCATTGTAAGCGGATCGAACTGGGTTGAACGTACTGTATCACCCAAGGTTCCGAACTTGGCAAGATTAGGAGCTGCATAGAATATGCACATGAATATGAATGCTGCCTCAATAAGCATTGTCAGGAAACCGACTACAAACTTCTTTCTTGCGAAGTAACCGGCACCCATCAATACAGTTGACAGTTTGACGGCCAAATCACCCTTTGAAATAGCCTTGCCGAAATCAGTAAAGTAATTCGCTATTCCCTTGAAGAAATATTCGAAGGCTTCACCGATATTCTTGGCGTGAACTTCTTTATTGCTTGCCATATAGAACCCCTCTTTTTGGTAGTTCTTTCCGTAGAAAACGCCTCATATGTTTGTATGCATATGAGGCGTCCCCGGAAAGATTAAATCTTATTAGACTACAGGTGCCTCGATACCTTCAACAGCTGTATCAAGGAGTGTCTGGAGATCTGTGCCATCAGGATTGCCTGAAGCGAGGATCTCACCCAATGTCTGGGAAGGTGCCCAGTAGTTGCCGCCAACACGCTGAGGTGTAGCATAATCAGCCTGTGCTGCGAGAGCAGCGATAGCAGGATTAGCCTGAACTTCAGGAGAATTAGCTGCAGCGATGTTAGAAGGTCCAAGACCTCTTGCATTGAATCTGCCGATCTGAGCAGCCTCGTTTGTGAGGTACTCAGCAAGGAGCATTGACCAACCGATCTGATCGGAGTAAGCATTTACACCAACGAGCTTGCAACCTGAGAAAGAAGACATCTGTGTCTCTGTTCCGTTGAGGTTGTAAGTAGGAAGCTTAGCAGCTGCGTAGTTATCACCCCAAGCTGCCTGTGCTGTTTCAGCTCTCCATGTACCGTTAACACAAGCAGAGATCTCGCCGTTTGCAATAGCTGTAGCCTGCTCGTCATCAGTCATGTTAACAAGAACGCCTGTACCGAAGTAATCGATGATAGCCTGAGCAACATCTGTACCGCCGGCATCGTTCCAAGTACATGTATTTGTTGTACCGTCTTCGTTAAGGCTGAGTGTAAGACCAGCACCTGCGAAGAATGAATAGAGGTACCATCCACTTGAAAGATCCATACCGATCTTAGTGCCGGATGCCTGAGCTGCTGCGATCATGGAATCGAGAGACTGAACATCTTCCTCTGTGTAGATGGAAGAATCGTAGAACATGAAGTAGCCGTTATCAGCTGTCATAGGATAAGCGTAAAGCTGACCGTTAACAGTAGCTGCTTCAACAGCACCTGCAGCATTCTCGTTTGCTACATCATATGTGTAGTAAGCGGATACGGGCTGCAAAGCACCTGCATCGACGAGAGCCTGGATCTGATCGTCTGCGAATGTGAATACGTCAGCGGCTGCCTCGATATCAGTGAGAACAGTATCCTTACATGTTGACTCAGACTCTGAACCGAGCTGGATGTCGAATGTTACGTCAGGATAAAGAGCGATGAACTCATCGATAAGTCCCTGTGTGTACGCCTGGTCTTCCTCAGAAGCCCATACTGTCAAAGAGACTGTTCCCTCTGTAGCTGCAATAAGATTCTGGATAGCATCATCTCCGACTGCTCCGCCAGCGGAACTCTCATCAGTAGCGCCTGAACAGCCAGCCAATGATCCGATGAGCATGGAAGCTACTGCAGCAAGTGCAACAAACTTTCTCATTTTCATATGGATGTTTCCTCCCCATAACTAGTGTGAGTTTTTGCCGGTTGTGTGCAACCGGTTGTTCTACTGTAATGATAAAACATTTAACAAAATTATCAAGTCAGAATTTCATAACATATGATTTTTTATGCCATTTTCACAAAACCCACCCACATCTGCCAACACTATGCACAATTTACGGGTGCTTTTCGATGTGTGCAACAAAGGCAAAATAAAAGTGCAACCTGTTGCAAAGACGGAGGCGGCGTATCCTTGCAACCAGGCTGCACTAAAACCTTTCTAATCCTTGAAACTCTTACTGCGTGGACCTTTTGAAGGTTACATCGTAGTGAAGGAGCTTCTTCATGGGAACCTCTTCCCCCTTCATGAACGAGATCAGCATTGAGCATGCTTCGGAGCCCAGCTGCTTAGGGTCATAATCAAGCGATGTGATGGGTGGCTGGTAAGACTCAAGAATCGGGCTGTTATAAAAGGATGCAACCCTTATGTCATCCGGAACCTTGAGCCCCTGCTTTCTTATCTCATCGAGAACATACACACATATCATGTCATCTGTGCAGATGATGCAGTCAACATTATTGGACAAAGCATCACTTACATTCCTTATTGTAGAAATCTTGCTGTCCGAATTCATGTAGATAATGTCATCATCAGGCTCTATGTTAAGAGACTTGAAAGCCTTAAGATAACCGGCTTTCCTTGATCTGTTAACGATGTGGTTCTCATCTCCGCCGATCAATGCAAGTCGCTTCATTCCCTTAAGAAGAAGGATCTCGGTAAGCTCCTTACATGCACCTATGTGATCATTATCCATCTGATGTACATTCTTATAAGGTGTGGAACCAATAGTTACAAAAGGAATATCTGATTCTAGAAGGAACTCTACGCAAGGATCGTTGTAAAGAGTTCTAGCGAGAATTACTCCGTCTACCTTCCTGTTCTTAACGATTCTCTCAAGACTTACGAAGTTATCCTCATAAACCATGGACAACAAAATATCGTGATCATTGGAAGTAGCTATGTCGGATACACCGATCATACACTTCTGGAAGAAAGGAAGCTCAGTAACTGTCGAATCTCCGGGGATTACCCATGCGATGTTATAAGTCTTAGACTTGGCAAGACCTTTAGCCAAAGGGCTCGGACGGTAATCATGTTCTTTAATATAATTAAGTACTCTCTCCCTTGTAGCAGGACCGATCCTTCCCTTTCCTGAAATAGCACGCGAAACTGTGGTCTTGGATATGCCAAGATCCTTAGCGATATCGTCGATTGTAATTCTTACATCGGCCATTTATGGAATCCTTAGTGTGATTTTGCGCATTCGGCTGTAGAAATTACGCAACCGGTTGTGCTATATTTATTCTAACGATTTTCCGGTGAAAAAACACACAAGTTTGCAAGGAGCATTTTATGAAACCTGAACAATTCTTATTCGGATGTGCCTACTACGATGAATATATGCCTTCTTCCCGTATCGATGAAGATTATAAGCTCATGAAGGACGCTCATATGAACGTTATCAGAATCGCTGAATCGACTTGGTCCACATGGGAACAGAACGAAGGTGAATTCGACTTCACTTCTCTTATCAATATGCTCGATAAAGCCCGTGAATACGGACTTTCCGTCATTATCGGCACACCTACTTATGCATTTCCTTCATGGCTTTCGGATATGTGCCCTGAAGTACTTACGGAGACATCAACCGGACGTGCACTTTATGGTCACAGGCAGCTTATAGATATCACCAACGAGACGTACAGAAAGTATGCCGAGAGAGTGCTTCGTAAGATGCTTGATATTATCAAGCCTTATAACGACATAATCATCGGCTATCAGCTTGATAACGAGACACGTTCAGGCGGAGCTATGGGCAAGGATATACAGAAGGTTTTTGCGCAACGAATGAAGGAAACGTTCAACGGAGACCTTGATGCCTTTAATCTTGAGTTCGGAATGGACTACTGGTCCAACAAGGTCCCCTCCTGGGAAGCTTTCCCTGACGTTAAAGGTACAATAAACGGCTCACTAAGAGCTGAATACAAGGCTTTCTTACGAGATATCATCTCGGAATTCCACGCTTGGCTTAAGAATATAATCGACGATTACCGCACACCTTCCCAATTCATCACACACAACTTCGATTATTCATGGCTAGGTTATTCATTTGGCATGCAGCCGGAAGTTAATCAGGCACAGGCAGCCGTATCATGCGATATAGCAGGTGTAGACATCTACCACCTTACCCAGGAATCGCTCACCGGAGCAGAAATTGCCATGGGAGGCTCTATCGGACGATCTTTAAAGAAGGACAACTACCTGGTATTGGAGACAGAGGCACAGGGCCGACCTTCATGGACTCCGTTCCCTGGACAGCTTACACTACAGGCTTTGTCTCATTTATCTTCCGGCGCAGGTTCTGTCATGTACTGGCACTGGCATTCGATTCACAACTCTTACGAGACTTACTGGAAGGGCATATTAAGTCACAATCTTAAGCCTAATAAGCCTTACTTCGAACTTGCAAAGTTCGGTGAGTTTATGAAAGAGCACGGAAACGACATCTCTTATCTTAAGAAAACATGCAACGTGGCGATTCTTCTCGATAACAGAAGTCTTACCGGAATCGATGAATTCCCTTTAAACGGCGAAGAAGCATTTAAGGGTGATCCTGAATTCGACTACAACCACATGATGCGCCGCTGGTTCGATGCATGCTACAAGATGAACATCGAGACCGACTTCGTATATGCCAAAGATGACTTCTCACACCATAAGCTTCTCATCGTTCCGGCTCTTTATTCCGCATCGGAAGCTACCGTAAAGAAGCTTCGTGAATTCGTTAAGAAAGGCGGTCATCTCATACTTACGCCTAAGAGTCTGTTCTCCAATGAACACTTAAAGGTTTATCACGACGACCAGCCTCACGGTTTTACGGATCTTGCCGGAGCAACTTACGATCAGTTCACTAACCCGGTTGATGTCGGATTTACAGGTTCGCTTGAACTCACCGGTAAGGCTTCGGGAATCATGGAATTCTACTCCCCCCTTCCAACTGAAAAAGCAACAGTTCTTTGTTCATACGATCACCCGTACTGGGGTGAATATGCAGCCGTATTAAGAAACGGTACTGTCACTACAGTCGGATGTATTCTCGACGAACACGACACCGCTACAGTGGTTGCAGACGCACTATGCAACGCAGGAATAAGTATCCCTGATGCTTCATTCCCAATAATCGTTAAGAAGGGTGTAAACAAGCAAGGACAGAAAGTAACATTCATCCTCAACTACTCTATGGATGCATCTGAATATGTAATCACCGATGACTGCAAAGACCTTATCACCGGCGAATCTCATTCTTCCGGTGACAAAGTCTTACTGCCGCCCTGGGGATATAAGATCGCCCTGACTTAATTAACCTCATATACTTTGCACAGCTTATCTATCAAAGCAGATATCGCCCCGACTATATCTTCGGTTGTCGGCATAGTTTTCTGTGTGCCGCAAAACAGGAGCAGATCCTTATCCATTATCATGCCGTTATGAAGGTAATCTCCGATCTTTATTCCGTTATCCAGTGCATACTTTCTGTCATCCAGCCTGCCAAGGAATTCAATGAAGAAACACCTTTGAAATTCCGGAAGATAAACAATGAAATCCGGATAATAGACTTCGTCTCCCAATATAAGCAGAGGCTCATATCTGTATTTCAGTCCGAGCGCATCAAGGACCCTGGCAATCAACACTTCCGTTCGCGAACACATTCTTATCCCGTTATGTACGTAACTGTATTCTCTATGATCCACATCAGATCTGAGTCTCAGATCATCCCAGAACGCTTTACCGTATGGAGGCAGCTCTTTACTGAGATCAAGCTTAATCTCAGGCACACAGTAAGGTAATAAACTTTCCAATTGTCTCTTGAGGCTCATAAGCGACTGACGGCGTTCATATTGAAGATACTGTGTCTTCCCGCGTTCACTTGAAAGAAGACTCTCGCGTTGTTTTCTTCTGCCTCTTACATTGAGGTATTCCCTTATAACCGACGCACCGCCATGACTTCCCAACCTGTAATTAGGTAAAGACTGAAGCTCATTTTCAATCAATCCGAGTTTTGCCTTGAGGTACGTCTTCGGCAATTCACTAATCAGATTCATATATTATTCCCCAATTCATTTGATATGAATAATCTACGTGATTAACCGTTCGGATATAAGTACGAATTAGCGACAATTCACGACAAAAATCGACAAAGGAGGAATTATCTCTTTATGAGTCTCTTTAATCAGACAATTGTAAAGAGATAAACGAAGAGTTATTCAGGCTGCTCTTTATAAGACTCTTCATTTTCCGAATTATAAAGAGCAGGTTAAAGAGTCAGCGGTCTGACTCTTTACCTGCCTCTTTATTTTTACCTAATTAAAGAACAGAACGAGGAGTTATCAGTCGAAGTTATTGAATATTCGAAGCCGGGACCATCGATACGTCATCGAATGCACCCCAAACACCGGCTGAAGGCTCGTGTACGAATAAGCATATCGACACTGTCGTAGGCTCGGTAATCTCGATGTCGCTGATAGCTATCTCGGACCACTGCTGCCAACCTGTAACCGAAGAGTGTCCATCATAAAGCGTTCCGTCAACGGTAATTGCCACGCCGATAAGTTCAGAACCGTCGCTGTCGCCGCCTTCTACCCATACACTGAAATCATATGTGCCGGGTTCAAGGTCGATACTCTGAATAGCTGTGAAATCATCGTTTCCGTCCGCTGAGTAGAAATGCAATGATCCGGAACCGTTTCTCGCATTGGATGATGCATCTTCAGTATTAAATCCGACTATCTCCCAATTATTGAGACCGTCTTCGAATCCGCCGTTAACAACAACCTCCCCCTCTGCGACAACCGATACGGGAGTAGGTGTGGGAGTTGATGTTGCTTCCGGTACAGGTGCATCCGTTCCGGTCCTTATGAAGTGGAATGTGCGAAGTGACTCAAGAGGGTGTCCTTCGAAGTCGAACAGCGCCTGATTATCCACAGCGCTTCCGCCGTAATAAACACCTGCATCTTCGGGATCATATTCATCTGCAAATACAGAAGCCCATCCTGATCCGTAACGGTTCCAGAGAATCATATTGGATTCAGTGATTGAATTATCGATAGTTCCGTCATCCCTGCAAGCTACGGCAACCGGGATCCATGCAGGCTCCCAATAGCAGACTCCTATACCAGCTTCACCGACATTAGTTACCGCACGTGTAACCGAACTTAACATGTCAGCCTGACCCTGAGGACTTATACGGTAATTCTCGATGCCTTCAGCCCCCTCACCAATAGTATTAGGGAAGCCGTCACCATCCTGAAGTGTGTAGGACCACGAACACTCCACAACCATTACCTGCTTACCATAAGTATCGGCAGCATAGCTTAATACCTCTGTAAGATTCTCTAATGAACCATGCCAATAAGGATAATAGGATGAAGCGAAGATATCGTAATCCACGCCGTATGTATTAAGCTGATCGGCATAATATGAATAAGCATTCTCACGCTCGGGATTAGCAAAATGCATTGCGATTCTGATAGTGCTGTCAAAGCCTCGAACAGCCTCTGAGCCTCTTTGCATCAGCGAGGTCATAGAAGGCCAGTCTTCATATCCGCAGAAGCCGTTGGTCGTCTCATTACCGATCTGAACGATATCGATATCAGCACCCTGGTCAGCGATATACTGCAACGAGCTATAAGTAAAATCATAAAGAGCATCTCCCCGCTCCTCAAGACTCATATCAGCCCATTCACGCGGAACCATCTGCTTCGACGGATCTGCCCAGAAATCTGAATAATGGAAATCAAGTATTACCTTAAGTCCGGCATTAGCTGCGTGATTTGCAATAAGACCTGCCGTCTCGACATCATTATGTCCGCCTCCGAACGATCTTCCCGAAGAATCATAAGGATTGTTCCAAATACGGATGCGAACATGAGTTACGCCGCAATCGGCAAGAAGATTGAAGAACCCGTCCTCATCAAGAGCGTTGCCGTCAAAGTCATAGTAAGTAACGCCACTCTCGATTTCAGAATAGTAAGATGACACATCGACACCCATAATAAAGTCATCTCCTACCGCCTCATTACGTTCCACGTAGATTTCAGAATGCTGTACATCCATATCAAGTTCGGGAAGTTTATTATCAGAACAGGAACATAAAGTTCCTAATCCCATTGAAAGAACAAGCGCTGCGGAGATTAACCTTTTCGATGTTGTCATAAAGTACCTCACTTAAAGATTACGAAAGACTGCGGCTTCAACTTAAGTGTACCATTATCAAGCTTGCCCTCACCCACGGACCACAAAGGGCGCACGTCGCCAAGGTCAAACTCGGCAGCAGTGTCAGAAGAAGAGGGGTTAACCGCGATCTTAAGGTCCCCTCTTCTGTAAACGAGAAGGGGCGAATCGTCGCGGCTATAGAGCACCTCGAAGGAAGCGTCAGCACTAAGGCTGTGCTCGGAAAGCCTTAATTTTATTAAGCTTTTAACAGTGTTATAGATGGAATCAGGGGTCTTCGCCACGGATTCTACCGTCGGCGCATCCTCTGAAGGGTCACAAGGAAGATATAGCTTACCTTCTCTTCCCGCCTTAAGCACGGCATCGTCCCACTGCATGGGAGTGCGTGATCCTGTTCTGGTGTATCCGCCCTCGAAGGAGTTAAGTTCCAGATACTTCATACCGATCTCATCGCCGTAGTAGATGAAGGGTACCGTAGGAAGCGTAAGCATGAAAGCGAAAGCTAACTTACGCTCGCGGTCAGATAATCCGTAAGAAATCCTCGTGGTGTCATGGTTACCCGTAATCAGCGAGAAATATCCGTTCTCCTTTACTGCTTCATATGCAGGAACAAACTCGCTTAGAAACTTCTCGCACGATACGCCGGAATCAGCACGGAAATAACTGTTGTCTCCGCCTTCCGTCTCATAATCACGCACGAGGAAATTGTATCCGTTGCCGCCGTGATCAAGGAAGAAGTCCATGTCAAATCCCGCTTCGTTTACTGCGATATAAGGGCAGCACCACTCGGATACAAAAGCGGCTTCGGGAAATCTCGACTTGATATCACCGATCATCTCTTTCCAAAGAGCTGCAGTCTGGTGCCACGTGTCATCACCCTTAACAAGGCTGTCTGCCATATCAACGCGGAACCCGTCGCATCCCATCTCAAGCCAGAAGAAACACACATCCTTAATGGCTTCACGAGTTGCGATTGCGTCTTCCGAATCCATGGAAGACTGCCAGCTCTCCTTGGGATCTACCCAACCGTAGTTAAGCGCAGGCTGGCACTTGAAGAAGTTAAGAAGATACGTCCCGTTACGCTCCGTCTCGCCTCCAATGTAGGGACGGCCCGGAATTCCCTTGAACCAGGAATCAGTCCAGATGTATCTTCCCGAGTACTCGTTATGCTCGGGCATAGAGCTTTGCTTAAACCACTCGTGCTCCTCGGAAGTGTGACCGGGAACGAGGTCAAGCAAGATGTGCATGCCTCTTTTATGCGCCTCATCGAAAAGCTTCTTCGCGTCTTCGTTAGTGCCGTATCTTGAAGCTACCTTCTTGTAGTCTCTTACATCGTATCCCGCATCCTTGAAAGGTGAGTCGTAGATGGGATTAAGCCAGATGGAATCACAGCCTAAATCCTTAACATAATCAAGCTTATCGATTATGCCTTGAAGCGTACCTATACCCTCTCCTTCGGGTGAATAAAACGACTGGGGATATATCTCATAGAAGACAGCTTTCTTTAACCAATCAGCAGACATAGTATTCTCCTATATTGAACAATTTTACTTTTGCATTATAATATCCGCGTTATGAGAAAAACTACTCCTAAAGGAATATTTATTCTGCTCCTCACCGCCGTTATCTGGGGGTCCTCTTTCGTATCGCAGAGTATCGGCATCAAATCAGTTGATGCATTTACTTTTATGGGAGTAAGAACGATCTTAGGAACACTCGTACTCTTCCCTGTCGTGCTTATAAACAACGGCGTCTTCGATAACCTTATCGACAAGAAGACACTTAAAGCGGGTCTTATTTTGGGCACAGTATTCGCGATTGCACAGAACTTGCAGCAATATGCTTTCTACTATTCAACTTCAGGCAAGATTGCATTCATCACTTCGTTTTATATGTTCTTCGTCCCTCTTCTCGGATTGTTCCTTAAGAAGAGGATCGCACCGCTTACATGGCTTGCGATATTCATAGCATTAGGAGGGCTTTTCCTTCTTTGTATCAACCCCGCTGACATGGCTTCGGTTAACAAAGGCGACCTGTTCGCACTCGCGTGTTCCATTGTCTACGCAGTTCAGATAATGCTCATTGATAAGTTCACCGGAGAAGACATTAACGGCATCAAGTTATCCTTTATGGAATTTCTCACTGCAGCCATTCTTACATCAACCATGATGTTCATCTTCGAGTCACCTACGATCGCAGGAATAAAGGCTGCAGCTCCCGCACTTCTTTACTCTGGAATCATGAGCTGCGGCATCGCTTATACACTTCAGATAATAGGACAAAAACACGCTAGTCCCGTTGTCGCATCATTGCTTATGTGCTTCGAGTCTGTGTTCGCCGCCATTGCAGGATGGCTGATACTTAAGGAAGCTTTGTCTGCAAGAGAATTCATCGGATGCGCGATCATGTTTGCCGCCATAATAATCTCCCAGGTCTCCGAATCAATATCAATACAGAAGAAAATCAAAGCGTAGTTGTGTTATTATCCTTTTAATTGTGTTTAAGGGAGGATAGAAACATGCTTAAATGTAACACTTGCGGAAGAGAGAATCCCATCTCGAATTCTTTCTGTGAAGGTTGCGGTTCCCCGCTCTCATTCATTGATCAGGATCTCACATCAACAGGTCTGCCCCATACAGACAGTCTTGAATCAGCCCAACCCGTTGTTAACAGCACACCGGTCGAGCCTGAAGTTAAGAGTGAGCCTGTTCAGTCTTACTCATATCAGCAGCCTCAGGCAACTTCGGGCTCTTATGATTACAACAGCAATAACACGAACTATAACTACCAGTACAGCTACAATCCTGATCAGAGTGTCAAGACAAGCGCCATGTGTATCACGGGCTTTGTCCTCTCTCTCGTATCACTGCTTTGCTGCGGATTTACTTCACTCATAAGCTTGATTCTTTCCATCATCGGATTGATCATCGCTTCCGGCAAGGGTATGAAGGGTAAAGGTCTTGCCATCGCAGGCATTATCATCTCAAGCATTTTGCTCATATTCTTCATCATCCTCGTGATAGCAAGTGCTGACGGCGGATTCGAGTATTCAAACTACTGGGAATACTGATATTTAGGTAATCTGAAACTTTAAGGCCTGCGGTCATTCCGCGGGCCTTATTAATATATTGTTTAATTGCAAAAGTCAGAAATTAGTGATAAATATTTAGTATATCTAATTTTAAAAGGATCAGGATAACTATGAGTGAGAAAACACCGGACCGTCGTGCATTAAAGACCAGAAAAGCTATTCGTGACGCACTTGCCAAGCTTCTTACAGAGAAGGAGCTCCACAAGGTTACGGTACAGGAGATCACGGAGATGGCCGAGATCAACCGCGGTACTTTCTACAAGCATTATCTTGATATCTATGACCTTTACGATAAAACAGAGAATGACATTCTCGTAGACTTGGGACTTATGGTTCTTGAGCTCGAGAAGCTCTCATCCGATCAGTTCTTTAAGAAACTCATTGCCTACATCGACGATAACCGCACGGTATTCACGATGATATTCAGCCCTAACACAACAGGTAAGCTTCGCGAGAAGTTCACTAAGTGTATCGAGGGACTTTTCCGTCAGCTTCAAGCTGAGAAGCAGCATGCAGACATTAAGGATGTAACCTTAAGCTACCGTACATGCTATCGCGCTCAGGGTGCTATCTCAATTATCAGCAAGTGGGTAATCGATGGCTTCAATGAGTCTCAGGACTTCATCGTAGCTACGATTGCAGAACTTGATCAGAACACGGAGAAGATCATCACTTCTAAGAAGTGATATCTGAATTATTCAATTATCTCTTTAAGATCTCTGATCCTGGTGCTTGGCAGATTAACCGGGAATGACGGTGACTGCTCAGTCTGGATGTAGCATGCGTCCATTCCGGCCCCCATGGCACCTCTAATGTCCGCGAACTCATCGTTACCGAACATTACACACAATGAAGGATCCTTGCCGTCCAAAGCTGCCTCGTAGAAAGCAAGCGACGGCTTCTTCACCTTAAGTTCCGACGATATCATCACGCCGTCAAAAAGATCGTATATTCCGAGTGCCTTTAACTCCGGCACAGTAAAGCATGCCTGCGCATTAGAGAACAGGAACACCTTCTTCCCTCTTCTTCTAAGCTCATTAAGCACTTCCCTGGCCCCATCGAAAAGCCTGAGCTTCACAGTAGAGATGCTTCTGAACATGACTGCGGTATCATTAAGCTCCTGCTTCGTTACCTTAACCCCGCGCTTCTCATAAAGACCCTTAAAGACATTAAGAAGGTCGATCTCGACATCGCGAACTTCAAGCTTGTGCTTGCCCTTTCTCATCTTCTTAATGAGATCTTGTGTCTCCTTCTCGCAGAGCCTTCCGTATTCAAGGCGAAGGTCTGTGTCGTTATATGAGGCACCCTTAAGGCTCATGAAGCTTGCCATGGAAGTCCAAAGGAAAGGCAACGACTCGTCCGTCCTTATGTCAACGAGCGTACCATAAAGATCGAACATGAAATACTCTTTATCGTCAAACATAATTATCCTCTTACAATACCGTAATCAGCGCAGATCTGAGTGAACTCTGCAGAGTGTGCAAATCCGTAGAATACATCCTGTCTTGATACACCGGAATTAAGTGTGGTCACCCAGTTGTTAAGACCTGCCTGATCAGGCTCTCTTCCAAGGAGGACTCTGTAAAGTCTTGTGACGTATTCAGCGTTGCTGTAATTAGCTGATGTGAACTCAGGGCTGAAGAAGAAACCGTAAGCACAGTTTGTTCCAGAAATGACGTGGTTCTGAAGCTGGCTTGACCAATACTCGTATCCGCTCGTGTCAGGTCTTCTTCCGAGGCACTGTCTGTAAAGTCTTCCAACAAAAGCTCTTACCTTGGATGCGGAATCAACAGTAATGTTAGGAGCATCGGAACCTCCTGTTATAAGGCCGTAATTAAGGCATGTGTTAGCGAACTCTGATGAGTTGATGAACTCTTCGATCATGCTCATTCTGTCTACGCCGTTAGCAAGTGCCAAAGACCAAGCGTTTCTTCCGGAACTGTCGGAGGCTCTTCCCAACATAGTCATGTAAACAACTTCGATGAAATCTGTGTTATTCAAGTTTCTGTTCTGGAACTCAGCGCCTGAGAATATTGCTCTTGCGACTGCTCCGCCGTTACCGTCTGCATTGATCATGGCAACATAAGAATCTCTTGTCTGATCGTCAACATGTCTTCCCAAAGCTCTTGTGTAAAGATAATCTACGAATCCTGCTGCGTCGGGGCGTGTGATTCTTGCGGTTACCGTACCGATAGGAGAATCACAGTGGTTGCTGTCTCCTACAGCTCTGTAGTAAACGGTATACTCGCCTACCGTAGTTGCGCCGGGCAATGTAGTAAACCATGTTAAGCCGTCGAGTGAATAAACCATATAACCGCCGTTAGCAACTCCGGGATGAACCAGGTCATGGTAAGAACCGTCGTCCCTGATACCCTCGATGGGGACCGGAGGAGTAACTACCGATGCCGGTACATTGCCGTCAGCAAGTACTGCCGGAGTCATAGTAAAAAACATAACTATTGCTGCTATAGAAGCTGTTAACTTATTTCTTAATGCTTTCATTTCACACGTTTCCTTCTCGCTATGGTGCATAACATTACTATTATACCGCATGTTATAATTAATTTATGAATAAAGACCTTGCTTCAAGTCAGAATAAGAAGGAAATAATCCTCAATCTCGTTATAGTCATACTGACCATAATCGGTACTGTCATTATGTTTACGAGCAAGGCAGGAGACATCGGGCTTCAGTCTGAAGGCGTCGAGAACCTTAAGTTCTACACGGTTCTATCGAATCTTCTGTGCGGTCTTGTCGCACTGATCTTCCTTGTACTAAAACTTCTTAACAAAGACACCGACCGTCTCCTCACGCTTAAGCTTGCTGCAGTATCAAGCGTATCGGTTACATTTTCCGTCGTAGCCTTCTTCTTAGGACCCCTTTACGGTTTTCTAAAGCTCTACCGTGGAGGAAATTTCTTTTTCCACCTCGTGGTCCCCGTAATCGCTATGATCGAATTCGTAATCATAAGAAGGCCTGCCATTACTATCCGTCATGCAGCACTTGCTGCTGTTCCCACATTGCTTTACGGTTTGGGATATATCGGAAATATCCTGATAAACGGCATCGGCGGTCCATGGCCTGACACAAACGACATCTATGGTTTCCTTAACTGGGGTTATCCTGTCGGTGTGATCATCTTCTTATGCATCACACTCTTATCCTTCGGAATCGCACTTATCTTCCGTAAGATCAACAACAGGAAACTATGAACGGATTCGATCTGTTTTGCACAGGGCATCTTGTTATACTCGGGCTCTTCCCTGCCATTGTCACTTTACTTACGATCCTTACCCTTAGGATTCCTTCAAAAGCATCCGACACACTGATAAGAATCTTGTCCGTTATCGTGCTTCTCGCGGAGACCTTGCAGGATATCCTGCTTACTTTAGAAGGCGGGAATATTCTTAATTATCTTCCCTTGCATCTATGTAACCTCGGGATCTTCGTAAATCTCATCGCATCATTCGGCAAAGGCCGGGTTCGCGCATTCTTCTCCGAGGTATCACTTACTCTCATCGCGCCCGGCGCAGTATTCGCGATAATAACTCCGGATTGGAACTACAGACCTATTATGTCATGGCTCCCGCTTATGTGCTTCTTTACGCATATTCTTATCGTAGCCATTCCGGTTATGATGTATGCCACAGGCTACTCCAAGCCTTCCTTCAGGCACTTTTACTATCCCTATGCTTTTCTTATCCTGGCTGCGGTTCCCATCTACATCTTCGACCGCATAACAGACCGCAACTACATGTATCTTCTCCGTCCCGCCTCCGATTCACCTTTGGAGTGGATGGAATCATTCATGGGGAATCCCGGCTACCTGGTCGGAGCAGCCATAATGCTCGGCTTAATTCTTGTTGTGATCTACACCCTTCTATGGGCAATCAGATATCTGCCCTCTGCCTTGCGACGAGCTTTGCAAAGTAACCGTTCGCATTAATAAGCTCTTCGTAATTTCCCTCTTCGATAATCTTGCCATTATCCATTACAAGGATCCTGTCACAGTTACGGATCGTGCTTAATCTGTGGGCTATAACGACACGAGTGCAGTTAAGTGAATCAAGTGCATCCGACACCTGCTTCTGCGTCTTGTTATCAAGAGCTGACGTTGCCTCATCGAAAATCAGGATCTTCGGCTTCGGGGCAATGGCACGGGCTATCATAAGTCTTTGCTTCTGGCCTCCCGAGATACCTCCCTGGCCTTCTGAAATAACAGTATTCATGCCCATCGGCATCTCTTTAATATCATCGGCGATACCCGCAAGTTCTGCGACCTTCCAAGCTTCATCCAAAGTAAGCTGAGGGGCCGAGATAGCGATATTGGAATAGATGTCTCCCTGGAAAAGCTGACCATTCTGAATGACCACTCCGATATGCTTACGAAGCGATCTCGGATCAAGGCTGCTGATCGACTGGTTATCGTAGCAGATGGCCCCCCTCTCGGGCTTTTCGAATCCAAGGAGCAATCGCACAAGCGTGGACTTGCCGCAGCCCGTGCGGCCTACTATCGCCACATATTCACCTGCTTTGATGTTAAGGCTAAGATCATCGATAACAAAATTCGTGTTCGGATCATAACGGAATGAGATGTGTGACATCTCGATATTGCCGCTGATCTTGGACACAGTCTTCTTCTCTTCGGTTACTTCAGGCTCTGCCTTAAGGATAGGTTCTGCCATCTCAAGAACAGGCTTAATGGCAGCAACCGAGATAGCAATTCCCGCAAGTGACTGGAACGCTCCGGCAACACGGGCATACGCTGCATTAAACGCGTAGTAATCGCTTACGCCCACATTAGTCTTAACCGCAAGATAGTAGAGAACTATGGTACCGATTAAAGATACTGCTGTAGTTATAACTGCATTGATCTTTAAGAACGTTGGCGGATTATAATCAAGTCTTGCACTTCTGGAATAGAGGTTGGCCCATCTTGCGAATACTCTCTTCTCGGATCCAGACAGTCTTATCTTCTGCATTCCGTTAAGCATCGCATAACTCATGCCGGCTTCCTTAGCCTGAAGTTCCATCTTCTTACGTGTTACGCCGATCTGGACGAGTGAAGAAGCCAAACTTAGAACGACCGTGGAAACGATAATGATGATCGAAGGTATAACAAGAGCCGGAGCATAACTGAAGATCTGAGTTATATAAAGAAGTGACATGATACTCGTAAGTCCTATTGACAGCACACTGTCTATGATCATGCTGCAAAGTGAACTTACGCTGCTTACACGGGACGACAATTCACCTGAAGAATAATGACGGAAGAAGCTTACGGGAAGCGACATAATTCTCATCATTACCGAGGACTCGACCGCCTGCGAAATCTTGATGTTTATCCTCGACATAAGCAGCGTTCTTACAAGTGTTATCAACTGTGCTGCAAAGGCACTGCACAGAAGGAAAGAACCTACTCCAGCAAGAAGGTTAAGATTATGGCTCTGAATTATGGGACCTGTTATCTGGCTGTATACATGAGGTTCGATAAAGCCTACGAGAACAACGGCAAGAGTTGCAAGCAATACAAGAACTATATCGCCGTAAGATATGCACTTTTGCATGTAAATAAGAAGATCCGGAATCCCTATCGCCTTCATCGGAAGAGGATGGTAGAAACAGATCGCTTCGCGGACAAAAAGTCGGGCTGTCTTCTTCGTCACCCTTATCTTCTTACCCGTTACAGCATCGTAGTAGTAATAACCCGATATAGTACCCGGAATGAGTGCCACGGCAGCGCCCGTATCCTTCATCTTCGCGAGCATGGGACCGTATGCATCTTTATGCCAGTCTTCTTCGAGATACACCTCACGCACCATGATTCCGAGCGGACGGAATACATACATCATCTGCTCGTCGACATCCTTGATTCTCTCAGGAATCTCGACCGGCTTATGATGATAGTACTTGAGGATCTGGTCGAGTGCTTCCTTCGCGATCAGACGTTCGTCCTCAAGACGGGCGGCACTCCACTTATCCATGACGACACTCGCCATATGGAAGAAAGAATCTTCCAATGCGCTTTGGTCGCTCTCCATGCGTTGACGGATTTGTTTATCAAACCAACCCACGCTTTCCTCCTTACTCAGACGTTACAAGTTCGGTATAAAGACCGCCCTTGGAATACAGTTCTTCGTGCGTTCCGCGCTCTGCGATATGGCCCTTATCAAGGACAATGATCTCGTCGCAGTCACGTATCGTGGACAATCTGTGCGCTACCACGATACAGGATATATTTCTCTCTTTCACGGCATTAACAAGCTCGTACTCCGTCTTGGCATCAAGTGCGCTTGTAGCCTCGTCAAGAATGATGACTGACGGATCCTGAGCAAGCACACGCGCTATCTCAAGTCTCTGGCGCTGGCCGCCAGACAGATCTTTACCATTCTCGGTAAGTACTGCATCGTAGCCTCCGGGGCGCTGCAGGATATCGTCATGGATCTGGGCATCACGCGCTGCAAGGATTACCTCGAAGTCCTTGATGGATTCGTCCCACATGCGGATGTTATTTGCTATGGTGTCTTCGAAAAGCACGATATCCTGATCCACCATCGCGACTGAACCCGTAAACACGTTTCTCGGGATGGAACTTATCGGCTTGCCGTCAAAAAGGATCTCACCCGACCAAGGCTGGTAAAGGCCTGTGACGAGCTTACTTACAGTAGACTTTCCGCATCCGCTCGCACCGACTATGGCAACTCTTGAACCGGGCTTAATGTGAACGGAGAAATCCGTTACTGCAGGTGTTCCGAGTCTTGAATAACCGAAGGTTACATTCTTAAGCTCTATCTCACCCTTAAGCTTATGGTAATCCTCTTCCTTAACATCGGAACCGTACGACAAAGAAGGATCATCTCTGTACTCCATAACGTCTTCAACACGCTCCATGGCCGTACGCATTTCCTGGATAGTCTGGCCTGCACCGATCATGGTCATGGCAGGCCCCATGAACTGGGCAAGAATGCCCTGGAATGTCGTGATCATACCGATGGTAAACTGACCTTTGATAGTTAATGCGACACCCATGAATAACACGATATAGTTGCTGGCAGCTGAGATGAACTGCGGGATAAGGCCGACACTTGAATTCATGGTAACGAACTTAACGTTCTGGGAATTAACCGCAGCCTGATATCCGCTCCACTTACGGAAGAATCCCTCCTCTGCTCCCGATGACTTGATGGTCTCAGCCATGCTTATTCCCGCCATTGTAGTTGAAACAAGTTTTGCGCTGTCGCGCATCTGCACGCGAGTGAGGTTTACCCTTTTCGATGAGAGGTATCGTGCGCAAAGCAAGTTCAGTACAAGTGAAGTTAACCCCACGGCAGTCATGACGATGCTGTAGCGAATCATGATAACGAGGTAGAACACCATCATAACGGAGTTAATAGCAAGAGGTGCTACCGTGTTAACCAAAGTTCCCGCGATGGCAGCATTGGTGCCCTGACGCTGCAGGATATCACCCGTCATTCTTTGGGAGAAGAACTCCATGGGAAGGCGAAGAACTTTCCACATGTAGGAAGCATTACCCTCGATAGCCATCTTACCGTTGATCTTAAGGCTGTAGACGACCTGCGCCCACATAACGATCAGCTGGAATATTGCCATTACCATCATCACGCCAATGAAAGCTTCAAGCCAGGACTTCGCTTTGCCGCTAAGAAGGTAATCATAATAAACCCTGGATAAAACAGGATTGATGACGCCGAACAAACCGGTTATCACAGATGTCATAACTACAAAGACAACCGCAGGTGCAGCACCCGTAAGTCTTTTCTTCGCGAATTCTATAGTGCTCTTGCGCTTACCGGAAGGAACGAAGTTCTCACCCGGTTCGAATGTAAGAACAAGCCCCGTGAAAGACGTATCAAACTGTTCCATCGGGATTTTAACAAGTCCTCGTGCAGGATCATTAATGACAGCCTTATTCCCCTTGAAGCCGTTAAGCACTACGAAATGATTAAACTCCCAGTGAATAAGACAAGGGAAAGTGCCCTGCTCCTTCAAAGAATCGACCTCCATACGGTAACCGTGAACCTCAAGGCCATAGTTTTGAGCCGCAAGATAGATATTCTTCATGTTGGAACCGTCGCGGCTGACACCGCAGTCGATACGAACCTTCTCAAGAGGAACCCACTTCTTATAGTAAGCGAGGATCATCGCAAGACATGCAGCACCGCACTCAAGAGCCTCAAGCTGCATGATGACTGGAACTTTCGCGACTTTATTCGTAACGGGCTGTTTTACTTTATCTTTCGCCATAACGACTTAATTCCACAGAAAACTCACCGGTGTAGTTGATTCGATGATAAGGTCAGCCTGATACTCACCATCTGCGTAGCTTCCCATGTCATCTTCGAAATTAATCATGAAAACAACCTGGTTATCGGCTACAGCGACTGAATCAACGGTGCCGATATGGTCATCAAATCTAACCTGCATACCGACCTTAACCATATTAGTCAGGTCTTCGCCGGCCATATAACCGTAGTAAAGTCTCTCGTTGACTTCGGTTGAAGAATAGATATTCAAAGTCATCGGGGCAGTATTCTCGAGAGTTGTTGTGGAAGCATATACGATGAACCCTATAAGCAAAAGAGTAATGGCTGACAGGATCATCCACAATCTGGGACTCGTTACACGCATATAGTTGTGCATTTCCTCAGGTGAGGTTATGTGATCCAGACTCTTTTTACGGAAGAGATCTTCAGCCATGAAAGCAGCCTCCAAATTTAATCTATTAAAATACTTTTATATTTTAGCATCTATGATATAACTTAAGAAGTCGGTTACATACTATAAAAGTAAAGGATTGATTAATGATCTATGAAACTTAACTATAAAAACACTATCTTTGTCGGACTGGCATTTATGTCGATCATCGCCTTCTGGCAGCTGTATGACAACGTAGTTCCTTTGCTTCTTACAACGACTTTCCACTTAAGTGAGGATGTAACCGGAATCATAATGGCAGCAGATAACGTATTGGCGTTATTCCTCCTGCCCCTGTTTGGAAAGATCTCTGACAGAACACAGACAAAGATCGGTAAGAGAATGCCTTTTATCCTTGCAGGAACACTCATAGTTGCTGTACTTGTTAACCTGCTCCCCATCATCGACAACGGGTTTTATAGCGGCGAAACATCCCCATTCTTCGGACTCGTACCATTCGTCGTGATTCTCGGCATGATCCTCATAACAATGTCCGTATACAGATCGCCAGCGGTAGCGCTTATGCCTGACATCACGCCTAAGCCTTTGCGTTCAACCGGAAATGCCATCATCAATCTCATGGGGGCAGCAGGCGGTATCATCTATCTCGCATTTACGGCTGTTATGTATCCTAAGTCAAAGACTGAAGGACTCGAGCATGTAGATTACCAGCTTCTGTTCGTATTCATGTCCATCTTCATGGTCCTTTGTGTATTCGTGATGTACAAGGGAATCAACGAACCCGTTCTTACTAAAGCAAATGAAGATCTCGAGAAACAGCACCCTGAATGGGATCTTACTGAGACCAACCCCAGTACCGGAAGCTCAAGACTCCCTGCTGACGTGCGCAATTCCATGATCTTTCTTCTTATATCGATCGCACTTTGGTATATCGGCTATAATGCCGTAACCACATGGTTCACCACGTATATTAAGGTAATCATGGGAGAAGGATTAGGCGGAGCATCTACATGCTTCCTCGTTGCCAATGTAGGTGCCATCATCTCTTATATTCCGATAGGCTATGCCGCATCTAAGTTCGGAAGAAAGAAGATGATCTACTTCGGAACTTTGCTTCTCGCCGCGTCTTTCGGCGTATGCTATGTATTAACCACAACGGCTGATTCTGTTACCGTTCCCATGTATATCACTTTCGCTTTGGTAGGCGTTGCATGGGCATCAATCAGCGTTAATTCACTGCCTATGGCCGTTGAGATGTGTAAAGGTTCAGACCTTGGAAAATACACAGGTCTTTACTACACGGCATCAATGGCAGGACAAGTAGTTACACCTATTCTCGCAGGATACCTTCTTAAGAATGTTTCCTACAAGATCCTGTTCGTCTATGCCACTGTCTTCTCGTTCTTAAGCTTCGTCACAATGACACAGGTTAAGCACGGCGACGTCAAAGCAGAGTCACTAAAGGGCTTGGAGAATTTCGAAGAGATGTAATTGATCAGAAGCGGCCGCCGCCACCGCCGGAGTGGCCTCCTCCGCCACCACCGCCGCCGCCAAATCCGCCACCGCCGGAAGAACTCTCATGCTTGATTCTTCTTGTTCTGGTAACACGGTCATTGAGCACGAGGTTAGAATCATCCGTGCTGTAGAACCTTGACTCGGGCTTCTTGTCGAGGCTTCTCGGAGAAGTTACGATCCAAGTTAAGAACCATGCAAGAAGCGCAGGAATGATCAACGAGAAGAAAGATACATATCCAAGATTATCGTAATCGTAATCACGAAGATCATCGAGAATGTTACTTAATGCCTCGTAGTATTCACCGTTCGACAGATGGTCTCTTTGCTGTCTGAACAGATCAGTACATTCATCGTCATCTACGGCAAAATAAGCTGTGCCGTAAGTGTAGATCCAGAAGAAACGCTGGCCTGGCTCATCGAGAGTAAGGTCAACGAGGATACAGATACCTGAGTTATTTACAAGGCTTGTCTTAATGCACTTATCAGCATAGTAGTCACCTGCGAACTTGGCGCAGTCCTCGTCGCTGTTCGAATAAGATCCGCCTTTGTGTCTTGTGGTTACGATGACTACATTGATGTCCTCTTCACGGGAAAGACGCTCTGCCATTTCCTCAAGTTCGTGGCTCTCACTAGTTGTGAAGATATCCGCATCGTCGTCTACAATTACCTTCTTGGAAGGAGACTGGGACATAAAAGCATAGAATGCGATACATACGATTACGAGTGCGATGAGTCCGATCACGGAAACAACGCTCATCTTACCCATCTCACCTACGATGCTTACGTTCTTATTTGTTTTCTTGGGGGCTGTGTTGTTGCTCATCCTACACTACCTCCCATGATAAGACCTAAAATAAATCTCGCGATTACAGCACAGACTGCAAGGGAAACAGAGAAGAACATCGTCTGCTTAACCTTACTTACGGGAGCCTTTCCTGCAACTTCTCCCGTCTGTCCGTTCATGGCGAAGTAATAGTACTTGCCTAAGTACTTGTAGCTCATGAACCACACAGGAAGAAGCGCATACTCAGACTTAACGGGATTGACCTTGGTATCGTCGAGATTAACCCTCTTCGTGTCATACCTCTTTAGCTGCTTGTCTACTTCCTTCTTCACATAATCGTGACATGTATTCTTAACTCTTTCAGTAAGCTGCTCTGAAGACTGGTCGTAACGGTCTGCGAAGAAGCCCGGAAGATACTTGTAGTCGTAAGGAATCATCTCCTTATAGTCAAAGGGCTCGATAGCTTCCATGAGCTCATCATCGATACGAGTCTCTCCGTCAAAAGGCACTCTTACCCAGTTTATCTCGCCGTTGATGTTAAATTCGTAATCCTTGATGATGGTGTAGTTACCGCTCGTCGTGGAAGTGGTAGCCGTTCCCTGCTGGTTCACCTCACCATGCACATCGAAAAGCCAGAACGGCACATAGAGACCCGTAAGCTTCGCGATGTTGTCATTGGATACGAACTTTACCGGAGTATACTTACCGCCTTTACACCACTTGATGAAAGCTTCTTCTGCTTTCTCACGGTTGTACTTAAACGGAATGATGTACTTAGGCTGGAACTGTCCTGAAAGGCGCTGACTGATGATAGCGGGAGATCCGCAGAAAGGACAGAATGATGCGGATGTTGAAGCATCAGACAATATCTTGCCGCCGCAGGAATTACAGA
>JAEEGL010448968.1_pt1 | contig 27761 bp, 13 predicted proteins | sample 9134231 | NCBI WGS metagenome assembly JAEEGL01 (sample SAMN16246548, study PRJNA631951) | gut metagenome | biome: gut microbiome; feature: rumen; material: fiber-attached | host: Bos | place: Iran: Karaj | collected 2018-10
GGCAAGTCGGTCACCAGCCATGTCGCGAAGAAAAGTGTCCACGTATGTGTTCTCGAAAGAGGTACAGTATTGCTCCGAAAAATCCCCGTCTATTGCTGGTTTTCGGTTAACATAAGGGATGAGTGCTTTTGTACCGTTAAGTTCCCCCATAGAAGACCCTTCGGAGAAATTGAACTCGGCCGTCTCGTGTCGCACGATGATGGAGTCTTTGAATGTGGTGACGAAACGGTAGGCCACGCCAGAGTTGTAAACACGGAATATCACCTGATAGTTTCCCTTAAAACTGAGCTTCAGCTCGTTATATTGGTCTTTGATCTTGCTTTTCCGATAAAATGGGGCATTCACCTCCTGATTGACGCTTTTCCGCTCTTTCTTCACCACTTTCGGGTTTCGACCCAAAACGGAGCAATCGTCCATCTCCAGACCGATGACAGAGGGCTCCAAAAACGGAGCGGGATTATCTGCCGTATAGACTGAATATCGTAATTGTCCAGACGAACCGTCGATTTTCACCATCAGTTTGCCGTCGGGGGAGGTGAGGGTTTCGGTTTGCGCGGACAAGGCGATGAACAGTCCGCAAAACAGCAGAAGGAGGAGGTGTTTTTTCATAATCGGAAGGTTTTAGGCGGCAAAGGTACATATTTTACGGATATGTACAGGAGTGGCATTCTCGTCATATAGATACACCGTAGAGACGCAAAATTTTGCGCCTCTACAGCGTTCTCTTATTGAGACAGCATCAATTGAAGCTGGATGCCGGTTTGGAAATTCATCCTGTTGTATTGGTTCTGGTTTTTGGGTCTGTTGATGGTCTGGTCGTAATAGAACTTGAGACCCACCATGCGGCTGAACTGGTAATCGGCTGCCACGTTAATGGTGATGTCCAAAGAACCCGATGTCACCTGTTCGTCATCTTCCGTGATTCTGCGCAACATCGTCTGATTGTCCTTCAAACCGAATCCGGCGGTTAAGTTCAAATCGCTGACGAACTGCCGCTTCATGCCTGAAAACACAAGTCCGATTTTAATGTCTTTGAATCGGTAACCTGCAGAAACGGCCACCTCCTTGCTCATGGTTTCCGTCAACTGGGTGTTAGCGAAGCTCAAGGAGATATTACGGGACTGTTTGTATTCAACTTTCAGCAACATGCTGTTTTTCAAGGTCATATCAAAACCGATGAGTGGGGAGAACTGTTCTGTCAATGCCATCTGGCTGAGTTCATTTGTGGGAATGAAGTCCCCGAGAACGTTGTAGGCGTTCGGGTACCCGTTGGCATCCGCAGTGTAGGCAATATTGGTCGAATAACCGTTGACATTATAGTTACAGGTGTAGCTATGTGTGAGCGAGAAACTTTGGAACACCTTGTTCATTCCTTTGACTTTGGTCAGGCCGTTGTAATTGAGACGCCAGTTGGGAAGTGGAATTTTCAGGAAGGGGGAGAAAATGTTGGATTTTCCTGCATCTTTGCTGAGATACGTGGTGAAGAAAGCACCCATCAGCACATCTTGGGAAATGGCACTATAGCCAATAGGATATCCTGTTTCCGGATCCACCTCGCCAGTGTAGTTGGGATTGTTCTCGGCATAACGCTGGGACAACTGTTCTCTCACAGCACGGAATTCCTGGAACAAATCATCGTGGTTTTTGAAGAAAGTGCCTAATCCGCAGTATGTCATACTGAACGAACCGGAACGTTGAGGGGTGTAGTGTGACACGTTACCCATCTCATCCACATGGAAGTATTCGGAGAAGTTTTCTGTGAAGTTGCGGTTCGCAGAAACGTCAATTCTGAAATCCTTGAAAGGTTCCACAGAAGCTCGGAAATTCATCACCTGGTTCTTTGTCCGCTGATAAGGAGAATTCATCAGCGAGTCGGTGGTCAGCCAGTGGTCGCGCGCAGCAATAGTTTGGATGTCTGGTTGTCCGCCGAACATGAAGAGGAAGCCGGGCGTGCTGGTTTCCTTACTGTGACCCACCAGCGTGGCTGAATACATATAACCGGGCAATGTTGTTCCGCGTCCTTGTGAGTAATTGGCCGAAACATTTCTGACAGACATCAGCAGACGCAGCGTCCCATCCAAAATTAACTTGCCGATTTGAGGCTTGTCTTTCAGTGAGTCATTTTTGTCTCTGTTCTTTTTGCCCTTCTTGATCTCCTTTTCTGTTTCATCTTCAGAGTCTTCTTTTGAATCTTTTGAATCTCTTGAATTGGCATTTTTACCAGATTTGTTGTTTTGACCGATGCCTTGGTTCACTTTCTTCAGGTACGGAACTGAATTGTAAAGTGTTACCAGATTCAATGTGGCATTTCCTTGAATATTCTGCGAGTTTTGGATGGTATTGCCGAGGTATGCAAGGGAGAGTGCCGATGCGGTGAAGGTGTACATGGAAGTGTAGCGCACATTGGCATTCACGAATTTGAACAATGGGAATTTGTTCAACGGAATCTGGTAGGTGGCATTGAAGTTCTGTCGGTAGTCGGTAGTGCGTCCACCTTTGCCGAGGCAACGCCACAAAGAGTCTTTTTCCGTGCGAGTGTCAATACGTCCTTCCGGTTCGTCAATGCGGGCTGATGCGTCAGCCTTGAACTCCAATTTCAGACTTTGGAAGATGTCCCAGTTGAAAGCGTAGTTCCTTGTCCAGTCGTACGATTTCACATAGTTGGTGTCGATGATGATATTGCCCTGGCTCTTGGGACGGTACTTGAACTCCTGCAGGTCTCGGTGCATGGTGGTACGGAAGGTGATATTCTTCGGCATGGGGGTCACGTTGAAGTCGCGAATCAGCTGCAGCCACTTGCTTTTGGTCCATTTTGCCTTAGAGAAAGGCCGGTAGTTCTTGGGATTCGTGCTGAACGTGTAGCCGATTTCCCCGTGATGGATGTACTCGTTGTTCATCTCCATATCCTCGTTGCGCTGGATCATTTCAGAATAGGAGTAGGAGAAGTCGAGGTTTTCGATATCCCAGGGGTGCATTTTGTTGTTGCCTTTCGAGAAATCACGTTCCTTGCGGACGTTCATCAGGTTCACATTCTGCCGCTGAGTGACGGTGTTGGTCATGAAACGCAGGGAGTCACGGGCTTCGGCGGTGGGAAGATCTGACAGTTCGTCTTTCATCTTCACATCCGGATTCAGCGGGTTGTACTCCGGTTGCACAATACCGAGGGAGTAGTCGTAGTGAATCGGGATTCGGATATTCCATTTTTCTGGGAAGAAAAGTTTTCCACCGTCAATGTTGGTGGCAATGTCCACGTTGATGTTGGTCTCATGCGACCTTTCGGTGATGGATTGCTCTAACGCTCCGTAACCGGGGGTCGAGTATGTTCCCGACACGGTGAGGTTTCCAACATCGGCGAGGGTGGCGCGAGCGCGTAAGAGAGCAGCGACCCCCTGGCGGTCATCAAAGCCGCTCAATCGCAACTCGTTGATCCAAACCTCCACGGATTTCGCCAACATGTCATCGTAATAGCCACTTGGATCGGCATTCTGGGTGCGTTTCTTGGGGTTGCGAATACCAATCATGATAGTCGTGACTTCACCCAAGTTGGGGTTGCCCACCACGGTTATCCGATCTTCACCGTTTTGAAGCCCTATCGGAGGATAGGGAATGGTGTTGCCCGGGTGCATGCCGTTTCTGACGGCGGCATTGCGCTGCATTTTCAAGGACACCAAAGAATCCAACGTGACATACATGCGGTTTTTCTCCGGCCAGATAGCATTGGTATCGCGCCCAACCGTCCAGGGAGTGATTTCCACAGGAATCTCGTATTCATAGTAGTTCTCCGTGAAGTCGGAACCCAAACGGATGAAAACCCGAACATCGCCAGGTTTGAGGTCATCGGAAGACTGGACATCTTCAGCATGGATGTACATCTGTAGGTTGTTGAACTGGCGCAGGTCGTATGACGTGTTTTTATACACGGCACGAGAATCACCGTCAGGCAAATTGACCACTTTCATGGTCAGGGACTGCTCGTTTTCGTTGATGAGCTGGGCGGTCATTCCGTATGACTGTTCACGGACAATGCCGGGAGGGAGCATATAAGGAATCGGAACCCGATTAGCGTTCTCCTCCAAACTCACCGTTCCGACATAGAACGAACACTCGCCGTCATCCTGGGTCGGGAGGTAGTCGCCATCTTCACGCAGGCTCAGGTTGTATGAACGCCAGTCGCTGCGCACCAGCTCGAAAGTGGCCAGACGGCAGATAATCGGTTCTTCGAAATCCTTCAAGAAAACACGCATGAAGCGTATGGAGTTGTAGCCGGCCATATTGTTCACAACCTTGTCGGGATTGTGAATCGGGATACGGAACTGATACCATTTTGTGGCCGGACGGCTGCCATCGGGAAGCGCTTTGGGATGCCCTTCATATACATCATTGATGTAGTTTTCACCCACCACCATTTTGTCGGGTGACAGGTCGATAACATACTGGTAGTAACGTTCATCCTCGCTCAAGGTGTTGTCGTTGTTCATGTCCTCCATGTTCGGCATACTGGTGGCGGAAGTGGGGTAACTTTCACCTCCCTGGCCTTGTTCGGGGGAGTTGCCTTCGGCATTATTAAAACGTTTGTAACGTTCGGTTATCTTCACATCGTCGGCATCATAGTCGCTGCCTCTGAAATAGTGGTAATCATCGGCAGACGGGTCGGCGACAGCCATCTGGTAAGCCTGTGAGCCTACGCCGAAAGCGGCCGCGATTCTGTCAATAAAGGATTCCTGGAAAAATTCGGCCTCACGGGTGGAGGGCAATCCGTCGTAACCAACATCCTGATAGACGCGGGAACCCGATTGGTTATCAAAAGAGTTGATAACCATTTGTTTGGTGGGAACGCGTCCCCAAGCAGTAAACTCAACATCCTCATCGGTGCCGTCAGTGGGCAGACCGTTTTCATAGAATTTGCGTCCGTCTCGTAAAATGTCTTCGGAAATGTCACCCAAGTTAAAATAGAGCTTACCGCCTTTGTGGTTGGGATTTTCAATGAACGGGTCCATCATCCAGAACTCGATGTATTCGTAGTTGGAGGACTCGAAGTCGGTGTTGTCGAACTTCCGCATGATACCGCCCCAACGGGTTTCGGGGTCACGCAGGGAGCCGTCCTCGTTCAAGCCTCGGGAGAAGCCTTCCGAGCCATCCACATCATAGTTGTAAGCACCGCGTTCGGAGGGATAGTAAGCCAGATTGAACACAGTCATCAGAGTGGAAAGTGCAGTGGTGGGCTGCTCCTTGTAGGGGAACAGCTCGGGTTCATACACCGCACGTGCGTAAGGTCTCGAAAGATCTTCAGCGGTCAGGTTTGACGGCACTGCTGTTCCGCCGTTGTAGAACAGCGGGTCGATGGTGTACCAGGCGAGGCGGGCACGGTTGAAACCATATGCCAACTGGCGCCGCACTGAGGAGGAGACGTTCACCGGCGACGCCTCCGGGAAGAGGTCGGGCTGACCCTGCGGCGTGGAGGCTAACACCCAGTTGCTCATGTTCATCAGGTCGATGGTCGATTTCGCCGACTCAAAGTTGTCGATGTACGTGGTTCCGCTCTTGCCTATCTGGCGGTTATGGCCGGGGATGAAATGAGCGAACTCACCATCCAAATTCAGATACGACTTGGTGGTGGTGTGGTGGAAACTCAACAAGTCAATGGCTTTGGTGATGAATGGCATTTCGGTCTTGTAGGCGAAATTCATGCCCCATATCAGGTTGTTGATAGGCTCGTCCCCGTAGTTGACCTTGTTGGTGATCGGACGCTCGCGAAGGTTCAGCAAGGTCGCTCCAACAGTGAAATCCTGAGAGAAGACATAGTCCAGATTCACTCCGAACATCCGCTTGTCCATCTGGTAGTTGTCGTCTGTTTCCGGTGTGACGGTGATGGGCGTTCCCGAAGCCAGGATGCTTTGGTTGATGATGGTGACCACGCCCATGTCATAGTTGACCGTATAGTCCACATTCTCCGTCAGCGCGACACCGCCAGCGGTCACTTTGACCGACTTCGTCGCACCTCCGCTGGGGAAATGGAATTCAGAACCGTATGACGAACGGTAACTACCTTCAATGTAGTACTTGTTTTTGTTGGTGATCTGCTGTGCCATCGTTTTCGTCATCGTATAGAGCGAGTCGAACGCATACTTGTCGGCCAGCTCCGGATCGTCAAGTACAGCACGCAAATCCTTGCCGAAAGGTTCGGTGGTGGGGAAATAGACCCGTCCGTTGGTGGAGTTGATGGTACCACCGTTGGTTGCCGCCCCGTCAATGAAGTCGAAAACTCCGTCTGGGGTGGGGTCTTGCTGCTTGTTCAAACGATCCAATCCCATCAGTCGAATCAAGGGGATACCCTTTTGGGCGCCTTGCGTGAAGAAACCGTTGGGGATTCCCTCCCCATCACCGGTGTAAAGGACATTCAGACGGAACTTGTCAGCGGAAAGCTGGTAGGCGTTCAGACTGTAAACGTTCTTCATCATAAGTTTCCACAACGGCGACTTGGTATTCAGACTGGAACTCTTCAACAGTTTGACACGAATACAGTTCGGTGTGGCCACCTCGTTGGAGAACTCACCCACCTGGTAAACGTGGTCATCACCGATGACCGTGTATTGGAACGCCACGGCCAGTACCTGGTCGGCAGCCAGTGCCGAGTTCAATGAAATGAAACCCAATTTGGTGTTCACCGTGTATTCGCTGGGGGAAAGCAGTCGGGCACTTTCCACTTTTTCGTAGTCTGTCCCCGATTTCATGCCGATGGACTGCATGTTGCCAGACACATTGGCGATATTACGGATAAGGGAACTGTCTGCGTATGTTGTCAGATTGTTGATGAAGTTGTCGGGATATTGGCCTCCTGCGTATGCGGGGTTGTAGGAAATGTTTGAAAATTCGGGATCATATTCACCCAAATCTGTAAAGGCCACAATGTTGCGGTTGTTTGTGGTGGCCGAACCCACCGTGGTGCGCCATACTTCAATCTTGGTGATAACGATGGGAGAACCAACTAAAGGCAATGTGCTGAGGTATTGATTGTAATGTTCTTCGAAGAAATGACCGAGGAAGAAGTGCTTGTTCTCCTCGTATTCATCGGCGCGGAAATAGAATTCGGTCTCTTCCGCCCCGCCGGAGATGGTGATGGATTGCGAAGAGCTCTTCTTACGGGATGCCACCGCCGTGATAAACAGGTTTCCGAACTTAAGCTGCGTCTTCACACCGAACAAGCTCTGACTGCCCGTAATAAGGGTGCTGTTCAACGGGAAAGTGATGTCACCAAATTCTATCAGCTGTAGAATGTCATCCTCCTTTCCGTTGTATTTCAGCTTCAGCTGGTCGGTTTGGGTGGTGGTGACGGCCAGTTCATCGGTGGAGTAGTTCAGGTTGAACTCGATTTTATCACCGATTTTAGCTAACAGGTTCAGCTGGATGTCCTCGTCAAAATCAAGCTGCAAATTCTTTCTCTTCTTTACAGGAATATTGAAGTTGTCGGTCTTGGTGAATTTGGCGCCCAATTTCAGCCCGACGTTTCCGGACGGACGGATGTCTATCGTGTTGCTGCCGAAAATGCCTTCGAAAATATCACCTCCGATGTGCAGTTGCGGAATCAGGCCGCTGCCGGTGCGGGATCTCGCACTGCTTCCGATGCTTCGGCTCTGGTTCTGCCAGTAATCGTGGATGCTTTGCTGCAGGTCGTAGTCTATATACTCGTTAACGTTCATGTAAGCGCCCGGTCCGAACGGGGTGTTACCTGTCATATACTGGAAATTGTACGTGTTGGTGATCGGGTCGTAGATGATGGACGGTCCGATGCCCGGCGGATTCTGTAGATAGAACGGATTGTTAGAAGGCGGGTTCAGGGGGTTGTTGTCCGGTTGTGGCAAGGTGGGGGGATTGGTGTCAGGCGGGAAAATCGGGTACGACAATTGAACCCCCAAGGGCAAAGTATTATGCACCCTAAAACCATTCGAGGCACGCAGACCCACATGCCCGAATACAATCACAAAAAATGCTAATACGATAGCGTATGTATATTGTTTTACTTTCAAGTTTCTCTTTTTTACAACAGTTTCAACGACTTCTTAATAAGCTCTTCTACAGACAGTTGTATGCCTTCTGACTTTATTATTTTATCCAAAACAGTTTCTGCCCCGGACTTCGGGAAGCCCAAAGCAACAAGAGCAGATAACGCTTCATATTTATTATTATTGTATGACACATTAATTTTTGTTGCATCCGCCCAGGAAGCTTTCTTCGCTTTGTCTTTCAATTCTATCACGACACGCTGCGCCGTCTTGGCCCCGATGCCTTTTACCGACTGGATGGCTTTGACGTTTTCGGTGGCGATGGCGTTCAGCACCTCACCCACACTCATGGAAGACAGAATCAGCCTCGAAGTGTTCGGACCGATGCCATTGACCGAGAGCAGCAGCTTGAACAGTTCGCGCTCCTCTTCCGTGGCGAACCCGTAAAGCACCTGCGCATCCTCCTTCACGATGAAATGCGTGAGCAATTTGATTTCCTGCTTTTCCTTGATTTCGGAAAACGTCGCCAGAGAAATGTTGACGTAATAGCCTATCCCGCCTGCGGTCTCGATGACAACATACGCAGGATTCACTTCTTCTATTCTGCCTTTGATGTGGTTTATCATATTCAAAAAAACAAGCGGCAAAGATACAAAATTTGGGGTTATCCTGCCCATATCATTTTTCTTCGCAGGAATACTGGAGCGGAATTCCCTTTTCAGCACAGAAACTGCGCCATTTTTCTACAAAGTAGGCAGAATTAGATCCGTCCGCCACCACCTCCCTGAAAGGAAGTTGCGCCATCATCTCGTCAGGCGGCATCCTCGGATTTTGGTGGAGTAGCAAACAGTCAATGCACAAACCTGTATTCTCGTTTTGACTTATGTTTTTTTGATTTTTAGTGAGAATGAAATAGTTTCTGTCATTAAAACGGATGAAATTCCCGCGCTTGCATAGGAAAGGTGTGTCAAAAGCGAAAGTGTCGATGGGTATTACCATGACTTCCAAATGGTGCTTCCTCGCATAATTGTTGATATTGTAACGGTAAGGCTCATCGTCTTCATTTCGTATGGAATCCGAGAAAAGCACCATGCGACCCTGGCTTTGGAATCCCATCGCACTACATTTCCGGATATGGTAGGCCAGAAATTCCGTTTCGCTGTTCAGCTGGATTTTCCGCACAGCAAAGGAGACACAGAAGAAGGTGAAAAGGGTGCAGGCACTCCAGAATATTTTGCGGCTTCTCCGATACCACAGCAGACATACGCATCCGATAACTCCATATAAAATCACAACCTGAACAATGTGGTAGTCAATGTTTTCTGTCACGGCATGAGGAAGTTGTTCGATGAATCGGATGATGCGATTCATAATGCTGATTTCCTTGGTTAGCAGCCATGAGACATATTGCGCTATAACGGGAATCAGCGAGAGCGGCAGCAGGGAGATGCCCGTGATGATGACGGCGAAAGAAAGGGCGATAACGGATATGTTGGAGAGTAGGAAATAATTTGGGAATCGGGCAAAATAGTAGATGGAGATGGGCGAGGTGCCGAGTTGCGCCGCTACGGAAACCGTAACCAGCCCCCAAAAGTAGTTTCCAATGCGGGTTCTGCACGTGTACAATGCCGCCAGTTTAGGCTGGAACAACACAATTCCCGCCACGGCGAGATAGCTGAGCTGGAAACCCACCTCAAACAGCAGCAACGGATTGACAATCAATAGGATAAACATAGACGCAAACAGACTGTGGAAAACATTGGTGTTCCGTCGCAACAACTGCCCGATAGCCACGAAAGTAAACATGGTGGCGGAGCGGGTCACCGACGGCGCTAATCCAGTGATGTGGGCATATAGCCAAATCACCAGCATGACCAGTATCGTTTTTAGGATTCTTGAACGGCGAAAAAGATCCAACGGTTTTAGCAGGAAGTTGATAATCATAAAGATAACCCCTACATGCATTCCGGAAACGCATAAGATATGGCTAACACCGGCAGACGAATAGGAGGCTTTCAATTCGGGATCCAAGGTATCATCGTCACCCAAAAGAATTGCTTTCAGAATGTCTAATTCCTCGCCGCTCATACCTGCGAGTGTGTAGATGTGCGTTAGCCTGTTACGGGTCTCCTGCGCAAACCGCTTCAACAAATTGGCGGGATTGTGTCCAACCTGTTCCCAAGCGTTCTTGTGTACATATCCAGTATAAAAAATCCCACGCCGTTGCATATACCGTTGGTTGTCGAAAGCGTCCGGATTGTATGGCGGTGGAATGCGCGACAATTTCGCATGAACGAGCAGAAGGTCTCCATAATGAAGTCCGGCAGCCTCCGACGAGGGCTCCAAATAGAACAAAACGGTTGTTTTGACAGATTGACCGGCAATGGTGTCAAGAATCTCGGCCGGGATTTTCACGCTCCTCTTGCGTAATGTTGGTTCCTCTGCCACCCGAACCACCCAATTGGTGTTTTTTTCCATCCATCCTGCGGGCAATGTCGGATGTAATCGCATGTCTGCTAATAAGATACCTGTTATAACAAAGGCCACACCCATCACGGTTGTCTGCACCGCCCGCCAGCGATACGCACTGACAAATGTCAGCAATAGGGTCAACAAATAAAACACACCCGTTAAGATTAGCAGTATGGGTCTGGTACATTCCGCAAAATTTGCGTAGTTGGCAATAAGAATGCCGACAACATACGGAAACAGCAGTTTCACGACAGGATAGTTTTGTATTTTCATGGTGATGTTTTTTGTTAATATTTTAATTCACAATGGTTTAAGTTTAATTTCTTTTTTTTAGTTAATAATTTGTTTACACGATGCAAAAATACATTTTTTTTAACACAATCAACAACGATGAAATTTTTAGGGTTGTCATATTGTGTCAGCGCAAAAAAAATGCGGGAAGGAATCTTCGTCCTTTTTGTATTTTTAAGACTCGAGGGTAAAAGGAAAGTAGGGACGTATCGCATACGTCCACCGACAGGGACATGGTTACCGCGTTTCCGTCAGCTGTGCGGCGGCGGCGTAAGGGGAAATCTGCTTGGACTGGATAAGAGGAAGCAGTTCTTCGATTTTCGTCTGTGTGGATTCGTTGTTATAGAATCGGTTATGTAAGGTGTATTCTATCCAATGATAGAAAATGTTGATTAGCTGCTCGTTTCGGGTTCTTTCGAAGCTGCCGTTTCCTTTTGTGAGCGTAACGAAATCCTGAATAATCTGCCATACCTTGTCCAATGCGAACTCTTCCCGAGCGGAACAGACCTCAACAGGCACGTCCCAGCCGTTGTCGTTTTTCGGGAACAGTTTCAGAGCAGCGCGGTATTGCGATGCAGCCCCCTTCGCCTTGGGCAGATTGTCGCCATCGGCCTTGTTAATCACCAGCGCATCAGCCATTTCCATGATACCGCGCTTAATGCCTTGCAGCTCGTCGCCGGCACCGGCCAACATCAGCAAGAGGAAGAAATCGACCATGGACTTGACCACGGTTTCCGACTGTCCCACCCCCACGGTTTCCACAATGATAATGTCGAAGCCGGCAGCCTCGCACAGGATGATGGACTCGCGGGTCTTGCGGGCTACGCCGCCCAAAGCGGATCCCGACGGCGAAGGCCGGATGAACGCGTTCGGATCAACGGAAAGCGTCTCCATGCGCGTCTTGTCGCCCAAAATGCTGCCCTTGGTGCGCTCGCTCGATGGGTCAATGGCTAGCACCGCCAATTTATGTCCTTGCGCGGTCAGCATCCCGCCAAAAGATTCGATGAACGTGCTCTTGCCCACGCCCGGAACACCGGTGATACCGATGCGCAACGAATTCCCCGAATGCGGAAGACAGCGTTCAATAATCGTCTGGGCTATAGCAATATGCGTAGGATTCTCGCTCTCAATCATGGTGATGGCCCGGCTGAGGATGGTACGGTCGCCGTCCAAAATCCCCTTCACGTAATCGTCCACGGTCAACTCGGCTTTCTTGCGCCGCTTGAAATTCGGATTCACCTGCATGGGCTGTTCTACGCCCGCGCGCTCCGTCAATGCCGATTCGTAATAGGGATTTGCCATCTTATTTCCAATTAAAATTGAACTTGACCGCCTCTTTCATCGACTCAAAATAGTGGAAAGTCATTCCATCGATGAAATTTTCCTTGATATCGTCAATATCTTTTTTGTTCTCCTTGGACATCACAATGTCGAAGATGCCACAGCGTTTGGCCGCGAGAATCTTCTCCTTGATACCGCCCACGGGCAGAAGTTTTCCACGCAGGGTGATTTCGCCGGTCATGGCAACTTTTTCGCGCACAGGCGTTTGCGTGAATGCAGAAACTAACGCAGTGAGAATTGTGATGCCAGCGGAGGGGCCATCTTTTGGGGTGGCGCCTTCCGGCACATGGATGTGCACCTTCTTGGTGTTGAAATCCTCGGAATTGATGCCGTAATCTTCAGCATGTGCCTTCAAGTATTCAAAAGCAATGGTCGCCGACTCTTTCATCACGTCGCCGAGGTTTCCAGTCAGCGTCATCTCGCCTTTTCCGGCACTCGTCAGCGCCTCCACGAAAAGGATTTCGCCGCCCACTGCTGTCCAAGCCAAACCCGTGGCCACGCCAAAGACATCCTTGTCGAGAGCCTTCTCCATTTGGAAAATCGGAGAGCCGAGAATATCTTTCAGCTCGTCAGGGCTGACGGTCGGACTCATGGAACCTTCTTGTACCAACTGAGCAGCGCGTTTGCGGATAATCTTGGCGATGGTGCGTTCCAGTCCGCGCACGCCCGACTCGCGGGTGTAGTCGCTGATGACCGCCTTCACCGTCTCTTCCGTAATAGTCAGCTGGTCGGCAGTTAGTCCATTGTCTTTCAGCTGTTTCGGGATAAGGTGTTTCATCGCGATAGCCAACTTTTCCTCCGCTAAATAGCCAGGAATATCGATGATTTCCATACGGTCCAATAAAGCGGGATGAATGCTGTTGAGGTTGTTGGCGGTGGCGATGAAGAGAACTTTGGAGAGGTCGAACGGCGTTTCGAGGTAGTTGTCATTGAAGGTGCTGTTCTGTTCGGGATCCATCACTTCCAACAGGGCCGCCGACGGGTCGCCGTTAACGCCCATTCCAGACACCTTGTCGATTTCGTCCAGCACGAAAACGGGGTTTGCGTAGCCCACCTTGCGCATGTTTTGGATGATGCGTCCGGGCATGGCACCGATGTAGGTCTTGCGGTGGCCGCGAATCTCTGCCTCATCGTGTACACCGCCGAGGGAAATGCGGACATATTTCCGACCGATGGCTTCGGCGATGGAACGGCCGAGCGAGGTCTTACCTACGCCCGGAGGCCCTGCCAGACAAAGAATCGGGGACTTCATGTCGCCCTTCAGCTTCAGCACGGCCAGATATTCGAGGATACGCTCTTTTATTTTCTCCAAACCGTAGTGGTCTTTGTCGAGAATCTCGCGGGTCTTTTTCAGGTCGAAGTTGTCCTCGCTGTATTCGTTCCACGGCAAATCTAACAGCAGCTCCAAGTAGTTGAGTTGCACGGAATAATCGGGGGACATGTAGTTGGTGCGTTGCAGTTTCTTGAACTCCTTTTCGAAAAGATCGGCAGTTTCCTGATTCCACTTTTTCTTGGCAGCGCGCTCGCGCAACTCGTCGAAATCCTTTTCCGTGGAAGGACCGCCTAACTCTTCTTGGATGGTCTTCATCTGTTGGTTCAGGATATATTCGCGCTGCTGCTTCTCCATCTCCTGGTGGGATTTGGTGTGGATCTGGTGTTTGATTTCCACAACCTGCAACTCGTGCGACAAAAAGGAGAGCACCTTATCGGCTCGAAGCATGATGTCTTGTGTTTCCAGAACATCCTGTTTTTCCTCCACTGTAAGGGTGAGATTGGAGATGATGAAATTGAGCAGGAATGTGTTACTTTCGATGTTGTTCACCGCAGCCATGGCGTCACGAGGGGTGCCGGGTGTCAGTTGCATGATGTTGCTCATCGTTTCCCGAATCATCATCATCTTTGCCTTAAACTCCTCGGTGTCAGTCACTTTGGAATCCAAATCGTTAGTTGGGAAAGGATGTGTGCAGCATCTGTAGTACGGGCGCGAATGCACCACGCGGCCCACCTCGAAAGCCTTGATGCCCTGGACAACCATCATGACATTGCCGTCAGGAATATTGAGGGTTTTGAGGATGCGGGCGATGGTGCCCACGCGGTACATATCTTTGATGGTGGGATCCTCTATGCTGTTGTCGCGCTGGGCGACCACTCCGATAGGTTCGTCGCTGTTGGAGCAGTCTTTTGCTAATTTCAACGACTTTTCGCGCCCCACAGTGATTGGGATGACCATACCCGGGAAGAGCACCGTGTTGCGAAGCGGGAGGAGGGCAACCTCATCAGGTATAAATTCCTCACTGAGTTTGATTTCGTCATCAACCGAAAGGATGGGGATGACGTTCGACTCACCATTCAGAAAACCGCCTGCAGCAATTATATCTTTTATCATTTCAATAGGTTACCATAAAAAAACTGACCTTTTTCGGGTTACAAAAAAGGTCAGCAAAAGTACAAAATAAATGGATTATTTCGTTTTGCCTGCTTCAAAATGGCGGGCATATTTGTTGCGGAATTTATCCACACGACCGGCGGTGTCAACCAGTTTCATCTTGCCGGTGAAGAAGGGGTGGGAGGTACTGGAAATCTCTAATTTCACGAGCGGATATTCATTTCCGTCTTCCCACACAATCGTGTCTTTCGTGTTGACCGTTGACTTTGTCAAGAACGCATAATCGTTTGACATATCCTTGAAAACCACGGTCCTGTACTCTTTGGGATGGATGTCTTTTTTCATAATATCAGTATAATTTTTTGTCGTTAAAATTGGGCGGCAAAAATACACTTTTTTTAATATCAAACATATCCCCTTTGCAGCAAATTTTTTCTTTTTTATATTAACCCCCTTTACGGCTGTATTTTCGTAGGTATCAGGTATCAGGTATTAGGTATTAGCCAAAAGCTAATGTAAGTTTCGCAAGCTTAATTCACGCAGAACTTGCGCTTCATTTTTTATTATTTGGGCGTTCCGGCGCGAGGAGACAACGCTTCCAAGCGTTGCAAAAAAGATGATCCACCCATTCTCACATATCGTTCCGCCCTCCATCCGCGCCGTCGGGCTGTCCGCTTCAATGATTTTTGGCATTCATTGCCGTTGGGCGTATGCGATACGCCCCTCCGCCCCTCCCCATGTATGTACGGGCGTATCGCATACGCCTCATGCCAAAAATCATTTCCGCTTCCATCCCTAACGCACACTCGTCCAAACAATTACACGTTTCGCGGCGAAGCACCCAATCCCCTCGTTCCAATATTCTTCCGCGCCGCGATCCCCCGCACACGACCCTTCCCCGGTGGTTTCGCTCCCGCTCCACCATCGGCTACAGATATGCACATCGCCTCATCGCTTCATCGTTGAAGAAGACGCTCGGGATTCCGTGTTTCTACCAAGCCCTTCAGCCTTATCCACTGATTCGCAGATAAAACAATATCCTCTGTATGTTACAGTTACATTCGCGAATGCACCCCGTTAGGGGTGCAGGGCTTGGTAGGAGAAGACGCTTCCAGCGTCGCAAATCGCAGGCCGTTTGGTCTGCGGGCAAACGGTTGCGGGAGACTGTTGATGCGAAGGGGGGTGTTGTTGTTTGTCAATATGTTACGGACGGGCGTGCGCCAGGGATTGCAGCGAAAATGGCCGGCGGTTTGCAGGTTTTTTAACCCCCCTTGGCCCCCCCTAAAGGGGGGAATCATCCGAGTGCAGTGGCCGGTTTCGGCCGGCCATTGAAGCGTAAAGCCCGACGGCGCGGCGGCAAGTAATAGCGATGATGGAGGTGGTGACGGTCTCACCTGACTTTGCGACGCTTGGAAGCGTCGCCCCCTTAGCCGCGCCGGGGCGCCCAAATAAAAAAGCGGATGATGCGTGAATTTAAATAGCTAACAGCCAAAAGCTAAAGCACCGTCACGGTACCATTGACGGTGTATGCTTTGCCAGTGTAATCGGTGCAATGGATAATGTAGCTGTAAACGGTGTTGACGGAAAGTTTGCCTCTGTTGGTACCATCCCAAAGGAAATTTTTGTCATTGGAGGTGAAAACGAGATTGCCCCATCGGTCGTAGATGGTAATTTTGAATTCGCAAATTTGGTTTTTGTCATAATCCGAAAGGGCGAAACTGTCGTTCAACGCATCGCCCTTGCTCGGAGAGATGGCGTTGGGCAGCCAAAAAGTGGGCACGCAAGGAGGAATCTGGAATCGCGCCGTGCGCTCACAGGCGTAGTTGCTGGCGGTCACCGAATAATTCCCGCTTTCCGTCACCGCGATGAACGGGGTGATGTCACCGGTGCTCCACACATACGTGTCAAAATCACCCTCTACGGAGAGAACGGTCTCTTTCGTGGAGCAGAAGTCCGGATTGGAGTTGTGAGACGCTAAAAAGGTGTCCACAATGGTAAGATGCAGCGTCACGATGCTATCGCAGTCGCCGGTTGAGGTGAAAGTGTTGGTATAATCGCCTGATTCGTAAATGGTTGCACCATTCCACAAATAAGACCCGCAGGAGGTCTCCCATATTTCGCTCTCGGAGGGATGCTGGATGTCGAGATGAAGTGTGACGGTGCTGTCGCATCCGTGCTGGGACACGAAATTCTTGACGTAGTCGCCGCTTTCCGTCAGCGTGTCGCCCTCCCAAATGTACTGTTCGCAGGCGAAAACCGTCTGCTCCTTTTCCCAATGGCGAAAGACGACCAGATGCAGGCGGACGAGGCTGTCGCAGCCGTTTTGGTCTTCGGCGGTTTGTATACCAGTGAACCAATCCCACGCCAAGTTTGGCTGTTGGTCTAATTCCTGGCTCAAGAATTCCGCGCTTATGGAGAAACCGTAATTCTCGTAGTCGTAGCCCTGGCAGATGGTGTCCACCAGGAAGGTGGTGTCCGAAACGATAAAATTCTGGAGTTCAACGGTGTCGCTGCTTGAGCAGGTCAATCCATCGACGATGGCACTGGCTGTGACGGAGTAAGTTCCCGGTTCCGAGGTGTAGAATCCCGAATCAGTGGAGCCAGTGTTCCAAGTATATTGGTAGGTACTGGTGGATGGAGTGGGCTGGAGATAAACGCTCGTTCCGGGGCAAACGGAGATGTCCTCCCCGAGATTCACTTTAGGCCATTCCTGTACCGTAACCTGGAATGTGGTGTCATACTGACAACCGAAATCATCGACCAAGGTCAGGCCGAAAGTGGGGTTGCCTGTCGTCTGCGGTTGCAGCGTGAAACCGTCAAGGACTTGGTCACCAGCGAAATAGAAAGTGTCCACACCAATGTTGTATTCCCAGACGGAGGGTAGCAAGTCTGAATTTAACGCCAATTCCCACTCTACGATGTATCCGTTGTCCATCTCCAACATGTCTTGCACCTGAATGTACCAGTTTCCATTCAACGGACAGCCAACCAGCGAGTTGAAACTTTGATAGGGGTGGTAAATCTGGGTCATGTTGGTCATATTAGAGGAATCCACGCTGTAGGAGTGATAGGTGTCGCCGAAATAGTTGATGTTGGAGTCGTCCCAATGAGGGTTGTAGTGACTGTGGAAATTACTGGTACTGAAGCAACTGCCGTTGCCGGGAGCATATTGGTATCCGAGAGTGCTGTTGTTGGACCACACATAATTCCACGGGTCGCCCATAGGATTCAGCGAAGCATTGCAGGAGCCGACATCCGGACGCCAAGCACTGCCCAGATTGACCCGGTAATACTGCGGGTTGTAATCCCAATAGTCGATTTGATGGTTCGGATTGGGCAGGATGGTGCAGGAGTTTCCGTTAGGGCAGTAAATCTGGATTTTCAGATCTTCAATGGCCGAATGTTCCATTTTGATGCGCACATAGAGGATGTCGTTAGCATTAGTGATGGTGGAATTTGGGGCAAATTCCGTAAAGGTCACATTGGAACGGTAGTAGATGCCGTAGGGTGGACAACTGATGCCATCAGGGAGGAAGACAGTGTCGTTTACCTTCAGCGAAGCATGCTGTGAATGACCTACCTCTTCTAGTATGATGTTGTCTGCGGCATCGTAACCAATGGTGGGTGTAATGGATTGTCCCTCGCATATCGCGGGGAGAGGGGGGATGCTGGAGATGGGGTTTGTGGAGGTGCGGACTCGGAAAGTGACGGGTTGTTGTGCCGGGCATGTTAGAGTGTCTTGAGCGGTGACACTCACCTCAAAGCCCATACCGGGGGTGAACACGTGCGTCAGACTGTCCATGCCGACCCCGCTCAGTATCACTTCCGGCTCCAGTTGCCAGCTGAAGGTTGTCGTGGCATCGTTCTGATTGTATCCGGCGACCGCTTGGTTGTAGTAGATACCATTCACTGCAAGATGCACTGTGTCGTTTGGGCATAAGTCAAGGTAATAATAGCCATCTTCGGGGTTGAGCTGGGGGAGATGGGAGCAGTGGGCGGTGTCCAATGCGAGTTGGAAAGAACTGCAGGCGGCGACGCAGGTGGCGTGCAAATGGAAGCCTTCGCCGTGATTGTTCCCGAACCAGGTGAGGAAGTACGAGGTCTTGAACCGCAGTGTGAGTGCCCCGCTGGTGTTGTATTGTGAGGCCATGAAAGTTCCGTTGTCAATGGCGGCATTGTAGGTGCTGTTATTCAAGATGGCGATAGGCGAACCTGTGGCCGTAGGACCGTCATAGATAAAGAGCGTGTCGTCGGCGTGGATGTCCAGACTCAGAACTTCAATGGAAACGCGGCCTTGGTTAGCGGAAGGCATCACAGTGAGCGTGTAGTTGTGTGACGGCCCGTAGGTGCCAGTAGCTCCGCCATCATCGTGAATACTTATGTCGCAACCGGTTATACTCGTCTGTTCGCCCATGTTGACGCTGGTTTGCGCCAGGAGGGCGTTTTGGATGATTCCTGCTAACAATAAGTATATGATGACCGCTTTTTTCATGAAAAGAGGATGAATCTAAAAAAATGGGTGCAAACATACAAAAAAATATCGTATTTGTTATTTTTGCAAAACAATTTTTATTATTGATAATTGCAGAATATTTTGTTGATTATGATACATTTGAAAGATTCTTTGTCCCGCTTTTTCGCGTCTGTTCGGCTGTTGTCTCTCCTTGTGGCACTGATTATGGCATGTTTAAGCGTGTATGCCCAGTCCGACACGCTTTCCGGCAAGCAGAAAAAAGTGCGCGACTGGAAGATTAGCGATTTCATTCAGATTCATGGATTTGTGGACACGCAATACGGTCACGATTGGCAGCGAGAGAATGACGGCACGCTGACGCAGAACGATGTCATCATGTTGCGTCGCGCCCGCTTCGAATTCTCAGGCAAATTCCATCCGATGATAGACTTCCGCTTGCAGGCCGATATGGCCTTCACCCCGCGGCTGATGGATGCATGGTTGCGCGTTAAATTCTGCAAGTATGCTCACCTCTGGATCGGGCAGATCAAGACCCCATACACGATGGACAACTTCCTGACGCCGTTGGAATTGGAGTTTGTGGAACTGTCGCAGTCGGTGGCGGCATTGGCAGGTTTTGTTGATGTCTCAGGAATTCCCGAATACGCCAATGGTCTGGAAATCGGGGCGATGCTGTCGGGTACGTTGGCGGATTACAAGCAGGGCGATGAGCGTATTCCCATCCTGAAATACTATGCCGGCATCTTCGGCGGCGCGGGCATCAACATCCGCAAGGACAACCTTAGCAAGGATTTTTCCGCACGGTTGGATTTCTACCCTTTCGTGAAGAACTTCCGGCTGTCGGGTTCGTTCTATTACGGCAACTATCCGCTGTATAAGGAACGTAACGCGCCACGCAACCGATGGTCTTGCGGCGCGGAGTACTTAGGCAAGCACTGGACGACCCGTGCCGAGTACCTGCAGGGCACCACGGGCATCGCTGAGGACGACCCGGTGACGGTTGATTCGGTATATCTGGTGAAGACGCGGGGACTTTACGCCTTCGTCGGCTACTGGTTCTACATGGGGTGGGGGAGCAAGAGCAACGTGCAGCAGCGCATCCGACCGCTTTTCCGCTATGACTACTATGTCGGTGACTGGCAGGAGCCGTTGACCACGTCACACTATTTCTCTTTCGACCTCGAATGGTGGCCCGAGGAGCACGTGCGTGTCCACCTCGACTACACGCTCAAGCGCCGTGCCGCATACGAGAAGTTGGGGCATTCGTTAGCCGCGAAGGTGTCGGTGCGGTTTTAACCTGTTTTATTCGTGTAAATGATTAGTGAAACTTTTAATGGCAATAGTAATTGGTGAACAGTGTTTGGATAAAGTCCAAGTTTAAGTTTAAGTTACAAAACTACTGTTGAAATGCGAAACTGTATGATTATGATTTTGTTGGCGCTGTGTGTGCCGATGTTGGTTCAGGCGCAATCCGCTGACACACTTGGGAGGCCTCCGTTGAAACCCCGCTTTCTGTATGATGTGGATGCAGCCGTTTGGTTTGACAACCGGGAATATAAAGAGCCGTTACAGACACCTCAGACGCTGTTTGCTGTGCGGCTTTCGCCTGAAATCGGGGTGGGCTTGACCGACCGTGAGGGTGGCGTTCACCGTTTGTCAGCCGGGGTGCATTACATCCAGCCGATGGGAAGCAACTGGCATGACGTAAGTCTCTTTCCGACCGTTTATTACCAGTACCGGTTCAAGGGGCTTTCGATGAGTTTGGGTGCGGTTCCCTACAAATATTTCATACGACAGCTGTCTGATTTCCTGCGTTACGATTCGATAGCCTATATGCATCCGAACATTCAGGGCGCATTGGTGCAGTATCGGTCTCGGCACGGGTTTGTGGAGGCTATGTGCGACTGGCGTGGCATGCAACGGCCCGACCAGCGCGAGATGTTCAGGCTGACGATAGACGGCGAATACGGTTATCAGGGACTCTTCCGCTATTTCGTTGGCGGAGTGGCGCAAATGAACCACAAGGCCAATTATGCAGCCCCGACACCTCGTGAGGGCGTATGTGACGATGTATATATCTCCCCGAATATCGGAATTGACTTCTCGAAACCTACGCCTTTGGACACCTTGTCAATCCGGGCGAGTTATATCTTTGGTTACCAGCGCCAACGGATAGATAACACGGTATATAAACCGCAGGGTGTGCTACTGGAATTTATGATTAATTGGCGATGGATAGGGGCGAAGAACACATTCTATTACGGGAATAATCTGATGCCTCTTTACGGGATATATGCCGATGACCTGAACCAAGGTGACCCGTTTTACCAGTCGAGGATTTACAACCGCACGGACTTTTTTCTTTACCTTGTGCGAAAATCGTTCGTAAACTGCTATTTCTCATGGAATATTCATTGGGAACCGCAGGGCGGTTTACAGCACCAGCAGCAGGTGATAACGGTGTTCAGTTTGGATGGAATCAGGCAGAAAGGCAAATTGCGTGGGTTGTTTGACAAATGACCTCGGAGGATTGTCAGACAATTCGTCACCGTTCCAAAAAAATTGTATCTTTGCGCTTTCTAACAACAAAATTGTAACATTATGGCTATCACAAAATTAGACCAATTAGTAGAATTAGTTAAGTCAAAACCGAAAAAAAGATTAGTCGCGGCCAATGCCAACGACGCGCACACTATCGAAGCGGTTTACGCCGCTGTGGAATTGGGCGTGATTGACGCCACACTCGTCGGCAACCCCGAAGAGATTGAGAAAGTGTGCAAGGAGCACAACTTCGACATGTCCAAGTTCACCATCGTTCCCGAATACGTGGACACGAAGGCTGCTGCCAAGGCCTGTGACCTCATCAATGCCGGAGAAGGCCAAATTCTGATGAAAGGTCTGCTACCAACCGACAAATACATGCGTGCCATCCTGAACAAGGAGAAGGGCCTCTGCCCGCCGAAGACCACCTTGTCGCACGTCACCGTCATCGAGAACCCGGCCTACCACAAGCTGCTCATCGTGGGCGACGTGGCTGTGATTCCCGCTCCCGAACTGAAAGAGAAACAAGCTATCCTCAAATATTTGGTTGAAACGGCAAAGGCTCTCGGTATCGAGAAACCGAAAGTGGCTTGTTTGGCCGCCACCGAGCAGATGTCCGTGGGCATGCAAGCTTGCGTTGACGCTGCCCTGCTTGCCGCTATGGGCAACCGTGGACAACTGGGCAATGTTAGCGTCGAAGGTCCTATCTCTTTGGACCTCGCCATTGACCCGGAAACAGTGGAAATCAAGAAGTTCAAGAGCGAAGTGGCTGGCGATGCCGACTGCCTGCTCTTCCCGAATATCGAAACGGGCAACGTCTTTTACAAGTGCTGCACGAAATTCAACCATGCAGAGCTGGGCGCACTGCTTAAAGGCGCCAAAGTGCCTTGTGTGCTCTCTTCTCGCGGTGACAGCGCCAAAACCAAAATGTACTCTATCGCATTAGCTGCTTTGATGGCATAATTTTGGGAAAGTATGACGGCGTTGGCAACTATTTTCGACTTTATCCATTTCCGCATCGTTGATGTCCTCGACATCCTGATTGTGGCAATCCTGCTTTTCGAGCTGTACAAACTGACGAAAGGCACTGCCGCCGTGAAGATTTTCTGGATGTTGGCCTTTATCTATGTGATATGGAAAGTGGTTGCCTATTTCCATTTCACCATGCTTTCCGACCTGTTGGGCGAAATCATCAACGTGGGTGTGCTCGCCATCATCATCATTTTCCAGCCGGAAATCCGCAAGTTCCTGATTTATATTGGTGATGGACGGGTGGTGCGCTTCTTCAGCGAACGGTTTGCCAAGCAGACGAAGACTACCGACTATTCCAGAGAGATCGAAGCGGTGAAGAACGCCTGTCGGCACATGTCAGCTACCATGACCGGTGCTCTGATTATTTTCGCCCAAAAGACCCCTTTGGACGAGTTCCTGAACACCGGTGAACTCATTGATGCCAAACCATCTGCGGAGCTTTTGGAGAATATCTTCTTCAAAAACAGTCCGTTGCACGACGGTGCGGTGATTATCAAGAACCACCGTATCACGGCAGCCCGTTGTATCCTGCCAGTGTCGAAGAGTCGTGACCTTCCGCAGGAAGTCGGCTTGCGGCATCGGTCTGCCATGGGCGCCACGGAATTTACTGATGCTGTGGCAGTAATTGTGTCCGAACAGACTGGCAACATCTCCATCTGCTACAAAGGCGAGATGACCCGTGACCTCACTTCTTCTTCACTACAACAGATGTTGGAGGAAATTCTGACAAAAGAGTAAGGTTTTTATCCATCAACGCAAAAAAAAGGAGGGTTTTGAGACAAAAATCCTCCTTTTTTTTCTCTTGTTGTGAACTCCCCAGCTGAATTGTTCATAACTTGGCCGCTTTTGTTGACAAAATCTTCTTTGCTTCCATAATGTAAACAAGTCGGATTTGCTATCTTTGCGCTGTTTGTTTTGAATTGTTGTGTTGGCACTTAATCAATTATGAATAAAAAACTTACATTTCAAATTTATTAAAGTATGAAAAAAATTTTACAGTTAATCAGACCGTTCCGCGAAACGCGGAACATTGTCGCCCTCTGCCTCGCATTCTTCCTGTGCGCGGGCAGCCTTTGGGCGCAGACAACTACAACGGAGGAGGTCACTTTGTCAAGTGGGTCATTCTCAACAGACCATATTACTTGGACTTGCGCAGGTGGCAATGTTGCCATTACGCAATTAAAAGGAACTGGTTCAAGCGCAGTGAGTGAAAACTACATTTCTGCACCTCGTCTTTACAAAGGACATATTTTGTCTTTTGAGGGCTTAAACGGCTACAAAATTACCAACGTCAGCATAACCTATGCTGGCAATTATATGGGAAATTCTATGACGGCAGGAACTGTGGTTTCTAATAACATTGTTACAGACAATACTGTAGATGTTGACAGAACATGGTCTTCAGATAACAATGGTACTCACGAAGTTTCATCTGTCAGTGAAGACGGATTATCTGTTATTTATATTCAAAATGTTGCTTCTACAAATGTTCAATTTAGACCTACTGCCATTAGTGTCACCTACATTGCCTCCGGCACACCACCTACCACCTACACTGTCACTTTCGATGCGGGTGATGGCACTTTTGTGGGTAACAACCACTTTCCGAACACAAGCAATACCAAGACGGCAGGTACATACACTCTTCCTTCCGCCGAAAGAAGCGGCTACACCTTCGACGGCTGGATGATTACAGGAGACTCCCAACTCTATACGAATAGTTATACCGTTTCTGACGATGTTGACTTTACGGCACAATATACTGAAAACGCCCCTCTTTCAGAGGGCACTGACGTGCTGAATTGGGCAGCAACAGGTTCACCTACTAACTATACTGATTGGACATATACGGCGCCTTCTGGAGCTGTCTATAAGGGTCAGTCAAGTGGCACCTATCAGTCCATCCAATTGAGAAGCAATAACAACAATTCGGGTATTGTCACTACCACATCAGCAGGTGTGGTGTCTAACGTAACAGTTGTTTGGAATGATAATACGGCATCTGGACGAACACTGAATGTATATGGAAAGCATACAGCATACACAGATGCCACTGATTTGTATGGTAATAACGCTGGTACATTGATTGGCACTATCGTTAACGGTACTAGCACATCGTTGGACATCACAGATGAATATGAATACATCGGTTTGCGTTCAAGTAGTTCTGCAATGTATTTGAATGAAATTCAGATTACGTGGGAGAGCGTTTCTCCTGCCGCCGTTGCAACTCCTACGTTCACTCCTGCGACAGGTACCGAGTTTGGTGATGAGGGTTTGAACGTGGCCCTCAGTTGTTCGACTGACGGTGCCACCATTTATTACACCCTTGACGGTTCCGAACCTGATGATGAAAGCTTAACTTATACAGAACCTATTTATATTTCCTCCACTACTACAATCAATGCCATTGCATACTTGAATGGTGATGCCAGCAATGTGGCCACCGCCACTTATACGTATATAGACCCCAACACTCCCGGCACTGAGAATAACCCTTACACTGTCGCACAAGCCCGCGCCGCCATTGACGCCAACAGTGGCACACAAGGCGTGTATGCCACGGGTATTGTTTCCGCTATCCCGACCGCCTATAGCACACAATATAGTAACATTACCTTCAATATCGTAGATGAGGAAGGCGATGAGGATTTCTTGCAGGCCTTCCGCTGTGCAGGCAACGAGGCCGCTGATGTCGCCGTTGGCGATATTGTCGTGGTCTATGGAAACTTGACCAAGTACAATAATACCACATACGAGTTTGGCCAAGGCTGTCAGTTGGTTTCCCTGACACATCCAACCGGTTTTGTTGCAGCTCCCACTTTCAGCCCTGAGGCTGGCATGTATAGTGAACCTCAAACGGTGACCCTCGCTTGCACGACTCCCGGCGCTTCCATTTATTATACCCTTGACGGTTCCGAGCCCGATGACGAAAGTTTGCTTTACACGCAGCCCATCACAGTTTCCACCACCACCACAATCAATGCTATTGCGTACGTGGGTGGGAATGCCAGTACAGTGGCCACGGCTACATATTCCTTCGTTTCTCTTGCGAACATATCTGACATTACAGAAGTCGGTGCTGCATACGAAGTCCAAGGCACCGTGGTCGCCACCAACAGCAGAGGTTTCATCATGGGCGATGGTACCGGATATGTTTATTACTACAACAATGGCGCAGTTAGCCAATCCATTGGCGACATGGTCACCGTGTCCGGCATTACGGGCACCTACGGCCAAATCATCCAATTCACCAATACGGCTACCATATCCGCAGCAACTTCTTCCAACTACAATGGCACACCTGCCGCCACCCTTATCACCGAGGTTCCGGATTATTCACAAGGTTATCATATTAGCGACTATTTTGAATTTGAAGGTGTTTTGACCAAAAACAGCAACAATTATTTTATCGCTGTTGGTGAAGATACGATTCAGATCTCTTATCCCACTTCAGCACAAGGAACAACTTTGACTGCTTTGGATGGCGTGACTGTTCATGCGAAAGGCTATTTCGCTGGCATTAACAGCAACGGCAGGTTCACCACCATGCTTGAAAGCGTGGAGGAGGTAGCCGGCGAAGAACCTTCCATCGTTGTTACGCCTGCCGAGGTGAATGTTCCCTATACCGCTACAGAAGGTGTTTTGACGTTGACATCAAATAATGTTGAACTTGATCTTGGCGTGGAGGTTCTTTGGTATGATGCCGAGGGTTCTCTCGTTGTCGAAGGGTACGATTGGATTTCAGCTGAAATCAACGCCGATATGAATCAGGTGGAATATGTTGTAGAAGCCAATGAAGGCGAGGCCCGCACGGCTTACATGAAAGTGTATGCCATGGATGCCGAGCTCAACGACGTTTATTCTGACCTCGTCACCATTTCACAGGAAGCCTACGTGGCACCTGTCCTTGACTATGCCACCCTGCCTTTCGAATTCGACGGCGGCAGAGCGGACATTGCAACCACCGACGGGTTGACCCAGGAAGGTCTTGAGTCCGACTATAGCTCATCTCCCAAATTGAAATTCAAAACTACTGGCACATGGGTGCTCCTCCACTTCAATGAGGAACCCGGCATGCTGACTTTTGACATTAAGGGTAACAGCTTCTCGGAAGGTACGTTCACCGTGCAAACCTCTGAAGACGGCGAAACCTATACCGATTTGGCCACCTACACTGAACTCGGTGCTATGCAAAGTGAAACATTCAACACCTTGGGTGCCGATGTTCGCTATATCAAGTGGGTCTATACGAACAAAGTCAACGGTAATGTCGCTTTGGGCAACATTGAGCTTCGTGCAGCCACTGACGTACCGGAGCAATATGATTTGACCGTCAGCGAGTTTGAAAATCTCGAAATCTTCACGTTTGTTGACGACCTCAATGAACTGGCTTTGGAAGGCGCTGGTACAATCCAAGTGAACGAAAATGCTAATGTGTCATTAAGCGTCAGTGCCAATGAGGGTTATATTATCGGTTCGTTAGTGGTGGACGGCGAAAACGTCACCTCCCAAATTGACGAGACGGGCATGTACACGTTTGTGATGCCTTCTCATAGTGTGACCATTACGGCAACCGCAATTGAAAATGTTCCCGGCAACTGGGTGCTGACTGACATTGCAGATCTTACTGAAAACGATGTGTTCGTCATTGTTGAGACGAAAGACGGTGTTTCCCATGCCATGGCGAACAACAACGGCTCATCAAGCGCTCCTGCCGCAGTGGAAGTTGTCGTGGTAGGCAATACGCTGTCAGGCGAACCTGCCGACAGCCTCCAGTGGAACATCAGCGGCAACGCCAACGACGGCTACACCTTCTATCCGAATGGTGACACCGAAAGTTGGCTGTATTGCACCAACACCAACAATGGTCTTCGTGTGGGTGATAACGAAGCTAATACTTTCAGCATAGATGCTGCATCCGGCTATCTGGTGCATGCGGGTACTGGCCGTTACATTGGCGTTTACCTCACCAATCCGGATTGGAGAAGCTATACGACAATAAATACTAACATTGCCGAACAGACGTTCGCTTTCTACAAGAAAGTCACTACTTCAACTACGCAGACGACTGCCCTGTCCTCTGGTGCAAACTGGTTCTCGTCGTATGTAGAAATCACGCTTGACGACCTGAAGGCCGCTCTTGTTGCCACGGGTAACACCGAAATCACTATCAGTAGTCAGAACCAAAACACCACCTACAATCCTAACAACGGCCGTTGGA
>JAEEGL011004166.1_pt1 | contig 27760 bp, 19 predicted proteins | sample 9134231 | NCBI WGS metagenome assembly JAEEGL01 (sample SAMN16246548, study PRJNA631951) | gut metagenome | biome: gut microbiome; feature: rumen; material: fiber-attached | host: Bos | place: Iran: Karaj | collected 2018-10
GCAAGTACTGGTGGTTGAACCAAGCGGCCTTGATGTAGTCGAATTTTGCGCCGTTCTTCGAGCATTTGCTGAGGTCGAAGAGTTTCACCATCTCTTCCAAGGACATCACTTCCTGGTCGTTTCCGGGGTTCCAGCCAAGCAGGGCAAGGAAGTTGACGACGGCTTCGGGCAGATAGCCTTTCTCGCGATAGCCGCTGCTAACCTCTCCGCTCTTTGGGTCGTGCCATTCGAGGGGGAAGACGGGGAAGCCCAGCTTGTCGCCGTCGCGTTTGCTGAGTTTGCCGTTGCCTATGGGTTTAAGCAGAAGCGGCAAGTGGGCAAAGCGAGGCATAGTGTCTGCCCATCCGAAAGCTTCGTAAAGGAGGACGTGCAAGGGTGCGCTCGGCAGCCATTCTTCGCCTCGGATAACGTGCGTCACTTCCATCAAATGGTCGTCCACAATGTTGGCAAGATGGTAGGTGGGCAGCTCGTCGGCACTCTTGTAGAGCACTTTGTCGTCGAGGATGCTGCTGTTGATGCTGACTTTGCCTCGAATAATGTCGTCCACAATCACATCCCTTCCTGGCTCAATGAGGAAGCGGACTACATATTGCTTACCTTCGGCGATGAGCCTGTCAACCTCTTCCTTTGTCATTGTCAGCGAGTTGCGCATCTGTAGGCGTGTGCTTGCATCATACTGGAAGTTCTCCACTTCTGCGCGTTTGGCATCCAATTCCTCTGGCGTGTCGAAGGCTATGTAGGCCTTGCCTCTGTCGAGAAGCTCGCGCACGTACATTTTATATATATCGCGACGCTCGCTTTGGCGATAAGGGCCGTGACTGCCACCGTAGCTTACACCTTCGTCAAATTTGATGCCAAGCCAGCGGAACGACTCGATGATGTATTCCTCGGCTCCATGCACGAAACGAGTAGAGTCGGTATCCTCGATGCGGAATATCAATTCGCCGCCGTGTTGCTTGGCAAAGAGATAGTTGTAGAGAGCGGTACGAACACCGCCGATATGCAAAGGTCCTGTGGGACTTGGTGCAAAGCGAACACGCACTTTATTCAGTTTATAGTCCATAGTTCTTAGTCCATAGTTAATAAATCCGTGCAAAAGTACAAAGAAAATAAGAATTAAGAAAGAAGAATTGAGAATTATTTCTTATCTTTGCAAACAAATAAGCAAATTGCATCATTGTAATTCTTAACTCATAATTCTTAATTCTTAATTGGATTCGTCAATGAGTCGCTACAATCATAAACACAAACTGAGCGTTAGGGAGTATCTCTACCGCATACTCTTTTCCATTATCGCAATTGCTATTCTTGTGATTTTCATGCCCTACGGCAACACTTCTGCCTATCACTATCAGAAAGGCGAGCCGTGGGACGAAGAGGCTTTTATTGCGCAGGACAGCTTCCCAATCCTGAAGTCTTCGGAGCAGATTGCCCGCGAGCAGGACAGCCTCAAGCAGTTCTACGAGCCTTATTTCCGTCAGGAAGTTGACATTCTTGAGCAGCAGTACCAAGCACTTCGGCAGGACTTTTCCTCACCTTCCATGCAAGGGACTCCCTATTATTATCTGCCTCATTTCCAGGAGAAACTTCGTCACATTTATTCGATAGGCATTCTCAAAGGGGAAGATATCGAGGGTTTGGGAGAGCAGAAGCCTCAATCTGTTCGCGTCTATCACGATAATGAGTCGAGGGCACGCGCTTTCTCTCAGCTTTTCAGCGAGAAGACGGCCTATGAGTTCTTGGTAAAGGAGGAGGATAGCATTCGCTACAACCACAACCGCCTTCATGGGATTGACCTGATGAAATACATCACTCCGAACCTCACCTATGATGCCGAGAAGAGTGCTCAGCAAAGGCAGGAAGTGGATGGCCGCCTGGTTCGCACCAAAGGCGTTGTCCTTCAGGGTCAGAAAGTTGTGGATAAAGGACAGATTGTGGACGACGAAGTGGAGGGTATTCTGCTTTCTTGGGAGCAACATCAGAAAGAGCATAAACTCAGTACGTCTGAAAGGTTGTCCCGCTTTGGAGGCCGCACCCTTTATGTTGCCATTCTGGTTGTCCTGTTGCTGATGTACTTCCAGCAGTTCCGTAGCGACTATCTCGACAGTTTGCGTACAGTCTTGCTTATCATGACCCTCTCGCTCATCTTCCCCATCATCACCTATACCATTGGGGCAATCAATGGGTTGAGCGTTTATTTGGTGCCGTATTGCGTGCTGCCAATCATGCTTCGCATCTTCCTGGATTCGCGAACAGCTTTCGTGACACACCTTATAACGGTTCTGGCTTCTGCCGTAGTGCTGACGCAACCCTTCCAGTTTATTGTGACGCAGACGGTTGCAGGACTTGTCTCCATCTATTCCCTTCGCGAGCTTTCCCAAAGGTACGAGCTTTTCCGTACTGCTGTTTTGGTCACCATCTCAACTATGCTCACCTATCTTTGCCTTGAGTTTGTGAGAGGAACTGCTGACGGAGGGGAAATCTTGAGCCGCTTGCCCTACATTTATCTGATGGTGGCTGGCGTGCTTTCCCTGCTTGTCTATCTGCTCCTTATTCCCATTGAACGTATCTTCGGCTTTACTTCCATAGTGACGCTTGTTGAGTTGCAGAACGTCAACAATCCCCTTCTGCGCCGGCTTTCCGAGGAAGCAAACGGCACCTTCAACCATAGTATGCAAGTGGCGAACCTTGCTGCTGAAGTTGCCAACAAGATAGGCGGAAAAGCCCAGCTTGTCCGTACTGGAGCACTTTATCACGATATTGGCAAACTGGAGAATGCCGTCTTCTTTACTGAAAACCAGAACGGACAGAACCCTCACGACAGCTTGAGCTACGAGAAAAGTGCGCAGATAATTATCCAGCATGTAGAGAAAGGACTGCGCCTTGCAGACAAGTACAAGCTGCCAGCTGTCGTCAAGGACTTTATCGCCACGCATCATGGGCGAAGCCTGACGAAGTATTTCTATGTCCAAAAAGTGAAGAGTGAAGAGTTAAGAGTGAAGAATAATAGTAACAACTCTGATGGAAATGGTAATTCTGATTCTTCACTCTTCACTCTTCACTCTTCACTTGAAAGCCAATTCCGCTACCCTGGCCCCAAGCCTCAGACTTTGGAACAAGCCATCTTGATGATGGCCGATGCTGTGGAGGCCGCTTCGCGCAGCCTTCCGGAATATACGGAAGAGAGCATTAATGCGATGGTAGAGAAGATAGTCGGCTCACAAGTCAGCGAAGGTTGCTTCGACGAATGCGCCATTACTTTCCGCGAGATAGCTGAAGCAAAAGAGGTGCTCTGTACCCGCCTCCGAACCGTCTATCACACCAGAATACAGTATCCGGAATAAAAAACAAACCCCTTTACGAGGCTTGTTCCTTGCTTTGTTCTATGTTTAGTGCCTTTTTTGATGAGCAGTTCCAATTCTTCGGATTTGGTTGAGATGGAGGTGGAGATGATGATGTCGTCGCGGTCAACAAGGAACATAGCACCACCACCTTTTCCTGCCCCAAAGTCGAACTGAATATTCCAACTGCGGGAGATTGTCCCATTGTCTCATGTCGCCGCTTTTTTTGACCTTTGGCGCTTTGACAAGTTCCGTGAGTTGGTTGATGAGTTGGCTCATTTGGGGGTTAACTTGTGACGGTCTCTCCTTCACTTGAGCCAAGGATGCCGCACTCATAAGCGCTGCTATTATGATTGATATTACCTTTTTCATTGTCTTATCTGATTAGTCTTGTTGCCAGAGATGGGTAGTTAAGTTGATTGCAGCGTCGCGATGCTGCAATTGCATTGACGCGATGCTGCAATTGCATTGTCGCGACTGTGCAACAAATTAGGCTGGTTAAATCGACAGGAATCTGCTGCCGCATCTCGCGATGCAACAGCAGGAAGGCGCCATTTATTAACTTTTGAAACCAAACTAACATGTTCTATTGTTCATTTGCAGGCAGGTCGCCTGTCCTTTCGAGGACGAAATCGACGGCTGAGAGCCAACGCCCCTTGAATTGATGACCCGTGAAGTCCGAGTCGCAGGAAACGCCGTAAGTGAGCTTGCCGTCACGGACTACGATGCCTTCTATCACGACCTTGCTCCAGCCGTAACCCATTCCGCCGTTTGCCAAAGCGATTCGAACGTCGTTGGGCGATATTTGTTCGTGCTTTTCGTCGGCTTCCTTGACGCGAATCGCAGCGTCGCGCCAGATGTCGCCACCGCGGTCGTCACAGGCGGGAATCTCTTTCAACAAGAGTTCGCCAGCCTTTGCAAAGATGAAGGCTCCCGTGTTGCCGCTATAGGAAGTGCGACCTGCGGCAGTCAATCTGTAGGTGCCTGGCTTGAGGTTCGTCTCTTTGTGTTCGGCTGTATATTTCAGTACGCCGTCCGCGTCGGCACAGGCATCAAGGTATTCGAGGTCGGGATTGCCTGTATAGTGCTTGCCCCAAACGGCGAAGTACGGACGTCCGCCTTCGTGCTTCGTCACGGTGAAGCCAATCTTTTGCAAGAACTTGTGACGCTTCGTGTCAGTCCATTCCAAGTATATCGACTCGTTGACCTTGTCCTTCAAGATGCTTTCCGAAGCCTTGAAGTAGTCTTGTATCTGAGGGTCGGAGCTCTTTGCTTTAATCTCCATATCGTAGAGTTTTTTCCAAATCAGCGCGAATTCTTCGGGTGTGAGGAGCCTTTCGTAGCGCGAAGCCTCACGTTTCAGGGCAAAGCCAATCGAGGCGAATTGCGGATTAGGAGTAGCCTTGCAGTATGTGGCGAGTGCTTCTATCTTGTTTTCCAGGCAGGGGAATCCGTCGTAGCGGTCGGAGAAGTGGTCCATTTGGAGCAGGACATCCCGATGATATTTCGCGCTAACTGCCCACTTGCCGTCAATATAAGTCGTGTCGATTTCCTGCTTCGGATTGTTCTTCACCGTTTCGCCCACCTTGATGGCCGTGCGGACGCTGTCCATCGTGACGCGGTCAACTTCATCCACGAGCGTGACAAATTCGGGGTTGTAACCCAGGAACTGGGTGAAGTAGCCCTGTTTCGTCCCATCTTCCGAGTCGCTCCAAGACAGGATGAAGCCATATACGAGTCCGTCTTCATCAGGGAAAACAATCATATATGTATTGCATTCGTCGTATAGCGGAAACCACACATCCGTCCCATTCACCTTTTGGCCTTCGACGAGATGAAGCGCTTTCATGGTTTGCATCTTATAAGGCAAGGAGTAGCAGTAGTGCAGGGAAGCCTTGTCGAGATGTTCCATGTAGCTTTGCAGGAAGTGTTTGATGGGCTCTTCCCCGAGGCAGGCGAACATCTCCGTTCTTGCGCTATCGTCTTGTTCCCAAGGATGATCGAGGATTTTCACTTGCTTGTCCTCGAGGAAACGTTGTGAAGCCTTTTGCATAGCAATTGCGTGCTCGTTCTTCTGCGCTTGGAGCGGCAAAGCCGTCAGAAGCAGGCCAAGGAGCAAGATGCTGAGTTGTGCGATTCTTTTCATAGTTTTTTGTTTTATGGAGTTAAATGGGGAGTTATAAAATGAAGTTAATTCGCTTCGCTTATGGAAGTTAGGAGGGACGATAGTTTGGGCAGCAGAATATGGTGACGTCCAGCACGAAGTGCTTAACTTCCACTTTAACTTCTTCCTATTACTCCCTTTTTAACTTCCGTTTTTAATTCATAATGGGATGTAATGTGTCGTGGTATCTATGAGGTATTCCTCTTTGTAGGCGGTTTCCACTTGCTTGTGAATGATTTTGTTCACCAAGTCCTTGATGCGCTCGTCGGCTCGCATGAGGCCGGTCAGTTCAGCCAAACAGCTGCTGTCTCGGCAGTCTCCCATCTGGTTTTCAAGTTGCGTGAGGTAGTAATAGAGACTGTCCGCAGCATTGGTTAGCACGACAGTTTTAGTCGAGGTTTGAGGCTCTTCGGCAGATGCTTGCTGTTGCCTCTTCAAATTAGGCGTGTATAGTTTGCGATTTAGGCGTGTTAAGTTTGTCAACTTAACGTGCTGCGTTTGCAATTTAACCACATTAAGTTTTGAGGTGTCGCTATGTGTCTTTTCTGACTCAACAGGTTTCTCCATCTTTTCAGCGAGTTGAGGCTGGTCTTGAGGCTCAAAGTCCTTCCAAGTGAAGAGTGCCACGACTGCAATCAAGACTGCGGCAATAGAGACCAACAGCCTCCCCCAACCCCTCCAAAGGAGGGGAGAACGGTTCCTTTCGGCAAGCAGGGCGTCGAAGAGTGCCTCGTCACGGTCAAGTTCACTCTCTGTCGGCAGTTCCCATTTCTCCTGCTCTATCGGGTGCTTCCCCTGTAGGTACTGGTCGATGAGTGGTTTTTTATCCATCAATATATCCTCCTTCCTTTAATATATTAAATATGGTGTGTCGGGCATGACTGAGCATTGAGCTGACCGTTCGGACGCTGATTCCCGTTGCAACAGCTATTTCGTTCGCCGTCATTCCTGCTTCTGCAAACATTCGCCAAAGACGTTGCTCGGAGCGTCGGAGCGTATGGGAGGCCTGCCGAAGGGCCTCTGTGAGTTCGTTTTCTTCTATGGACAGGTCTTCGCTTGGCGCAGGAAGTGTGGTTTCGTGACTGACCAGGAGCGAGGAATGAGGCCGCCGCTGTTCCCTTCTCCACACGTTGATGCACTCGTGCTTGGCAATTCGGATGGTCAGCCGCTCTGCTTCTGTCGGCGAAGACAAAGTATTCCAGGTCTTCCATAGTCGTATAACGGTTTCCTGCGCAATGTCCTCCGCGACCTCTTCCTCCTTGAAGAAACTCCGACCGACAGCTATTGCCTTCGAGCGAAGAATGTGTGCCAAGCGTTTGAACTCTGTGTGCTCCATACGCCTTTATAACGCTGGGAAGCCCTAAATGTTATGCGACAACAAACATTTTTAACAATTTTTTCTTTGTTTTCTTTGTAGTTTGGACAAAAAAGTGTAATTTTGTGCCGGTATAATGCGCTTGTGGTGGAATTGGTAGACACGCCAGACTTAGGATCTGGTGCCGAGAGGCGTGTAAGTTCGAGTCTTATCAGGCGTACAGCTTCCTCTGGGGGAGCGGCTAATTTAAGGTAATAAGGTTAAAAGGTTAAAAAAGGGATGAGTCGTAACACTTCTTTCATTTATTCTCTTATTCTTTTATTCTTCTTTGCAAGTTGCACGGAGAATATTGATACTTCGGCTCGCTATGTCTTCAGAGAACGTACCATAGCCGGCTATCTGGAAGACCATGAGCAGTTCAGCGAGTATGTGCGTTTGCTGAAGGAACAGAGGGTAAGCGACGTAAGCGAAACGTCTGTCTATCAGCTTATGACGGCATACGGATACTACACTTGTTTCGCTCCGACCAACAGCGCCATCCAGCTTTACCTTGACTCTCTTGTTATCAAAGGCATTATTCCCGAAGCCAATTGGGATGCTTTTCCCGACGAAGACACAAAGGATAGTATTCGAACCGTCCTTGTGCTCAACAGCATCCTCGATGGTACGAAACAGGAGAAGACATACGTCACCCCTGAGTTCCCGAAAACGAACGAGGAGTTTACCGTCAACACGATGGCCGACCGCAAAATCAGCGTGACCTATCCCAGCAAGAGTGACTTAGACAGCTGCTGCATCGACGGCATCTGTCCCGTCTCGAAGACAAACCGTGACATTGAGGCCATCAACGGATACATTCATGAGATTGGGTATGTCATCAACCCAAGCAACGAGACGCTCGGCAGCACACTCCACAAGTTCGGGAGCGACCAGAAGTGCGGCATCAGCATTATGGCCCGCCTCGTAGAGGAGTGCGGACTGATTGACACGCTCAGCCGTGTGAAGGACGAACGCTACGAGACACTTTACAAGACAGGCGCTTTCCCAAGCTTCAATTGGCAACTCCGCTCATTCCCGATAGAAGCGCCAGAGCACCGCAAGTACGGCTTCACACTCTTCGCGGAGACCGACGAGTTCTGGGAGACGGAACTCGGCAAGAGCCGTCAGGACATTACGAAGGAAGACATCATGGATTGGGTGGAGGACCAGGGCTACTATCCCGATGCTGTGAGGGATGACAAATATACGAACGAGAACAACCTCCTCAACCAGTTTGTCACCTACCACCTTCTGCCCTTGCGTATTCCCGTAGATAAGCTTGCCCTTCACTACAACGAGAAAGGCTACAACTACAAGATAAAGAATGCTGCACCCGTCATTCCCGTATGGGCACATTACGTAACGATGGGCAAGCGCCGCCTGCTGCGTTTGTGGGAGAGTGCAGAGAGCCATGGGCCGTACCTCAACCGTTTCCCAAAACTCAACAACGGACGTCAGGAGAACTATCACGAAAAGGAATGTACCGAGGAAAATCAAGGCATATTTATCAAAACCGACGAGAACTCGGGCATCATTAAGCTCATCAATGGAATCATTTATCCCATCAGCAAGCCTTTAGCCTATACGGATAACGTCCGCAACCAGCTTGCCAAGGTGCGCCTACGTTATGACTCATGGGAGCTGCAGCCAGAGGCCATGAACAACGATATGCGCCTCGTGACCGCGACAGACCGGTGCTGGTATTTCTCCAGCGACCCCGACAAGCAGTACTTCGAGAACATCACCGTCAACAGCAGGCAGACCAACTTTATGCTGTTGAGTGGTCGCGACCAGAACTGGCCCAACTATCAGGGCGACGAAGTGCTGGCAGAAGGAGTCTATGACATTACCATCACGTGTCCCCCTGTACCCAAAAACGGCATTTATGAGATACGTATGGGCGTATCGACCTATAGCGGCACGCGTGGTATCTGTCAGGTCTATTGGGGGGCAAGGAAGGATCAACTTGTGGCGCAGGGCATTCCCGTCAATATGCAGTTGGGTGGTAACAGCCAAGACAATTTGCTTGGCTGGGAAAAGGATACCGATGACGACGACTACAATGCCGAGGTCGATAAGAAGATGCGTAACAATGGCTTCCTGAAAGGACCAGAGTACATCGTGGCAAGCGCAGGTGGAAGAGAAACCAACCGCATGAATGCCGGTGCAACGCGGCGTATCGTAGTGCGTGAGCCGATGTCGCCCGACATTGTCTATTACATTCGATTCAAGACCGTGCAGCCAGACTACACAACCAAGCAGCTCTTTGTCGATTACCTCGAATGGTGTCCAAAGGAAGTCTATGACAACCCCGAAAACCCGGAAGACATCTGGTAACAGTTGTTTTAACGCGTTTCGTTTGTTAACGTACCACGTTAACCAAATCAATATACCGCGCTGCATAGAATAATTTCTTCTGCCTTTCTTCTTCTTTCTTCATTTTTTTTCGTACCTTTGTGGTGGAAAACCATAAACATTATAGATATTATGAAGAAAAGTTTGTTCCTTTTGGCAATTCTGTTTTGCCTGACTGCAAGTGCGCAGAAGAAAGTTATTGACTCAAAGACGACCTTTGCCCGTGAGGCTTTGCAACCTTTCGTTGACCGAGGCGAACTCCCTGGTGCAATCAGCATCTTCTATAACAACGGCGTGCAGGAGACGTGTTGCATCGGTTATGCAAACGTCGAGCAGAAACGTCCCATCAAGCTCGACAACGTCTTTATGCAATGTTCCCAGACGAAGGGCTTCTGCGGTGTGACCATCGCGAAACTCGTCGAGGAGGGTAAGCTCTCGTTGGACGACCCTGTGTCGAAGTATTTGCCTGAGTTCAAGGAGCTTTGGGTGCAGGACAGCGACAAGGATGGTATCAAGACGCTCCACAAGGCAAAGAATGTTCTGACAGTTCGTATGGTGCTCAACCATACAGGCGGCTTCCCCTTCGAGTGTAGTGCAAAACGCTCTGATGTTCGCGGCGGAGGCTGGTCGGGAGGTGCTCCTCTTCGTCAGGTGGCCAGTATCGCAGCCGGCTCTCCCATTATGTTTGAGCCGGGCACAAGAGATATGTATTCCAATACGGGCATTGACATTGGCGGTGCTATCGTGGAGGTTATTACAGGTATGAAGTGGGAGGACTATCTGAAGAAGGAAGTGCTCGACCCGCTTGGCATGAAATCGACCTGGTTTTGGCCTACCGACAAGCAACTGAAAACCCAGATTGAGATGTACGACGTCAAGGAAGGCCAGCCAGCTGTGTATCGTTTGGAGAACGGTTGGGAGCAGCGTCCCTACAACGATAGCCATGTTTTTGCTTCTGCCGGAGCAGGCCTTTGGACAACAGCCAACGACCAGTTGAAGTTCTACAAGATGCTGATGAATCTTGGTGTGGGCGATAATGGTGTCCGCATACTGAAGGAAGAGACCGTGAAAAGCATCCTTGCACAAACCACTCGCCCTGATAATATGGGCGGTTATTCGCTTGGTCTTAATGCTCCGAAGAAAGATGGAGAGAACGAATGGTTCGGTCACGGCGGAGCGTGGGGCACGAATTGTATGGTGAACTGGCACAAGAAGCAGCTCAAGCTTTGGGTCGTTCAGGTCAATGGCAGACAGCCTTGGGACGAAGCAAAGAACAAAGCCGCCGAGAAGTTCTTCTCGCAGACAATCGACACCTCTGGCATAGATGCCTATACGGGAAGAACGAAATAAAGTTAAAAAGTTAAAAAGTTGAAAAGTTAAAAAAGCCGTAGGATTTTCCTTATACTTATTCATTTATTCACCTTTTCACCTTTTCACTTTTTCACTTTTTCACCTTTTTATGATAACCAGTACGCAGAACCCACGCATCAAGCACTTGCTTCTATTGCAGCAGAAGTCGGCACAAAGGAGAGCCGACGGCTTGTTCGTTGTGGAGGGACGGCGCGAAGTGGAGCATTGTCTTGAGGCAGGCTTCAAGCTCCGCACGGTCTTTGTCTGCGAAGAAATATGCCCCCACCAAACCTCCCCGAGGGGAGGCTTTCGGGACGGTCACTCCCCCTTGGGGGAGATGGAGGGGGGCCGTGCCGTCGAGATTGTTCCCGTTTCCCCCAACGTTTATGAACGCATTGCCTATAGAGGTGGAACAGAGGGTATCGTAGCCATAGTAGAGGAACGCAAGATTGGGCTTCGTGACTTGAAGCTCTCGGACACTCCTCTTATTGTGGTTTTGGAAAGCGTGGAGAAACCAGGAAACTTAGGTGCCGTGTTGCGAAGCGCAGATGCGGCAGGAGCCGATGCCGTCATTGTTTGTGACCCACTTACCGACCTCTACAATCCCAACCTTATTCGCTCGGCCATAGGAGCCGTTTTCACAGTTCCCTGTGTAGCATGTTCCACAGAGGAATGCATCGCCTTTTTTAAAGAGAAAGGTATTAGCATTCTTACGGCACAACTGCAAGACTCGAAACTCTATTATGATACCCCGATGACTGGCCCTACTGCTATTGTGATGGGAACAGAGGCAACAGGACTGAGTGACCTTTGGCGCAAGGCAGCTGATGCACATATCCGCATCCCCATGCTTGGCCACCTCGACTCTCTCAATGTCTCGGTCAGTGCCGCCATCCTGCTTTTTGAGGCTGTCCGACAAAGGCAAACTCTGCTGTAAACAAAGAATAAGGTGAAAAAATGCTTCAGAGTTACTTGACTTTACGGAAAGAATACTATCTTTGCAGAAAGAAAATAAAGAAACATACAATTATGAGTGTAAAACGACTTTTGGGTGCAGTATTGCTTTTGCTGGCATTCTGCTCAGTTGCTTCGGCGCAGCAGCGTTTGGACATCAGGCTCAAGGACAAGAGCATTGTAAGCTGTTCATTGGACAACATCGACTACATGGAAATCGTGGAAGGTGCAGCCCCAGGCGAACTGGACGGCGTCTGGTATCTTGGCTGGAAGGTAACAAGCAACGGCTCCGGCACAACTACGGATATGAACGGCTCAGAAATGCTGGTCTTTACTGCTGGTCCTAAGATGCAATGGATAAAGGCATCGTCCGAGATTGTTTACGACCTGACTTATCCTGAAGGCGGTCCTAAGGAAGGCTTGAGCTTTACTGGCATAAAGGAAGGCTCTACAACAAAATACACTTTTCAAATTATTGCTTGGGAGGAAGATGTAATCGTCATCAAACAGTCAACGACCCGCTATTACTTCTATAAGTCGAAAGATGCTGCGATAAATGCAGACTTTGTTTCATATCCCACTCGTTCTACAATATACACCGATGGCTCTAAACTCTGGGCGGCCAACATCAAAGGAGGCGCCACGAACTCCCAAATTACCCCGATGGGCAAGCATTTCAATGACTTTCCTGCTGCTACCGATGAAGACAAGGCATGGCTGGCAAACCCCAACAACCAGCCTGATTTGAGTTATCACGAGTTGAGCGGTTCTTGGACAGCACAGGCAATCACCCTCTATCCCTTTGGTTCTCCTGTTCCTGCAGACGTTAACCAGCACACCATTGGCGACTGTTGCATGTGTGCAGTCTTTGCTTCCCTCGCCTATATCTACCCCGAATGGATTAAAACCATCATTCATAAGAACGGCAACAACTATACCGTGAACATGTTCGACCCCAAGGGCAACGCCATAGATGTAGTGGTTGATAACAAGATGCTAAGCGGCCAAGTCACCGGAAAGAACGGTAAGTTCTGCTGGTCATCCATTATGGAGAAGGCTTTGATGAAGTGGGAAAGCCGCTTCCATTGCAACAAGATTGGCGGCATTGGCACAGAACATGCGGCTCCTCCATTCACTGGAAATGGCAGCAGCTACAGCTTCAGTCCCGATAAACTCTTTAATTCTGAGTTCGATGTCCTTGTTGATTATGCTTTGAGCAACGGTTTGATTAGCATCGGTGGCTTCAATGTGGGCGGCCTTATATGCGGCGAGATGGAAACCATTACAGGCCATGCCTTTACGATGATGTACCCCGACGAAGGTGCCGACTACAAGTTCGTGATGCGTAATCCTTGGGGTAGTGGTTATCCAACTGATGGTAAGCTCAAGATTCCTAACAAGCGCGAAATCCTGAAGACCATTGATTTCCGCCTGGTTTATCCTGGTGGGCAAATGGCTCAGTACAAGAAAGAGGACCTTGGTGGCTATACTCCGCCCAAGTTCAAGCCAATGTATATGGACTTGTATCCATCAGAGGAAATGCTGCGAATGTATAATCTGAAGAGCTATGGGCACTTCAATTATGACCCGCAAATACTGGAGGCAGAATCAGAACTTGAGGAAGAATCGATAGAAGAATAGTTTCCCGTTTCATGTATATTGAGTGAATCCCCTGCCGGAAGCCTTTAAGACTCGCCGACAGGGGATTCCTCTGTTGTTGGAAATGCTGGGATAAACTCCGGGTTTATCTCATGTCTTTAAGGTTCGATGAGCTTGAAGTCGAGCTGTTTACGGTAGAGGTCGGCGCGGGCAACCTGCACTTTCACGGCGTCTCCAAGGTTGTAGCAATGGTGATAACGGCGGCCTTTCAGACAATAGTTCTTCTCGTCGAACTCGTAGTAATCGCCTTCCAATTCGCGCAGAGGTATCATTCCCTCGCACTTGTTCTCGTCTATCTCGACATAAAGCCCGAACTCCGTGACGCCGGAAATCGTGCCTTTGAAGATTTCGCCCAAGTGATCGTTCATGAACTCGACCTGTTTGTATTTGATGCTTGCCCTTTCTGCTTGTGCCGCCGTCTGTTCCATATCGCTACAATGTTCGCAAAACTCCTCGTACTTTAACTGGCTTACATTTCGTCCGCCCTCTGCATATCGGGCAAGGAGGCGGTGTACCATGAGGTCGGGATAGCGGCGGATGGGCGACGTGAAGTGCGTGTAGTAGTCGAATGCCAAGCCATAGTGACCACAATTATATGTGCTGTACTTGGCTTTCATCATGGCTCGGAGGGTAATCATCTCGATGACGTTCTGTTCGCGTTTGCCTTTAACATCTTCGAGCAAGCGGTTCAGGTTGCGGCTTATCTCTGTTCGATTGCCTGTTGTTTTCAGCTTGTGGCCGAACTTCCTTACAAAGTCGGAGAGGTTAAGAAGCTTTTGCGGGTCGGGATTTTCATGGATACGATAGGGCAGAACCTTTGGCTTTTGGTTCTTCGGAACCTTTCCGATACTCTCGGCAACCGTGCGGTTAGCAAGCAACATGAACTCCTCAATGAGCTTGTTCGCGTCCTTTGCCACCTTGAAATACACGCTTGTCGGGTGTCCGTCTTTGTCTATGTTGAAGCGCACCTCACATCTGTCGAAGTCAACAGCACCGTTAGCAAAGCGCTTTTGGCGCAGAATCTTTGCCATGCGGTTGAGGACAATCAAAGACTCAACCAAATCCGGACCCTCTCCCAACCTCTCCCTTGTAGGGAGAGGAGCAGATAGTTTTTCTGCTGAAGAAGTATCTTCTCCCCTCCCTACAAGGGAGGGGTCGGGGGTGGGTCTGTCGTAATCTTCATCGCTTGCCTCATGATGGTCTTCCAGCACCTTCTGCACCTCTTCGTATGTGAAACGCCTGTCGCTTCGGGTGACTGTGTGAGCCAGCTTCCAATGCTTCACTTCGGCCTTCTCGTTAATGTGGAAGATGACGGAATACGTCAGCTTGTCCTCATCGGGACGGAGCGAGCAGATATAGTTGCAAAGGCGTTCTGGCAGCATTGGAACTGTGCGGTCAACGAGATAGACACTCGTAGCACGCTTGTATGCTTCTTTATCTATGATGGAACCTTCTGTGACGTAGTGGCTTACGTCGGCAATGTGAACGCCCACTTCCCAAAGCCCCTTCTTGATTTCACGAATGCTGAGTGCGTCGTCGTAGTCTTTTGCATCGTAGGGGTCGATGGTGAAAGTCAGGACATCTCTCATGTCGAGTCGGCGTGCAACCTCCTCTTCCGTAATGCCTGGAGTGAGCCTTTCGGCAGCCTTCTCCACTTGTGCCGGATAGGTGTAGGGCAGGCCGTACTCAGCAAGAATGGCGTGCATCTCGGCATTATTCTCGCCAGTCTTTCCGAGTATGTCAATCACCTTGCCAATCGGGTTCTTTGCCTTGTCGGGCCATTCCACGATTCGGACGACGGCTTTGTCGCCCGTCTTGCCTTTCTTGAGGTTTTCTTTCGGGATGAAGATGTCGTTGGCAAGCGTTCTGTCTTCCGTCAAAAGGTAGGCATAGCTCTTTTGCACTTGCAGGGTTCCCACGAATGTCTTTTCGCTTCGCTTCACGATTTCGGTTACTGCGGCCTCGCGAACGTGATGCTTTCTGCGGGCAAACAGCGTGACTTTAACCGTGTCGCCGTCCATCGCGTGCTGACTGTTTCGCTCTGCAACAAGGATGGGTTCTCCGCCTTCCTCAGGTTCGAAGGTGTTCTTGCCGTTTGCTTTTCGGCGGAAGATGCCCGTCATTACCTGCGAAGGCATATTCAGGGTGTAGCAGTTGCGCGGCTGCTCCTTGATGAAGTCGTCCATCAGCAGCCCTTCCAGCACGTCCATCAGCAGCATTTTGGCTGGTGTGGTGTTCAGATGCAACTGTTTGCAGAGGCTCTTCAAAGGGAATGCAATAGCAGGATTCTCCTGAAAGAAATCAATGACGATGCGTTCCAAATCGACTTTTCGCAGCCCTCGGCTGCCGGTTTTCTTCTTTCCCATAGCTTTATATGTTTCTTTTCCGCAAAGATACAAAGAAAATAAGAATTAAGAGCGAAGAATGAAGAATTATATTTATTATACATTATATATTATATATTTTTCGTACCTTTGCAGCCGCAAACAGAAAGGAAAGAACAATTTAGTTATGAAATATGCTTTAGTTACAGGCGGTTCACGCGGACTTGGACGTGCCGTCTGCCTCAAACTGGCAGCACAAGGCCTGCCCGTCATCATCAATTACCAGAGTAATCAGGCTGCTGCGGAAGCTGTGAAGGCAGAAATCGAAGCTGCCGGAGGAACGGCAGAGTTGATGCCTTTCAACGTTGGGAAGGAAGAAGAGGTTGACCGCGCCTTCGAGGAATGGACGACAGCTCACCCCGATGATTACATTGCCTACCTCGTGAACAATGCAGGTATCCGCCGAGATGGTATGATGTTCATGATGCCCACAGAGGATTGGCGTGCAGTCCTACAGACTTCGCTCGACGGCTTCTACTACGTCACCCGCCGTTGTCTGCCGAATATGTTGCGCAAGAAGCACGGCGGGCGAATCGTGAATATGACTTCTCTTTCAGGCCTCAAGGGACTTCCCGGACAGACAAACTACAGCGCAGCAAAGGCCGCTCTTATCGGTGCAACCAAGGCTTTGGCGCTTGAAGCTGCCGCTCGCGACGTGACTGTCAACGCCGTTGCCCCAGGGTTCATCGAGACAGATATGACGAAAGACCTGCCAGTAGATGAGCTTAAGCAGCAGATTCCTATGGGACGTTTTGGTCGTCCGGAAGAGGTTGCAGACCTGGTTGCCTTCCTCCTCTCCGATGCGGCTGCCTATATCACGGGCGAGGTCATTTCCATCAACGGAGGACTATACACGTGATGTTCCCAAACGACACACGTGTAATTGTCCAACGACACACGTGTCGTTGGCCGATGACACACGTGTCGTTGCCCAACGAGACACGTGTAGTTTGCCAACGAGACACGTGTAGTTTTGACAGATATCAAGCTAAGAAGATAATCCTATGACTTTAAGCGAATTACCCATACTTGATTTGTTGCCCCAGCGTCCGCCCTTTGTTATGGTGGATTGCCTGGTGGATTACAACGATACACAGAGCACTTGCAGCCTTACGATACACCCCAACAACGTCTTCTTCGAGAATGGTTGCCTCTCGGCACCTGGCCTCATTGAGCACATTGCACAGTCTTGTGCTGCACGACTCGGGTATTATAATGTATATATACAGAAGGCAGACGTGCGTCTTGGCTTCATCGGCGAGGTGAAAGACCTGAATATCCTTCGGCTTCCACGCGAAGGAGAACGGATAGACACCACCATCACCGTCCTGCAAGAGATTTTTGATGTGACGCTCGTTACGGCAGAAGTACGTGTCGGCACAGAAGTCATCGCCACCACAGGCCTGAAGATAGCCCAGGAGGAAGCCCCCCCTTCCAGCTCCTCTCCCAAGGAGGAGAACAGTCTTTAACGGTTAATGTTCAATGGTCAATGGACAAACAAGAGTTAAGATTCTCGCGAGAATTTGAGGTGCGCTTCAGCGAAGTGGACATCATGGGCGTTGTCTGGCACGGAGCATACCCGCTGTATCTGGAGGATGCACGCGAGGCTTGGGGCCACCACTACGGCCTTTGCTACGATGATTTCCTTAAGAACAACGTCTTTGCACCTATTGTGGATATGGACATCCGCTATCAACGCCCCATCTTCTACACAACGAAACCGCGCATAGACATCACCTATCAGTTCACTCCAGCAGCAAAGATTCTCTTCGATTACGAGATTCGCGACACGGAGGATAATGCCCTGCTCACTTCTGCCCGCACCATTCAGGCTTTTACAGACCGCGATTATCAGCTCATCATCGAGAACCCTGAGTTCTATCTCCGCTGGAAAGAAAGCCAAGGCTTTTAGTTAAAACGAAATTCTTATCTTATGAAGTTACAAGACAACCTCTATACAATCGTTTCGCAAGAAAAATATGAAGGCGTCGATACCTTTCGCGTGCGCATTCATCCAGAGTGGCCAATCTACAAAGCTCACTTCCCAGGGCATCCTATCACACCTGGTGTCTGCATTGTGCAAATGGTTCAGGAATTGCTTCAAACCCTGTTGCATCGTGAACTTTTCCTTTTGAAGGCAAAGAACGTGAAGTACCTCGCCATTGTTTCTCCCGAGGAAGTTTCGGAACTTACAGTCTCCTTTGCCAAGATAGAGGAACAGCCCGACGGCAGCCTAAAGGTGCAAGCTCAAGTCGCAAACGGCGAAACCCTCTGCACAAAGCTGTCTGTAACCTTTAAGTAAAGTTCTTATAGGCTGTATAGTTCTCATAATTCCTATAGGCTCTATAGGTTTTATAGTACCTATAGCAAGCAGCCCCTCACAGTTTCCTGCAAGGGGCTGCTGCTATTAGGGGCAGGTATTACATTCCCGCCATAATGTTCAGAACAGTCACGAAGTCAGCAATATCAACTGCATTATCTTCGTTAACATCGGCATTGCCAGCAACTTCCTGACCTGCCATAGCATTCAAAACTGTTACGGCATCAGCGATATCAACAACACCATCAAGGTTGACGTCGCCCCTGAGGGCTGGTTTGGGACCCTGGGGTGCTGTGATGATGTAGTCGAAGTCATCAGCACTTGCATTCGTAAGAATGTTCTCTCCATAAACGATATAGCCGGTGTTGGCGCTGACGTCGCGAGTACAATCGGTATTTTCAGCACCTTCAGCAAGCACAAGAGTGTTGCCGGCTTGTCCAATCTTACCGCCGCCAACAACTACTGTACCTTCGTCAACCCATTGGTAAGTATAGGTTCCGTGAACGCCGTTTGCGGCAAGAGGATCAACTGCAAAGCTTGAACCAAGGAGAGTTATAGAAACCTCTTCATACTCTTCGGCAGGTGTCTCTGCTTCGAAGTCCTCAGGTTCACCAACAACGAGGAGCACGGGCTGACCGGGTTCTGCCTGTTCTATCTTGTTGAAAGCATAGTGTGCCAGAGAAGCGCCTTCGGTTTCATCGTCGGGGATAGCACCCTGATAAGCATAGATGTCTGCACCATCTACAGAGAAGCTGGTGGGATAGCACATGAAGACAATGCTGTTGGGCTTGACGTTCATAACAACACTTTCCATTGCTTCATCGCCTTCGTCGAAGCCTTTGACGGGTTCAATGTAGAGGGCACTGCTGGATGCAACATTATCGTTGTTCCATGTAACAAGGCTGTGGCCGTCGTTCTGAGCATGAAGATACACGGGTTCCGTGTAATAGCCTTGTCCCTTGAGGTCGCGTGCTTCGATAATTACCTTTCCGTATCCCACAGCTTTCACGTTGAAGAGAGCTGGTGTAAGACCAAGGGTAAGGTTTGTGCTACGTCCGGCACCATTGAGGTAAAGGCCGCTCTTGTGCTGGATGACGAATGCTGTGTCGCCTTGAGCCACGAAACGGAAGGCAACCTGATCATATTCCTCAATGGCGTCTTCATCAATAAATCTTACCGTCTGACCGATAGTAATCTCTTCGAGAGTCGAGAAGCATTCAAGCCCTTCGTCCCCTATATTAGCGGGAGCCGCGTAGTTTCCAAAGAGGTCGCCCAGGGTGCTATTGGTTGCACCCTCTTTGCTCCAATTGTGTGCGGTGTAGTTATCTTCGCTGTCGAACTTGATAGCATACCATTTGCCGGGTTCAACAGGATTTGCCATAGCGAAGATGTCGCTTGCACCGCTCTTGATGGCTGCGGTATAGGCATCAATTTCATCCTGTGTATAGACACCGCCTCTAAGGTATGCAATAGCATCTTTTAGTGTTTCGGCGAATGAGCTAACATCACTTCCTTCGCTCCAGAAGCCTGGGTTCTCGCCTACAGCAACCAATTCGGTAACATTCTTGTTTGCATTGATTGCAGCAGCAAAGGCACTCAAGTCAACCAACAGAGGCTTGAATGCATCAAGGGTATCCTTCAGGGCATTGTAGTCATCAATAGTCAGATCGTCCAAGTCAACAGCCTTTGCATTAGCAAGTGCTTTCTCAATGTCCTCGGCAGGCTTGCCCATCTGGCTCCATTGCGTGTTGCCTTCGACGGTTAGGTTGTAGAGCTGGAAAAATGCAAAGTGTCCATAGCCGCGGCCTGTCGTTGTACCATCGATGTAGAAGCGGAAGTATTTGTAGCCTCCTGCTTCGTTGATGGTGAGATAGTTTGAGTAAACCGACAAGCCAGAAGAGGCATTTTGGGAGAGGTCGAAAGAGCCGACTTCCGTCCAACCGTCTTCTGTCTCGCTTGCAAAGGCAGTCTCATCGTTTGTGCCAAAGACACCAAGGTTGGTGATATGGTCGCTTGCAACGTTGCGGCGAACCATGCGGCACTGGATGTTGCCTCCGATAGTTTTGTCAAAGCTTACATTAAAGAAGTGGTCGTGATTGCTCTTGTCACCTTCATGCCATGTGCTGTGCCAGAATGTGCTGGTGTTCTCGTCGAGTACATTATTGAAGCTTCCTTCTTCGGGATCTGTGAATGGGCTACTGAACTGACTGGAAGTTTTAATGAGTCCTTCGCTACGTTCCGTGATGTATTGGTCGTCCTTTGCTTGTGCAATGGCAGCTTCAGCCTCTGCAATAAGGTCTTGGAACATGGAGACAAGCAGCTCGTGGTCCTTGATGGGAGCGTATGCATCGACAAGTTTCTGGACTTCCTCATCGCTGACAGGTTCCAGAATCCATTGGCTGGCTCCTGCGTCAGATAGCCATCCAACGATGTTGCTGGCCTTGCCTGAGCCACCATTATGTCCGTTGCAGTGCAGAAAAGCATAGTTGCCGCCTGTGCTGGGCTTCATGGCAACAACAATCTTGCCATTGTCTCTACGCTCAATGAACTCGAATTTCAGTTCTGTCTTGCTGTCGGTTGCCAATTTGGCCTGAGTACTCTGTGAGCATGATGCAATGATTCCGTCGGTAGCAATGTTCATCATCTGTACGAGGCCAGTCTCCGCGTTGGTTGTCATCTTCCAAAGGTAGCGGCAGTCGGTACTGTCGATGTTTGCCCACATTGCCTTACCCTCAAGGGTTGCATACATGGCCTTGATGGGGTGGGTGATGACTTCCTCGAAGATTTCCTGGTCGTTCTCGTCGTAGTTGCCTGTTCCTATACGCTCGGTGTTTGTCCACTCCAAAGCACTAACAACACGGTAGTTTCCGTCGGCAATGGTCAGCTTCACGAGGGATGCGATAATAGCTGCATAGCCATCCTCAATGTTCTTGATGATTTCATCGATTTGCTCGGGAGTGTAGTCGTTAATGTCAAGCTCTTCATTGAGAATGTTGTGCGCAAGTGTCAAGTTGTCGATGAAGAGGTTGTAGTCCTCGTCTGTGTAATTGTATTGGCCAATCTCGGAGCCTCGGTCGAAGGTGCTGGAACCCCAATTTGGCAGATACTGCTCATAAGTGGCGTAGCAAGTGTTGAGGCGTGCAAGTGCAGCATCAAGGTCACTAACTTCTTCAACGACAGCCTCGAAGATGTTCAGTATGCGTGAACCACTCACGCCGCCTGCCCATGTGCTGGCTTTGACACCAGAGTAGCTCATATCAATGAACTGGTTGGAGCTATTCTTGAAGCCAACATTGTCGCCATCAACTACAATGGTAAAGTAGGCAGCTGTGTTTGACATCTTGACGGAACCGCCATTGCTGGTTCCTTCGATGAAGATGTAGCGTCCGGTATAGTAGTTCCTGGCAGCATAGCCTTCGTCTGTAACCTCGAATGTCCATACATAATTCATGGCCTCAGGACCTGTTGGAACGGTCTGAGACTCTATTGCAGAAAGATTGGTGGCGGTTGCTACATCGTAAAGCCATGAGATTTGGCCGGCTTGTCCGTTACCTTGAATCACATAATACTTGTCCTTGACCGGGGCAGTTACAACGCTGCCCGTACCTGTTAAGCTCAGCTTTTCGGCATACATTGGTGCTGCCAACATAAGGGAGAGCACTAACACGGCCAGATAGGTAATGTTCCTTTTCATAAATAGTTAGGTGTTACGTTAATAAACGATTTGTTCTTTAGTTATAGCGTCACAAAATTACACAAATTTGCGATAAAAAGCGACCTAATAACCTCAAAACCTGACGAAACTGAGCTTGCGAAAGTTGAGTCAACGATTATTCTGCAAGGCATCCGTCGAGTAGGGTAGTGATGGCTTCCTTGTCAAGGTGCTGTCCGATGAACACGAGTTTCTGCATTCGGTCGCCATACCTGTCGTCCCAGTCTCGGCGCAGGTTCGCGTCTCGCTGCTTCATAGCTTCAAGCTCTGCTTTAGGCATAGTGGCATACCATTGGCCAACGTTCTGAAGCTTTACTTGTTTGCCAGCCTGTTCAAAGAGGTAGCACACGTCTTCCTCGCCTTTGAAGTAGCAGATGCCCTTGGCACGGATGATGTTCTTTGGCCAAAGGCGAGCTACAAACTGGTCGAACTCACTCAGGCGCATAGGCTGCCGGCGGTAATAGACAAAGGTGCCGATGCCATACTCCTCAGCTTCGCCCTCATCGTGGTCGTGGTCGTGGTGGTGATGGTGGTGTTCATGATGTTCATGATGTTCATGGGAACTATGGGAACTATGGGAGTCATGGGAATGATGGGAGTGATTGTCATCTTCATCGTCGTCGTCATCATCATCATCGTGGCCATGTTCGTGTTCATGGTCATGCTCGTCGTGGTTCCCATTATTCTCATTGTTCTCATCATTCCCATCCCCTTCGATTGCTGCTATCCAAGTCGCGCTGGTTGCTACCTTCTCATAGTCGAACAGGTTCGTGTTCAATATCTTATCAAGCTTCACATCACCGTAGTTGCAGTCAATGATTTGTGCCTTAGCCTGAATGCCTCGCACAATCTGGCGGATACGTTCCAGTTCGTGCGGCTCCACGTCTGCTGCCTTGTTCAGCAGGATGATGTTGCAAAACTCTATCTGTTGGATGACGAGGTTCTCAATGTCCTCCTCGTCGATGTTCTTCTTGGTGAGGTCTGAGCCGCAGTTGAACTCGTCCTTCAGTCGCAGAGCATCCACAACGGTAACGATACAATCAACGTATGGCACGCCGTTCTTCGTGACTTCTGGAGACATCCGAGCCATCGAACAGATGGTTTGTGCAATGGGTTCTGGCTCACAGATGCCGCTGGCTTCTATGACGATGTAGTCAAACTTCTTCAGAGCAATGATGTCGTAGAGTTGCTGCACCAAATCCATCTTGAGTGTGCAGCAGATGCAACCGTTCTGAAGGGCAACGAGGCTGTCGTCCTGACTGCCAACGATACCGCCCTTTTGGATAAGGTCTGCATCAATATTCACTTCTCCGATGTCGTTGACAATCACAGCAAAGCGTATGCCTCGACGATTCGAAAGGATGCGGTTCAGGAGTGTTGTCTTGCCGCTGCCCAAATAACCGGTGAGCAACAGCACAGGAACATTGTAATTTACCATTTGACTATTTTTCATTTACAATTTGGGACTGCAAAGGTACAAAAAAATGAAGAATTGAGAATAAAGATAAGGGGATTTATTTGCATATTGCAAAGAAAGTGTTAACTTTGCAAACGAAATGCAATAAATAACACAAACATATGCGCAACTTCTTTTCTCTTTCCAATCGTCGGTTCTCAGCTTCAATCTTGGTAGCAGCCATTTTTCATTTTTCATTTTTCACTTTTCACTTTTCATTTGTAAAGGCTCAGACACCTGAATACTTCGAACCTTACAAGACGATAGCTCTCCGACTGCCCAGCGTTCCCCTATTGGTCAACGATCCATACTTCTCGTTCTGGTCACCATACGACCATCTCTATGATGGCACCACGAAACATTGGGACAACCAGCAAAAGGCGATGGACGGGTTGCTCCGCGTAGATGGGAAACTTTATCGCTTTATGGGAGCGCAGCGCAGCTCGAAGCTTCTTTCCATTGCAGCTTTGGGCACCAAGAGCAGCTATCAGGCAAAAGTGTGTTCCAGCCTCACCTCTGCAATGACAGATGTCTGGATGAATCTTGACTATGTTGAGACTTCTGCTTGGCGCACACAGACAGGGCCTTGGGGCACGCAGAGCGAATATACTTATTGCAGAACTAACTGGACGGGCGGCAATACAGACCGCTATATCCGCCGACACGTTACGCTTACTACAGAAGACCTCAAGAGCGACCTCTGGGTTATATATTCCCATGACGACAAGTGTGAACTCTATGTCAATGGTGTTCAGGTTGCTAAGGTGACAGAGGAGAAGTGGAACCAGAACGTCAAGGTTCATCTGACCGGAGCTGCCCGCCAAGCCCTTGTTGAGGGCGACAACGTCATTGCCTATCACGTTCACAATACCGGTGGCGGAGCTTTGGCTGATGTTGGTCTATATAAGAACATTCTTGGCTTCCATCCTGGTTATACTTCCATCCCTGGTGCAGGCATGGCTGATGAGGGTCCTTGGGAAGCCAAGATAAAGACGAGCGGCGTCAGCGGAACGAATTGGACGAAAGAGACCTTCAATGACGCGACTTGGCAGACAGGACTAGGCGCTTTCGGTACGCAGTCAGAGTATCCCAACGTTTATACCAATTGGACTGCAACGAACAGCGACTACTACATTCGTCGCTACATTACCCTAACCACAGAGGACTTGCAGCAAAGCCTTGCCCTCATCTATTCTCATGATGATGTCTGTCAGGCATATATCAATGGCCGCCGAGTTGTCAACACGGGCAATACCTGGGTGCAGAATGTTGTGTATAACCTTACCGAAGAAGACAAAGCTGTGCTCCACGAAGGTCAGAACGTTATAGCCTATCGTGTTCACAACACGACAGGTGGTGCCCTTGCCGATATTGGTCTTTATGCCAGCACGACAGGCGAGACGAAGGCGACGCAGAAGTCCTGCTACGTCCTGCCCACCAGCACTTACTACACCTTCCAATGCGGCCCTGTTGACCTCGATGTAGTTTTCACGGCTCCGTTCCTTATGGATGATGTAGAGCTGATGTCCACTCCCATTAACTACATCTCCTATCAGGTGCGTTCCAACGATGAGCAGGAGCACGATGTGCAGTTCTACTTCGGAACAACACCCGAAATGACAGTCAATAACAACGGGCAGGCAACAGTCACCACCCTTGTCAGCGACGGCGAAAGACAGTACATCAAGAGCGGAAGCAAAGACCAGAAGATTCTCGGCAAGGCTGGCGACCTCATTACCATCGATTGGGGCTACCTTTATCTGCCCGACGTGAACGGAACGATTTCCGTTGCCGACCAAGACCTTACGGCCACGACCTTCGCCGCTACCGGCCAGTTGCCCGAAAGCACCTCTCCCTATAACAGTACCGAAGAGGGCGAAATGCCGCAGCTTTCCTTCTTGCACAACTTCGGAAAGGTCTCGCAAGCCTGCAGCTATATGATGTTCGGCTACGATGAAATCTACGATATGCGCTATATGGATGTCAACTACAAGGGCTATTGGGCACGAAATGGAAAGACAATCCAACAGGCATTTTCTGAGTTCCAGCAGAACTACGACAACATTATGACTCGATGCAAGGCACAGGACAAGATTATCTATGACGATGGTCTTGCTGCGGGCAACGTCAAATATGCAGAATTGCTCTGTGCCTCCTATCGCCAATGTATTGCCGCTCACAAGATTTTCGAGGACAACAAGGGCAACCTTCTCTTCTTCTCCAAGGAGAACAACTCCAACGGATGTGTCAATACCGTTGACCTTACCTATCCCTCTGCTCCGCTCTTCCTTCTCTACAATACAGAGCTGATGAAGGGAATGTGTACCTCTATCTTTGACTATTGCGAGAGCAACAGGTGGGGGTTCGACTTTGCCGCACACGACCTTGGTACCTATCCTCATGCAAACGGACAAGTCTATTCCATTACTCGTCCAGATGCTGGTGGCGGCTTCGCTGGCAATATGCCCATTGAGGAAAGTGCCAACATAGTTATCCTTGCTGCTGCCATTTCCGACATAGACGGCAATACCGAATGGGCTGACCGCTACTGGCAGACAATTACCACTTGGACAAACTATTTGTCAGAGAACGGACAAGACCCTGAGAACCAATTGTGTACCGATGACTTTGCTGGTCACTTGGCTCATAATGCCAACCTCGCAGTCAAAGCCATCATGGGCGTTGCCGCCTATGCCAAGCTCTGTTGGCTGCGTGGCGACCAAGATGCCTATAATACCTATATGGCTAAGGCAAAGGAAATGGCCACCAATTGGGTGTCGCTCGCAAAGGACAGTGGTTCTCCAATACACTATAAACTCGCCTACGACCGCAGCGGAACTTGGAGCCAGAAGTATAATATGGTGTGGGACAAGGCTTGGAAGACCGAACTCTTCTCCGAAACGCTTAGGAATCAGGAGTACAACTTCTACTTGGGAAAGCTCAACACCTACGGCCTGCCTCTCGACAGCCGTTCCAGCTATACCAAGAGCGACTGGGAGATGTGGACGGCGGCTCTGGCTCGCAACAACACCTATTTCTTCCGAATCTCCGACCTCGTCTGGAAGTACGTCAACGAAACGCCCAGCCGCGTTCCCCTGTCCGACTGGTATTTTACCGACGGCAATGGCAGTATGTGTGCCTTCCGTGCTCGTAGCGTCATTGGCGGCCACTGGATGAAAGTCTATGTAGATAAGATACTTAACGGCGAGATTGGCACAGGCATCAGTGGAATTAAGAATGAAGAAGATAGTCAAATTCAAAATTCAAAATTCAAAAATCAAGATGACGTCTTCGACCTTAGTGGCAGGAAACTTTCAACTTTCAACTTTCAACTTTCAACTTTAAGAAGGGGTGTTTACATCAAGAATGGTAAAAAGTTCGTGAAATAAACACCTTAAGGTCTTCGGGCAAATATGTTAAGGTATTTGAGCAAATATGTTAAGGTATTTGGACAAATACCTTAAGGTGTTTGCTAGACTATACGCGTTACGATTGCCCTTCCGCACCTTAGAGGTGCGCCTTGGTGCTAGTGCATCCAAGAACGCAACGCGTTACGATTGCAAACGCAGCACGCTACGATTGCAAACGCAGCACGTTACGATTGCCGACGCAACACGTTAAGTTTGCAAATGCCCCTCTTTCGTCAGAAAATTTGCTTGCTTAACATCATTTAACATCCTTTATGCGCGTGTGTGAACAATATTTTATATATTTGTATGCAAAATAGATATTTATAACCTTTTTTATTAACTAACAAAAACAACAAAATGAAAAAGAAATTACTGTCTCTGTTTGCTGCATTAGCTATGGCAGCAACAGTTTCTGCCCAGGTGACGTTCACCTGCACGGCAGGTAAGAATTTCGGCCAGGGCGAAGGCATCGACAAGCTCTTCGATGGCAACACTGGCACCAAGTACTGCCAGAATGCCGGCAGCGACTGCTATGCGCTCGTCACAGCCTCCGAGCCTGTCTATGTCTGGGGCTACGACATGACCACAGCCAACGACAACGAGACCTATGGCCGTCTCGTAAAGCAATGGACGCTTTACGGTACCAACGACGAATCAGTCGCCGACAACCCCGACGCTTCCGGGTGGGTAACTCTTTCCAATTTAGGCAGAAACGATTTAGTGCAGAGAAAGAACCTCTACAAGCAGCGCTTCTTCTGCGACAAAGGAGCATCAGAAACTGCCTATAAGTACTTCAAGCTCACACTCGACGATGGCGGCTTCATCCAAATGTCAGAGTTCTCTTTCTGCTATTCGACAAAAGCCATTATAGATTACAACTGGCTCGAATCTTCCAACGAAAACTCAAAGAAGGCTGTTGACGGCAAACTCGGTTCGAAGTGGGAAGGTAGCAACCTTGCCGGCAACTGGATGACCATCGAGACTGCCGACCAGAAGTCACATGCTGTCAAGAAATACTCTTTCACCACACACGATGATGGTAGTTGGAAAAACCGCGCTCCGAAGGAATGGCGTCTCGAAGGCTCCAACGACAACACCAACTGGATAATCATCGACGAGGTGACAGGCGGCGACCCTATTGCCAATGAGAACTACAAGACATTCGAGTTCACCCCCTCCAACCTCTCTGGCGAGTTCCGCTATGTCAGGCTGACCTTGATTTCCATGAAGAGCACAGGTTGGACGCAGATTGGCGAATTCCATGTGGTCGCTGATGAGAGTACCATCGCAGATTATTATAC
>JAEEGL012003055.1_pt1 | contig 27758 bp, 22 predicted proteins | sample 9134231 | NCBI WGS metagenome assembly JAEEGL01 (sample SAMN16246548, study PRJNA631951) | gut metagenome | biome: gut microbiome; feature: rumen; material: fiber-attached | host: Bos | place: Iran: Karaj | collected 2018-10
GGTTCATCGGCCAGGATGATCTGTGGACGGGTGATGAGTGCTCTGGCTATTGCCACGCGTTGTTTCTGTCCTCCCGACAGTTCGTTGGGGTAATGTCCGGCCCAGTCGAGAAGGCCCAGACGCTCCAGACACTCCAGAGCCATCTGATGGCGCTTCCTCCTGGACACCCCTTGATAAAATAATGGCAACTCAACGTTTTCCACGGCGGTTTTGAAAGAGATGAGATTAAACGACTGGAAAATAAATCCTATCATCCGATTACGATAGTCGGCAGCTTTGCGCTCCGAGAGGTTCCAGATGGGTACGCCTGCCAGTTCGTAGGTGCCCGAGTCATAGTTGTCGAGAATACCCAATATATTCAATAAGGTACTCTTACCTGAGCCCGAGGCACCCATGATGGAGACAAACTCTCCCTTGGCGATGTCGAGCGAGATGCCCTTCAGCACATGCAGTGGCTGTGCCCCTTGATAGGTCTTGTTAATGTCTTGTAAATGTATCATGAAAACAATCTTTTACCTTAGTTCTGTACGTTTGACGCAATGAATACTTGAATTGTTGCATACAATCGGAAAAATCTGCTTCTATTTAACACTCTTTACATCTTTATAGGCTTCTACAACATCATCGATGGTGATGTCGAGCAGCGCCATCTGGCGGAAGAGCTCAGGTAGGCGCTCCTTCAGGAACTCCTTCTTGCGCTCCTTCAGGATCTGCTTCTTCGCTCCTTTCGTAACGAAGTAGCCCAGTCCTCGCTTATTATAAATAATGTTTGCGCGAGCCAACTCGTCGTAGGCCTTGACGGCCGTATTCGTGTTCACCTCGAGAAGCACGCTGTACTCACGGACCGAGGGGATACGATCGTCGTCCTGATACTTGCTTGCAAGTATCTCGTCACAGAGGCGGTCTGCCATCTGGAGATAGATGGGTTTATCGTTTGAGAATGTCATAATTAGTCCACTTGTTTGATATTAACTGAAAACCTTTGAAGATATGGAACGATGCCCGATAATTGAAGTAAGAGAGCAGAGGGAGAATAAGCATCAGCACGTAAGCCATCGAGCCCACCTCTGTATATTCGTAGTGATCAACATTCCACGACTTTATGAATACGCTGAGATCAAAATGAGAGAGGAAGCCCAAGAAGAGCAGCACGATGGCCAGCCAAACCACACCTGTGATGACGAACGTGTACTTGCGAAGCAGCGTACCACCCAGCGTAAAGAGCGAGTGGGTCCACACAACTGTCACCACAGTCACGATCCACGATGCCCACTCGAGCCAATTCCAGTAGATGACACTACTCCACATCGTGATCAGATGAAGCGTCAGCTTTCCGAAAACCATTGGGACTGTCGATGTCCAAAGATAATATATTCTATTGACAGCGTCATATTTCCACATCACACCTGTTGTAGCCTCAGGATCGCTTGACAACTGGGCCCAAATCCAGAGACTGGCCATACGGAGGCAGTCGCCAATGATATAACCCACGATGGCACACAGCCCACTGACCACCGTCACATGGACAATCAAAGCCAGGAACTTCTCCATATTGGTGGCAGGAATCATCAGGAACGTGCCCCTCTGCTGTTTGGAGCCAATGCTGGTATAGTTCGAGAAGAGCAAACTGACCAATACTGCCATGCAGAATGGTATCATAAAATCTCCGAAACCTGCACAATTTAAGAGATAACTAAGTACATCTTCGCTTGGACTGAATACGAAAGTCATCAGCTGGGTCAGGAATACTGCGAATGTAACACCCACTGTAAATCCCAGCAACCTGACGCGATTCATACTGATCAGCCAGCGAAGCATCTTCCAAAATCTATTGAAACTAAAACTATTCATTGTTTTACCTTTTTACTTTTTTACCTTTTATAGGTTTACGAATTTGCCTATTACCTGTGTCCTGCAGAAAAGTCTGTACGACAGCCAGAAGTTCATCACAATGAGCAACAGTAGCAAGAGACTGTAGATCCCGTGATTATTCCACCACGTTGCGTTGACACTGCCCCAACCAAGAATTATCATCAGAAGCGTGAACATAAAGATCAGCACTGCACTCGTCAGCATCCAGTTGTGTTTATGCGAGCGAAAGAACGTGGCACCAAGAGCAAAGAGTGAATGGAACCAAACGGCATGTAATACCACACCTTCAATCCATGTCTGCTGGGCATGCTCAGGAATCTGCATCTTGCACCACATCTTGCCGACGTATTCAATCACCGCTGATGTCACAAACATCACTTCATCGTGACCCACCACCAAGCCATACACATACTGTATCAAGTCTGCTGCAAAGAAGGCTACCAACTGAATGGGCAACAGGATGATCCACGAGGCATAGCGCATCAGGTACTTCTCGAGGTTCGACGCTGGCAACATCAGCAGCGTCTGCATGTCGTGCTTTCCGTCCATGCTATAAAACATAAACGATGATCCCAGGATAAGCGTCACGGCAAACACGACGATGGTTGCAATACTGCAGGGCACGTAGTTGGCGTCCTGCTGATCCCATTTGACCGTAACTGACGTGAAGAACACGAACACCAACGTCAGCACCACCAGGTTCTGGAGAAACGACTTCAAGTTGTATTTCTTCTCGTTCGTCAGCGTCCATCGTGCCAGCTTTCCGAATCTATTGAAATTAAACTGTATCATATCTTCTTGTTCTTTTGTTCTTCTGTCTAAATCTTCCCTTGCGTAACGGCATTGAACAGCAGTTCAAGGTTTATCTGCGTCTCGGGACTGTCAGCTTTTCGAGGAGCGATCACAGCGTTCCCCTGCAGCGACGGCTCAGCATAGAGGGCGTCTTCCATCTCGGCTGGCGTGCGATACTCGAAGGTGTACTTCTCCGTGATCTCAGCCACAGAGGCATCGAGCAACAGTTTCTGCTGGGAGAGGATCATGATGTGGTCGAGCAGCGACTCCACATCGTGTACCTGATGGGTGGAGATGATCAGCGTACGATCCTCCGTCATGTACTGGGCCACCACCTTGCGGAACTGGCTCTTCGATGGGATGTCGAGACCGTTGGTGGGCTCGTCCATCAACAACAGTCTGGTGCCCGCAGCGAGGGCGAAGCTCATGAAGACCTTCTTCTTCTGTCCCATCGAGAGGGCGTTCAGCTTCAGGTCTGTGGTAAGTTCGAAGTCCTTCAGACAGTTCTCGAGTACCTCCTGCGAGAATCGGGGGTAGAAGGGCTTGTTGATCTTCACATAGTCATTGAGCGACATCATAGGCAGGTCGAACTCCTCTGGCACGATGAAAATCTCCTGGAGTGTCTCTGGCAGTCGTTTGCATGTTTGGATGCCATCGAAACACACACTACCCTTTTTGGGACGGAGCAGACCAGAGATGAGATACAAGAGCGTCGACTTGCCGGTGCCGTTCTTGCCAAGCAAGCCGTAGATGTTGTTAGACTCCAGCTTCAAACTGAAGTTGTCGAATACCAGATCCTTCTGACCTGCGTACTTAAAGCTGATGTTACTTACTTCTATCATAATGCTACTTATTTGTTGAAATATTCTTTTGTAATAGTGTACCACATCAATAGTATACTGCAAAAGTACGGCAAATATCAATACCCTCCAAACTTTTGGAGAGAAATCTTCAATTCCTTAACACTATTTAAGGAATCAGCCTCGTGCGAACATTATTATTTATTAGCGGGTATCCACACCCCACATCATCTTTTCACGCAGGGTGTTAAAGTAACTCTGACGAGAACGTTTTACCACCTTCACGTCGTAGGGTGCACGACTCAATGTCAGTTGTGTACCTTCCTTACATTTCTCAGAACGACCATCGATGGCCACCAGGAAATTATGGCTGCGACTTTCGACGGTCAGAGAAATCTCGGAGGAGTCTGATAATACGATTGGACGGATATTCATCGAGTGAGGAGCCACAGCAGTCATTGAGAACACCTTGGTGCCAGGTACGATGATAGGACCTCCGTTGGAGAGGGAATAGGCAGTGGAACCAGTAGGTGTGGAAATGACCAGACCGTCAGCCTGATAGGTGGTCAGATACTGACCGTTGATGGAAGCCCGAATGGAGATCATCGAAGCTGTATCACGTTTCAGGATGGCCACATCGTTGAGGGCACAAGGATAACCCTCCAATGGTTCGCCATCAGCCTCAACCTTGATGAGCGCACGGTTTTCCACAGCAAAGTCATCAGCATAGAGTGCCTTCACACATTGTTCAATTTCACTGGGACTGACATCGGCAAGGAATCCCAAACGACCCATATTCACGCCCAGAATGGGAATCATCTTCTCCCTCACACGACTGGCTGCTTTCAGGAACGTTCCGTCACCACCCATCGAGATAACATAGTCTGCTTCGAAATCATTACCTTCAAAGATACCGTTAGCATTAACATCTATACGCTGGTCATAAGCCAGGAAATCGTAATACTCCTTGTCTACATAAATCTCTGCGTCATGCTCTGAAAGACAGGCAAGCACTTTCTGTATCGAGGCTGACTTCTTGGTCTGATAGATATTGCCGAATAGGGCGAATTTAAGTCTCGGATTATCCATATTGTTACTATTTGGGTGCAAAGATACGAAAAAAGTTAAGAATTAAGAGTTAAGTTCACTTTTTTTTCTTATCTTTGCAATCAGAAACTCTATAAAAACGAAAGACTATGGCAAAAGTTTATGTATTCCTTGCAGACGGCTTCGAAGATGTCGAGGCTCTGATTCCCATTGACGTCCTGCGTCGTGGAGGTGTAGAAGTGGTAACAGTCAGCACGACGGAGTTCACACAGGTGGAGTCCGCTCATGGTGTGAGCATCGAGACTGACATCCAGTTCGATCAAAGCGACTATGCTGACGCAGACCTGCTGATGCTGCCTGGTGGCATGCCGGGAGCCAGCAATCTGTTTGCCCATGACGGTGTGTGCGAGGCATTGAAGGCCCAGTTCGCTGCAGGCAAGAAGATTGCCGCCATCTGTGCATCCCCCGCTGTGGTTCTCGCCCCATTAGGCATTATCGACGACAAACGTGCCACCTGCTATCCCGGTTTCGAACAAGCACTGACGAATGCCACCTATACGGGTGACCTCGTGACGGTCGATGGCAACATCACCACCGGTGAGGGGCCTGCTGCAGCTTTCCCGTATGCCTACGAACTGCTTACCCAACTTGTTGACAAGCAGACTTCCGACCAGATTGCCGAAGGCATGCGTTATAAACATCTGATGGAGAGATAATGGATTATGTCATCATCGTAGCAGGCGGGAAAGGTCTGCGGATGGGAAGCGACATCCCCAAGCAGTTCTTGCCTATTGGAGGAAAACCGGTGCTGATGCGAACGCTGGAAAGGTTTCGGGAATACTCTGCAGACTTGCAGATTATCTTGGTACTGCCTGAGGCTCAGCAGGATTATTGGCATCAACTCTGCGAGAAGTATCATTTCAACGTGAAATACACCTTGGCCAATGGCGGACAGACACGTTTCCACTCCGTTCAGAACGGACTCGCAAAGGTTCCTGACGATGCTGAGGGTGTAGTTGGTGTGCACGATGGTGTACGCCCCTTCCCTGCCATCGAGGTGATTCGTAACTGTTACGAGACTGCTCGCGAGAAAAAAGCCGTAATCCCCGTGATTCCCGTCGTAGAAACCGTTCGTCACCTCACGAAGTGTCAGACACTTTGTGAGGTAAAATCCGTCACAGTGCCTCGTGATGAATACCGTCTAGTGCAAACGCCTCAGACGTTCGACATCCAACTGCTTAAGGCCGCCAACCGTCAGCCATATAATGACGGTTTTACGGACGATGCCTCCGTAGTGGAGTCGTATGGCCATGACATCACGCTCGTCGAAGGTAACCGCGAGAATATCAAGATCACCACACCCTACGATATCGTCGTGGCAGAGGCTCTCTGTAAACTGTAACCCGTAAACTGCAAATTGAATATCCTCGATCAGGACATCAAGTTCTTGCCAGGGGTAGGTCCTAACCGCAAGAAGATGCTGAGCAACGAACTCGGCATAGAGACCTATGGTGACCTGCTAGAATACTATCCTTATAAATATGTGGACCGCTCGAAGGTTTACACCATCCATGAGCTGACAGGCGATATGCCCTACGTACAGGTTGTTGGCCATATTCTCAGCTTTGAGACCTTCGTCATGAGTTCCCGCAAGGAGCGCGTCGTTGCCCATTTCACTGACGGCACGGCCATCTGTGACCTCACTTGGTTCAACGGGGGCAAGTATGCCAAGCAGACCTACAGAATTGGTACGGAATACGTGGTCTTCGGCAAGCCTACCGTCTTTAACAACCGCATCAACTTCACCCACCCCGACCTCGACGACGCTTCGAAGCTGGATCTCTCGGCGATGGGGCTTCAGCCCTACTACAACACCACGGAGAAAATGAAGAAGTCAGGACTGAACTCCCGGGCTGTGGAGCGTCTGACCAAGGTACTTGTTGAGAAGTTGCCGCCACTGCCAGAGACTCTGCCTGATTTCATCATCAACACCCGTTATCTCATGGGACGCGACGAGGCCTTCCGCACCGTCCACTATCCGCAGAATGCCAAGGACCTGGAACGAGCTCGTGTCAGATTGAAGTTCGAGGAGCTTTTCTATGTTCAACTGAATATATTAAGGTATGCGAGCGACCACCGTCGTAAGTATCGCGGCTATATCTTCTCTCAGGTCGGAGAAGTGTTCAATACCTTTTATCATGACCATCTGCCCTTTCCCCTGACGGGAGCTCAAAAGAGAGTGATCAGGGAAATCCGGGTTGATGTGGGATCAGGCAAGCAGATGAACCGACTGCTTCAAGGGGACGTAGGCTCAGGGAAGACTCTCGTGGCCTTGATGTCGATGCTCATTGCTATCGACAACGGCTATCAGGCCTGTATCATGGCACCCACGGAGATACTTGCCGAACAGCATCTGCAGACCATCATGCAGTTTCTCGATGGCATGGACCTCCGAGTGGCTCTGTTGACGGGCATCGTCAAGGGCAAGCGACGGGAGGAAGTACTCGAAGGACTGCTCGACGGCACGATCCACATCCTCGTTGGCACTCATGCCGTCATCGAGGATACCGTCCAATTTGCCCGTCTTGGCTTTGTCGTCGTCGACGAGCAGCACCGTTTTGGTGTAGCCCAGCGTGCCAAGCTCTGGAGCAAGAGCGAGAACCCGCCACACGTCCTCGTGATGACCGCCACCCCCATCCCTCGTACTCTGGCAATGACCCTTTACGGTGACCTCGACGTGAGTGTCATCGACGAATTGCCTCCTGGTCGTAAACCTGTACGAACCACCCATGTCTTCGACTCCCGTATGACCACCCTCTACGACGGCATCCGCCAACAGATTCACGAGGGGCGTCAGGTGTATATTGTCTTCCCCCTCATCGAAGAAAGCGAGAAGAGCGACCTGAAGAATCTCGAAGAGGGCTTCGAAGTGTTGCGACAGGTCTTCCCGGAGTTCCGTCTCAGCAAGGTACATGGTAAAATGAAACCCAAAGACAAGGAAGAGGAGATGCAGCGTTTCGTCAGCGGTGAGACACAGATTCTCGTGGCCACTACTGTCATCGAGGTAGGTGTTAATGTGCCCAACGCCTCCGTGATGGTTATCCTCGATGCCCAGCGATTCGGACTCTCACAACTCCACCAGCTCAGAGGACGCGTAGGCCGTGGTGCCGATCAGAGCTTCTGTGTCCTCGTCACCCCCTTCAAGCTCAGCGAGGAGACCCGTAAGCGCATCGACATCATGTGCGACACCAACGACGGTTTCCGCATTGCAGAGGCAGACCTGAAGCTACGCGGCCCCGGCGACCTTGAAGGTACCCAGCAGAGCGGTATGGCTTTCGACCTAAAAATCGCTGACATCGCTCGTGATGGGCAGTTAGTACAGATGGCTCGCGACGAGGCGCAAAAGATCATCGAAGATGACCCTGAATGTCAGTCGCCCAAGTATGCTATCCTATGGAACCGACTGCGCCAACTACGCAAAACGAACATCAATTGGGCCGCCATTTCTTAGTTTTAAAGTGTTAAACTTACACAAAAAGTTGTTAACGCTTACAACTTTCTGCACGATTTTAGAATATTATTTATACCTTTGCACCCGAATAATTTGCTTTAGGCAATAAAACCAGAACCCAAATGATAACAATTAAGAATCTTAAGACAACTGTTTTATCGTTATTTCTGACTATTGCAGCCGTACCCACACAGGGTCAGGACCTGTTGGCACGTCAGGCTCCAGTTGACAGGAAAATGAAGGCAGTTGATTCCATAGTACTCAATAGATTGATTGAACAAGAGCTGTTCGAGAATCCCGCTGGCGACCTCTATGAGGAGTGGGACAACGAACTGACCCACTACAATGGTTCCGCTCTTCCCAATGAGGCCACCATCGACCTGCGTGGCTTCTGTATGCCGACACCAAGCCGTGTCGTTACTTCGAACTTCGGTGCCCGTTGGGGACGCCAGCACAAAGGTCTCGACATCAAGGTCTATATTGGTGATACCATTCGTGCCGCCTTCAGTGGAAAGGTACGTATCGTCAAGTATGAGCCACGAGGCTATGGCAAGTATGTCGTCATCCGCCACTATAATGGTCTGGAGACCTATTATGGTCACATGTCAGCTTGGCTCGTACACGAGAACGATGAAGTGAAGGCTGGCGATCCTATCGGTCTTGGAGGTAACACAGGTCGTAGCACAGGTAGCCATCTGCATTTCGAGACACGTATCTGTGGTGTAGCCATTAACCCTGCTCTGATGTTCGACTTCCGTAATCAGGATGTCACCGGTGACTTCTACACCTACCGTCGCAGCAATTACGCTCGAGAGTCAGCTCAGGCAACTCGTCTGCGTGGTGCCAACGGCAACAGCAACGTCGGACGCTTCGATTCTGATGAGGACGAGGAAGACGTGGAGATGGCAGTCGCAGCACCATCTGCATCCTTTACCTCTGAGGTTCACTTCCACAAGGTTAAGAAAGGTGAGACACTCCAAAGTATTGCCCGCAAGTGTCATACGACGGTCGACAACCTATGCAAGCTAAACCGCATAGGCAAGTCCATCCGCCTGATGCCGGGACAGATCCTGAAATACAATTAATCCCCAATAATTTAAAAGGCTTCCCAAGCGGAAGCCTTTTTGCTTATGACAGAGAAAGAAATCAAACAGTTACAAGCCGACAACGAGGCTTTGCGCCAAGAGGTAGATCAATTGAAGAACGAGCTGATCCGTCTCGTAGAGCGTAATCTTGAACTCTCCCAAAGGTTGGAGGAAGACGTGGAGTTGCGTCGCCGTACAGAGGTGGCCCGTGAGATTTTAGCCAAGAACATCGAGCGTCAGCGCAATGCCGACTTGCAGGACGATGGTCAGCTGATGGCCCTCCTTGAGATTCGTGTAGAACAAGAGAATGCTCTTGTGCAGCCCGACTTCGACTCGAAGGCACTCGCTAAGCTCCTTGGTGTCAGTCATGAGCGCCTCGTCCGACTGTTCCGTCGAAGCAGCATCTACAGTTCGCCCGACGCCTATCTCGACAACTTGCGTACTTTACTGGCCATGCGTCTGCTGCGCGACAAGCCTAACTACAGCATTGCCGCCGTTGCCGAGGAAAGTGGACTGGGAAATATCCGAACTTTACAACGTCGTATCCAGGAGGCAGTAGGCATGACACCTGTCGAATATCGAATGCTCTTCAATCGCGACGTGTAGACCAACAGATAAAGAGAACAACTTAAAAATTATAAATATGTTAGACAAAGAGAGAGGGCTTTATATCGCCCATTGCGCCAACGGTGCGCTCAGCATTACAGGTAAGATGGCCAACCGACACGGACTGATTGCCGGAGCCACAGGTACAGGAAAGACCGTCACGTTGCAGGTGATGGCTGAGACCTTCTGCCAGGCAGGTGTTCCCTGCTTCATGGCCGACATGAAAGGCGACCTCAGCGGTATCTCACAGGTAGGACGTCTCAGCGGCTTTATCGAGAAGCGTCTGCCGGAGTTCGGCATCGAGAACCCGGAGTTCCAGGCTTGCCCAGTCAGATTCTACGACGTCTTCGGCGAACAGGGACACCCCATGCGCGCCACCATCTCACAGATGGGCCCAATGCTACTCTCACGTCTGTTACAGTTGAATGAGACACAGGACGGTGTACTCAATATTGTATTCCGCATCGCTGACGACCGTGGTCTGCTCTTGCTCGACCTGAAGGACCTTCAGGCAATGCTCGACTGGGTATCGAAACACGCCAAGCAGTACACCACGAAATACGGCAACATCTCTGCTCAGACCATCGGTGCCATCCAGCGCGCCCTGCTCCAGCTGGAGACTCAAGGAGCCGACAAGTTCTTCGGTGAACCCTCGTTCGACATCTACGACCTCATTCAGACCGAAGGCGGTAAGGGTGTGATGAGCGTGCTGGCTGCCGACAAACTGATGATGCAGCCGAAGCTCTACTCTACCTATCTGCTGTGGCTCCTCTCAGAACTCTACTCCACCCTGCCTGAGGTCGGCGACATGGAACTGCCAAAGCTCGTATTCTTCTTCGACGAGGCCCACATGCTCTTCACTGATACCTCAAAGGCATTGCTCGACAAGATTGAGCAGGTCATCCGCCTTATCCGTTCGAAGGGCGTAGGTATCTATTTCATTACCCAGAGTCCGACAGACATCCCCGAGAACATCCTCGGCCAGTTGGGTAACCGTGTACAGCACGCTTTAAGAGCATACACCCCGAAGGATCAGAAGGCCGTAAAGACCGCCGCCGACACCTTCCGTGCTAATCCTGAATTCAAGACCGATGAGGCCATCATGAACCTCGAGACAGGTGAAGCGCTCGTCAGTTTCCTCGACGCCAAGGGTGCCCCTGGCATTGTAGAACGTGCGAAGATCCTGTTCCCCCTGTCGCAGATCGGTGCCATCACTGAAGGTCAGCGCCTCGATATCATCAAGCAGAGTCGTATTTCTGGCAAGTACGACACGCCTATCGATCGTGAGAGTGCCTTCGAGATTATCATGGCCGAGGCAGAAGAGCAGATGAAGGCTCAGGAGGAAGAAGCAGCTGCCCAGGAAGAGGCTAAAGCCAAGGGTAAGCAGAAGCCAGGTATGATGAGTAAGGTGTGGAGGGCCATCGTCACCGCTGTCACCGGCACACTTGCTACCATCCTCGGCACCTATATCAGCGACAAGGTGACAGGTAAGAAGACGAAATCGAAGACCTCTGCCACAGGTCGTGTGGTAAAGAATGCCACCAGTGCCGCCACCCGTTCCATCACCAAGGAACTGACGCGCGACATCCTCGGCAACCTGGTTAAATAAGGTATCGCATATCGTTTCCTATATATTGGTACATGCTCTGACGCAAGTTGAGCATGTACTTCATATGATAGAAGTTATCGATTTTCCATTGACCATCCTCATACACCAGTTCAATCCGGACTGGTGTATATGTGTCAGGGGAATAGACCGTAAAGTTCACGGTAGCCGTCTTATCGTTATCGGGGCCGATGAAGCAGTCTACCACCTCAAACTCATCGAAGCTGATCAGATTCGAGTCGTAGGTCATCGTCCAGCGGTTTACCTCAAAGAACAGCGAGTTGGTCTGGAACTCCTTTCTGCGCACGGCCATCAAAAGATCATTCCATCGCCTGGAGCAAAACGATTTGTCTAGCCAGTCACTTTCGACCGATCCGCCCAGATAGGTACACTCCTGTTTGATAAGACTATAGATAGATCTCACACGTTCAAGAACAACCTGACGCTCGACGGCCAAAGCCATTTCCGACAAGACGGAATCTGTCTTGACAGAATCCTTCAGCACTTTCTCAGCACCATTTCCAGTCTCTGGAGATCCTTTTCCAAAGCCCGAACAACTTGTCGACAATAAACAAACGGCCAATGCAAATCCTAAAAACAATACTTTCTTCACGACCTAAAAATTTTACTGGCTATGTACAATTGATCAATTTCGGGTGCAAAGTTACGGCAAAATTACAACATCACAAAACTTTATGTCATTTTTTAACGCAAACAGTGTACATATATGTTGTGCGTTCGACGGTAGTATACTGATAGCGCTCGTGGTCGAGGGCTGTTTTAAGGTCGTTGCTGATGCCTGTGCCAATGAGTTTGAGGGCAGACTCTTTCATCGTCCATAGACGGATGAAAGCTCTATCAGGCTGCTCCGAGGACTCTATCTGGCGGACCTCCTCATCATTCATCGAATAGTGGACCAGCCCTTCCTTATATTCTCGGATGCTCTCCACGTCGATACCTACTGGGCGATCTCCGATGACACAGGCAGCAGCCTCCTTGCAATGGCTAAGATTAAAGAAGATCTCAGGACGACCAGCGATCGAAGGTTTGCCGTGCTCATTATATTCAAAGACGGGATTATCCGTGATACCATATTCCTCTCGCAGCCCCTGCTTCAATAACTGGTATGCCAGCACACACAGCCGCTGCCCAAGTTCAAACTTGAACTTCAACGCCTGTTCCCTTCGCTGCTCCGAGATCTCCCCCAGCGCCGCCTCAAGATCAAAAGACCATATATCCTCAGATACCAGTATCTTCACCTTTTTTACCTTTTACTCCAGTCCCACCTCCGGCATGGGAATCTTACGGTTGGCATTCTCCTTCGCACCAAGGTCCACGAGTTCACGGCCCTTCTGCACCACACTCTGACGACCCGTGACCAGCTTATTGTTCGTCAGATCATAGGCCTCCTGCACCTTGTGAATCTTCTCGCCGAGGTCGTTATAGCGCTGGATGAAGTCGCCCAGACGGTCCAACAGCTGCTCTGCCAGTCCGAACACCTTCTGCTGATTCTCCGCCTGCTGATTCTGTACCCAGGCAATGTGTATCATATGGAGGATGCCCAGCAGGTTCTGTTCGCCAGTGACAAAGACCTTCTTCTCGAATGCCTCGCGCCACAGCGTGGGATCGTTCGCCAGTGCCAACTGCAACGACGACTCGAAGGGCACGAACATGATGACGAAGTCCACCGTCTCGCGCCCGTTCTTGATATATTTCGAGTAGTCCTTGCGGGCCAGTTCATTCACATGCTGACGAACACTCTTGATATGCTCTTGCAGATAACGTTCTTTCTCCTCTGCCGTCTCAGCGTTCACATACTTTTCGTAGGCCACGAGCGACACCTTCGAGTCGACAATGGCATCTTGTCCCTGAGGATAGTGCAGGATGACGTCAGGCTGCATCTCACGTCCCGTCTCGTCGTTCTTCAGCGGCCGTCCCATCTCGTCCCTCAGCCGTGCCTGCACCTCGTAGTGGATGCCTTCCGTCAGTCCCTGCGATGCCAAGAGGTCGCCCAGGATAATCTCTCCCATATTGCCAGAGACCTTATTGTCACGCCTAAGCACGTTCGTCAGCCCCTCGGCCTTCTCACCCAACTGCTGCGTCTGTTCCATCATCAGCCGTATCTGCTCACGGAACGAGGCCGCATGCCCTGCGCTTTCCTTCTGTGTATCGCTGATGGCCTTCTGCATGTTCGTGATAGCGTCCTTCAACGGCTGGGTGATGCCCGTCATCGTCTCCGTGTTCGACTCCTTCAACTTCGACGCGCTGCGTTCGAGCACCTCCTGAGCCATCGTCATAAACTGGGCGTCGCGCTTCTGCTGTTCCTCCTGTTTCTCGTCGCGGATTTGATCCATCTGCTGACGCATCAGTTCCAATTCCCTCGTCTGAGTCTCTGCCTTCGCATGCAAGTCTTTGTTTTCGGTCTCCAGATGTCTCAGACGACTCGTTGCATCCGCCAGCTGTTCACCCTTCATCGAGAGTTCGATATCCTTCTTTCCCCCCTCGATGCGCAGAACGTCCATCTTACGGTCCATCAAGAAATAGAGCACTGCAGCTCCGACGGCTATACCTATTATAATATATAAAGCAATCAACATATTTTATCCGATTTTGTTGCAAAAATACAAAAAAATGTTCAAATCATTGCAATTATCAGATATTTTATTTAAATTTGCAGCAGAAAACTGATAAACTTATCAACTCATTAACTTAAAAACTTCAAGATTATGGATTACAAGATTATTGACATTGAGGGAGTAGGCGACGTTTATGCAGAGAAGCTGACCGCCGCAGGTATCAACAAAGTGAGCGAGCTGCTTGAGAAATGTGCAGGTCCTAAGGGCCGTCAGGAGTTGGCCGAAGCCACAGGCATCAGCGACAAACTGATCCTCCGCTGGACCAACCATGCAGACCTGTTCCGTATCAACGGCGTAGGTCCCCAGTTCTCAGAACTGCTGGAGAAGGCTGGCGTCGACACCGTCAAGGAGTTCCGTCACCGTGTGGCAGAGAACCTGCAGCCGAAGCTGGAGGAAGTCAATGCCGAGTTCCACATCTGCGGCCGCGTGCCTTCAGTCGGCGAGGTTCAGAAGATGATCGACCAAGCCAAGGAGCTGGAGCCCAAGATGACGTACTAAGAGACAATGAATCCCCGCAGCAGCGGGGATTTCTTTTTATTGGAATGTTTTGGTGTACCGTCTTTTGATGGCTGGGAACATCTTTCGGACGCGCAGCAGATGGTGCACAATGTTTCCCCCAGCAATAATAAAGGTGACGCTAACGATAATCAGAAGCATGCCGATAGCCAGTTGGACAGTCAGCTGTTCGTGGAATATCAGAATGGCAAAGACTACGGCTGTGCCAGGCTCTGCTGCACCAAGGATGGCCACAGGCGTACTGCCGATCTTCTGAATGGCGGCACTGGTGCAGAGCAATGAGATAGCCGTCGGAAACAATGCCATGCAAAAGGCCGACACCCACAAAAGCGGCTGTTCAGAGAGGACAGTAAACGTATCCGTTTGGAACTTAAAGGCAAAGAGAAATTGTCCAAAGATGATAACATACAGCGTCAGCTTCAGAGTGGGAATCTGCTTGAGTTCTCCACGATTCACGGTCACCAGATAGACGGCATACGACAAGGCCGACAGGAATACGAGCAACAGCCCGTAGGCATCCAGCATAACCTCTCCGTCGCCACGATAGAGCAGTCCAATACCCATGGTGGCGAGAACGATACAAAAGACTGTCAGCGCCGAAATACGCTCATGGAAACACACAGCCATGATGATTGTCACTAACACAGGGTAGATGAAAAGCAACGTAGAGGCAATGGCCGCTCCGATATAAGTGTAGCTAACGTAAAGTGTCAGCGACGACAACGCCATCAGGATGCCAAGAGCCATCAACGGCAGAACCTGAGTCTTGCGAAGCCCAAAACCTCGCCCTCGCAACACCATCATAACAGCCAGTATCGGAATGGCGAAGAGATATCTCATGAAGAGAACGCTATAAGCGTCGATGCCTGCGTTAAGCAACGGAATGGCAAACAACGGATTCGTGCCATAGCTGGCCGCAGCTACGACGCCAAGTGTATAACCTTTAATGCGATTCGTCATCTTTTTCTATATGAGGCCGCAAAGGTACGAACTAAATCTGAGACCACCAAAGGTTTGAGGCATTATTAATACGCAACGCGTCATCATGTCATTTTTACGTCCTGAAAGCTTTTTGAAAGTTTTCGGGATTTTTCTTGTTTGTCTCAGATATTTGTTGTATCTTTGCGGAATAAAATGATAAATAACCAATAACATACAAGGTATGAAGAAACTACTATTATTTTTATTGATGCTTTTGCCGATAACGGCAAGTGCGTACGACTTTATGGTCGATGGTGTAGCTTATAATATATTGTCAACAACAGATCTGACATGTGTGGTTACAGAAGGTTGCGTACCAAACAATGGCAAACTAGTGATTCCTGCTACAGTAAATTACAAAAATCGCACTTTAACTGTTGTTGGTATTGGCGACGGAGAACCTATTGCAGACTACCAATCCGTTACAAATCTTACTATTGAGAACGGACCTACCTATATTGAAGGAGGTGCAATAAGATTTCAAATGATTCAGGTTGTCAGGATTCCTCCTTCAATCAAATTGATCAAATCCGATGCTTTTGGTGGTAACTACGGACATAGCGGTCTCGCCTCATGGATCGGAGATCCTATTGAAGTAATTATTGAAGATGGCGATGATGATTTGGAAGGCGAGCGTCCCACGTTCTTCCCTTATCCTTTTAATGGATGTTTGATCACTCGCCTATACATAGGACGTAGTATCGATGACAAGTTGTTCAATGGCCTCGGATCTTTGGAGGAGTTTACAATTGGCGACAAAGTAACATCAGTGTTAAGTGAGGGGGTCTCCATGTCATATTATATGAGCTCTTTGAAGAAACTGACTGTGGGAAAGAATCTCCAAACTGTGCCTAATTTCCAGGAAGAGAGTATTGATGAAATCTATATGCGTTCTGAGACACCGCCTCTATCGGAGGGCTTTACAGAGGGAACATACGGTTCGGCTACACTCTATGTCCCCAGAGGAACAAAGGAAGTTTACGAGAAAGCAGCTACCTGGCAGAACTTCTGGACTATCGAGGAATATGATGTCAAGGATAATGGTTCCAACAGAACCGATTATGCCGAGTATGACAGTGAGACAGGTACGTTGACATTCAAATATGGTAATAAGCCTGAGGGAGACAATATTTTTGAAACTATTTATGACCTAGCAGCATATAAAAAGAAATATGGTTATGGTTTCATATCTCCGTGGTATGATTTACACGATAATCTGAAAACAATTGTCTTCGATGAGTCATATTCTGAGGCGCTGCCTACGAATACCACTTTATGGTTTGCCGGACTCAGCAAATTGACGACCATAAAAGGAATTGAGTACCTGAACACCAGTGAAGTTACAGAAATGCGCAATATGTTCTGGGCTTGCTCCAATTTGTATCAGATTGACTTGAGGAACTTCGATACACGCAACGTGACCAACATGAGCGGAATGTTTGCTGATTGCAGCGCATTGACAGCTATTTATGTTGGCGAGAATTGGTCTACAGAAAAAGTGTCCTCAGAAAGTAGTTTGTTCAGTGGATGTAATAAGCTTGTTGGTGGATCTGGTACTGTGTTCGATAGCAATCATATAGGCTTAGACTATGCCCGTATCGACGGAGGTGCTTCTGGCCCAGGATATCTATCCACAATTTTCATTATGGGTGATGTCAATGGCGACTGGTTTATCTCCATAAAGGATGTAAATCTTGTCATAGACTATATCATGGGCAGAGTTCCAGAAAAATTCAATTTTTTCGCAGCCGACATGAATAAGGATTATAAACTGGATGCTGTCGACCTAGTCCTTCTAATTAATAGTAGGTGGGATAAATGACCGCCATCATTCGGAGTTATTATATCACCTTACAAAGATTAAATAAATCCCCCGAAAGCTTGCAGAAAGTTTTCGGGATTTTTCTTGTTCGTTTCAGGAATTTGTTGTATCTTTGCAAAATAAACTAAGAACTAAGAAGATGAGATTAAGAAGACAACTAACCACATTGTTACTGATGGCAGCCTATGTTGCATCTGCCCAAACAAGTAATGAGCCTTTGTATCGCGAAGGACAAGTCATAGTCAAGTTCAAGTCTGGACAAAGCATGGCGCGTGGTAACCAGACAAACAGTGGATTGGGAAAGGCTCTCCAGTTGATTGGCGGAACCGAGGCCCGGCAACTGATGCCGCTCTCAGGAACCACGACTTCCAAAAGCAGGAAGGCCTTGGTACGTGATGACGGAGCCAGCGACAGAACAGATCTGTCTGGGCTCTACCTCATTCATTTTGACAAGAAGAAATCTGTTGAAAGCACCATAGAAACTCTGAAGGAACTAGGCGATGTGGCCTATGCCGAACCCAACTATATTGTGAGGGCTATCGGCATGGCCCCAAAAGCTCACCCCAATGTTCCTCAGCCTGAGGTAAACGAGGTCAGTGCCACGCCATCGTACAATGACCCTAACTATTCTGAACAGTGGGGACTGCAAGCCATCAATATGCCAGCCTTGTGGGAGAAGCCCGTCATCAACTCAACACGTCCTGTCATTGCCATCCTTGATACTGGTGTCGATATCACCCACTCTGACCTCGCTGCCAATATCTGGACCAACACGGCAGAGAAAGGTAACGATGAGGACGGCAATGGTTTTGTGGGCGATGTTCATGGTTGGGACTTTATTGAGGGGACATCCGATATCACTGACAAAAATAACCATGGTACGCACTGTGCAGGTATTGCAGCAGCAGTTGGAAACAATGGCAAGGGAATCGTGGGAGCCAATCCCAATGCACTAATCATGCCAGTAAGGGTGCTGAACGAGGCTGCTTTAGGAGACGTTTCAATCATTATACAAGGTATAGACTATGCCATTGCCAATGGCGCTGATGTCATATCTATGAGTTACGGATACTCTTGTCCATGCGGTCCGTCAGAAGCCGAGAGAGATGCACTTCTGGATGCATCACAATATGCAATTTTGGTTGCCGCTGCAGGCAATAACGGTGTTTGCATGAATTCCGAGCACCAAGGGCTGCACGGCGATCCCAATATGACACCTATGCCCAGCTATCCTGCGGCATTCAGGTTCGTTATTGGCGTCCAGGCTTCCGATGAAACAGGGAAACTTGCCTCATTCAGTAATTTCGATTGTGGCATTACGCCACCATCGTTGTGGCTGCAAGAACCTCTTTCCTATGAGGTGACAGCGCCTGGCAACAATATCATCAGTACGGTTAGCGGTGGCGGCTATGAACGCATGAACGGCACATCAATGGCCTGCCCCCTTGTGGCTGGAGCAATCTCCAGTCTGATGCAGAGGCGTAACTTCAACAGCAACCAAGAACTTTTGACCGCTCTCGCCCTGACCAGTCAGACTGGCGATGTGGACATGATTGCAGCCTATGGTATTACAGAGTTGCCAAAACACAACATTAACGAGGTGTTTACATCCAATGTTAATGGTGTGGACATTACGTTTAAAGTGAAGACAGTCAACACTGTTCAAGTAGGCGACGGCGAAAATGCCGCCATAGCATCACAGGGAGTAACCAACGTTACCATTCCCGCAATGGTGGACGGTTTTCAAGTGACCTCAATAGACTACCGAGCCTTCTCTTGGACAGAACTAGAAACAATCTCCCTACCAAATACACTCAAGTTCATTAGCACTGATGCATTTTACGCAACAGGCCAATTAAAGGAGATCACGATTCCCGAAAGTGTTGTAGAGATTGGCGAAAATGCTTTTACAGGATGTCAAATTACAGAACTAATCATTCCTAAAGGGTTGACTGTCATCAAGCAAGGTGCCATCAATTCATGTCTTGAATTGAACTCTATAAAGGTGGATGAGGCTAACCCCAAGTATGACTCTCGCAACAACTGTAATGCTATCATAGAGACGGCTACAAACACCCTGATTACTGGTACAACCACCGTTCCACAAGGTGTGGAGATCATTGGCAAGAAAGCGTTTTTCGGTCTGCCCATCGAGTCTATTACTATACCAAATAGCGTAAAGGTAATAGGCGAACAGTCATTTATGTGTTGTGAAAAACTAAAGCAGATAGATTTTCCAGATGGTTTAACAACTATAGGTGATGAGGCGTTTAATCAATGTATGGGCCTGAATACACTTTTCATTCCCAAGAGTGTGACATCCATAGAACCCATGACATTCTGTTATTGCGAGAATCTGACATCTGTCGTTGTTGATCCTGCCAATTCTGTGTATGATTCACGTGGAAATTGTAACGCCATTATAGAAACGGCTTCGAACACGTTGATTGAAGGATTCAATTGCACAACAATTCCTAATGGGATAACAGGTATAGCCACCAATGCCTTCTATTATTGCAGATCATTGGAGTCTGTCACCATAAGCAAGGATATCACATACGTAGGTACTTCCGCATTTATGGGATGTGACAAATTGAATTCCATTGTTGTTGTAGATGACAACCCTGTCTATGACTCCCGTGACAATTGCAACGCCATTATTGAGACGGCAACGAACACTTTGGTATTCGGGAACCACGCTTCCACCATTCCTTCAAGCGTAAAGCATATTGCAGCGTGGGCTTTTTGGGGAGTCACATTTGAGAACACATCTTTAGTTATACCGGAAGGAGTGGAGCATGTAGGAACAAAGGCGTTTTACATCTTTGACAACGTAAGTCTGTCTCTACCTTCATCACTAAAGCAGCTCGATGACGACGCTTTCTTCGTTTGCACCGCCGTCGGAGATTTTATCAGCGAGATTCATTGCTATCGCAAGACGCCTTTGCCGATTTCCAACTATGTATTCCGAGCTAATGGCACAGGCACACTATACGTCCCCAAAGGACAGAAGGCCGCTTATGAAAAGGCAAAGGGCTGGAAACGCTTTGGCACCATTGTAGAGATGGATGTAGAGGGAGCTGATCCTCCCATAGAGATTGAACCAGTTATTGAATCGGAAGAGACAACCTTCGGTGGTGATGGTGACATCATCGATGAAGAGACCGATCTGACCAATGTCGTCATCGAAAACACCTACTACACGATGGACTCTGAGAATGGCGACGGCTACGATACAGAACAACAGGCTCTGGTGTTGAACTCCACCACAACAAAGGAGCAGATGAATACGGTGCAAGAAACGAAAGTGGGCGACGATGCTGTCCGCGACAACTATTCTGGCATCATCTTCGAGGTGCCTGCCGGCAGGGGTGAGGTGACAGTAGATGCTCAGATTATAGGATCGCATGTGTTGAATGTCCAAATAGGAAAGAAGGAACCTACAAAGGTAAGCAATTCAGAGCGCGAATTGGTGACAATTAAATATAATGTGAGCGAGCCGACATATGTCTATCTCTATGCTTCGTCTGATGGTGGCAGCCATACCCGCGCTTCGAGTGCTACGACAAACAGCGTCCTGCTCTATGGCTATAATGTGACATTGAAAGGCGACATACCTGGCGACGCCAATGGCGACAAGGAAGTGAATGTTGCCGACATCGTCAAACTAGTGAACGACAATGCCCCCCAGTCCGAGATCGACGAGGTCGTGGACATCATCATGAAGAAGAAGTAAAAGAAGGGCCTTGACGGCAGACATCACACTGCAACAAACATTTTATCGAAAATATGATAATCATAAATTCAGTAAAATCACCCTAAGCCAAGATCGACGAGGCTGATGTGAACAAAGACGGCGACGTGAATGCCGCCGACGTGGTGTTCCTCGCCAAGATGCTGGGCCAGAAAGAATAAAAATCCCCTTAAAATTATAACAGCGCAATAGAACTTATTATGTAAACAACTCATCCATGGTAATTTCCTTCTGTACCATGTTGTAGTAGTTGTTGTGGGCAACACCGTTCGTTGTTATCATGACAAGATGAAGGGTGCGCTTGTCCTTCGACAGCTCACGGTATGCATCAAGTTTTTTTTGCAGGTCCTTGGCGTAATCATAGCCTTACTGGTTTTTATCAAAATCCGCTGCAAATATAACAAAAATATTCTTATAATCAGCGGAAATATTGCTTTTTCTTTATGTTTCCGCTAAAAATAACGCATATTTATGATAACTACACCTTCCTGAAGTGTGACTTCAACATTAAACCTTATTTATATTATTGGCAAAGGTACGAAAATTTCTGAAATGTGCAAGCAAATTTTTAGAATAGAATATTTAAGAAATTGCATCAAAACGTCATAATTGAAGTTAATATCCTATAATACAATTAGTTATACTATGACGTTTAATATAATTAGCCATCATATAAACGTCATTATTAGGGACAAAACCATGTTTTAAGTCACTTCTAAGTCTGATAAAGGATAGGAGTTCATGGTAGTTTAGCCAGCCTGAACTGACAGTTTACCTAGCCTAAACTGTCAGTTTACCCTAGCTAAACTCTCAGTTCAGACTATTAGTGTGATAAACGAACTGCCTGTAAACCAATAGTTTAGACCATATTTACAGTTGATCATGTATCTATTTTTGTAAAATTATGACGTTACTATGATGTTATTATACATATAACGTCATATGTTAACTATCTGATATACAATCATATAAATGTATTTATGACGTTATTAATCAATTTCTTCAAAGAAATATGAAAAATAATTTTTGCGATAACATCAAATCATTAAGTACAGAGTCATCCATACAAAAAAAACAGAAATACGGAACGAATCTCATAAAAATTCATTAATTTTGCAGCCGAATTAGTAAACCATTAACTTAATCATGGCAAAGAGACTCATTTTATCTGTATTCGCAGTTCTGGCAGGCCTTCACATTCAGGCGCAACAACTGACAGAGCAAGAGGCATTACAAAGGGCAAAAGGCTTCATGAGCGGCAAGACGTTCAAGGAGACCAGTAAGACACGAGGCAGCGCAGACAACGCCGGCCTCCAACCCTATTATGTGTTCAACGCCCAAGAAGGCGGTTTTGTCATCGTCTCCGGCGATGAGCGCACAATACCCGTACTAGGCTATTCCGATGACGGCAGTCTGGATATGGACCATCTGCCCGAAGGCTTGCAGGATCTGCTAAACCGCTATGCCAGTCAGGTGAAGTTCATAGAGGAGTGTAATCTTTCCGAATCCCAGCCCCAGAGACCATTGACAAGAGGTACAGGCGGAAAGGGGCCACTCACACAGACTGAATGGAACCAGCAGGAGCCTTATTGGGATCACTGTCCCTTGCAGGGTGGTGTGAATTGCTATACGGGTTGTACAGCCACAGCTATGTCACAGATCATGTATTACTGGGCGGTGACAAAAGGAAAGAACACACCTACGAAGACCACCACCGCCAGCGAGGCCTATACACCGCATGTCACAGGGAGTATGGAAGGTGTCGCTTTTGCTGCCAACACACCTATCAACTGGAGCAAGATGACGACCACTTATACCAATTCATCGTCAGCAGAAGCCAAGACGGCCGTTGCCCAACTGATGAGCTATTGCGGAACGGCGGTCAAGATGGCCTATAACAAAAAAGGCTCATACGGATCTGAGGGTCTGATGTCGATTGTGCCTTATGCGTTGAAGACATATTTCGGCTATCCCAACACGGTGACCTTCGAAGCAAAAGAGAGTTACTTGTGGAAAGACTGGGTGACTATGATTCTGGCAGAGTTGGATGCCGATCGTCCGGTGATGTATAGTGCAACGAGTACGGGGCCCGGCGAAGGCGGACATGCCTTTGTCATCGACGGTTACGACAGCGACGGCAATTTCCATATCAACTGGGGTTATAGTGGTAAGAACAACGGCTATTATGCCCTGAATGTGATGCAGTATTCAGATAAATACCGCTATAATCTGCCCGACAACATGATTACTGGGTTCAGCCCCGATGAGATTGAAGGCAAGACAGTTCCTCCACTTCGCATAACCGCAACCAATTTCGGCCTTGAAACAACCGATGATGGCGAACTGTATCTGAATTGCAATTTCTACAATTATACCGGACAAACGGTTAATGATTTCCAGTTCGGCTATGGCTATATCGACAGCGAAACAGGAAAGGTCGTGAGACTCTTTAATTACAAGGATAATTTTTATCCAGAAAGATGTTTTCTGAAAGCAAAAGGAAAAGTCAAGTCCAAGTCGATTAAGGAGATGGTGCAGGATCTGGAAATCACTTCGTGCAAGTTCTTCCCCATCTGTAAGTTGAAGAGCGAAACAGAATGGCGGTTATGCAATAATGGCGATAACTATGTACAGCTATCATGGTCGATGAAGGGAGAAAATCTCATCATAAAGAGTCGGAAGTTTTCTCCGAGTCACGGTCTGATCATGACTCCCCCGGCTGCCAAGACAGACCTTGTCTATACAGGCTCTGCTCAGGATCTGATCGTTCCTGGCATCATGCTTGAAGGCAATATGAATTATTGGCTTGAAGGCGAATCAAACCACGATAACACCGCTATTCCTCAAGGGACGGATGCAGGCGATTATACCGTGTATTATTATGACGAGACTGGGGACTATGCTTCGCTTCAAGTCACCATTACCAAGGCCGATGGTAGTGTGACAGCTCCTGTGGCCATCAACAACCTGGCATATACTGGTGCTGCCCAAGACCTAATCACTGCAGGCTCGTCAACAACGGGTACTATCAAGTATTCGCTCGACGGAACGAGCTATAGCACGTCGATTCCACAGGGCACTGAGGCCAAAGCATATACTATATATTATAAGGTGGAGGGTGATGACAACCATCAAGACGTGGCCGCTGCATCTCTGAAGGTCACCATCAGTCCCAAAACCGTCAGCAGTCCGACGATCATCCTTGAACAGACATCCTATTTCTATGACGGCACCGCCAAGAAGCCGACAGTAACGGTGAAAGATGGCTCGACAACCATCCCCGCAGAGGAATACACCGTCAGCTACAGCAACAACACTGAGATTGGTACTGCTACTGTGACCATCGCCAACAAGGATGGCGGGAACTACACTCTCAACGGATCAGTTACCTTCCAGATCGTGCTCAAAGGTGACGCCAATGGCGACAAGAAAGTAGATGCGGCCGATATCGTCAAGCTGGTGAAAGACGGCGCTCCCCAAGCCAAGATCGACGAGGTGGTGAACATCATCATGGGAGAGTAAAAAGAAAGCCGAGCGGCATTATAAGAAAATCCAAATTATATAACAGCGGGACGGTTCTTTTGTTACATGCCACACTTGCCTCTTAGAACATATAACAAAAGAACCGTCCCGCTGTTACATTGGATGAGAACGACCTGAACGCCATCGTCAGCCACATCATGGGCAATCCCCAAGAAGGGAGTTTCGACGTGAACATGGCTGATGTGAACAAAGACGGCAACGTGAATGCCGCCGACGTGGTGTTTCTTGCCAAGATGCTGGGCCAGAAAGAATAGAAATCCCGCTGTCTCCCAAAGGAAGACTGGCTGTAGTAGCCCTTCTTGACAACACAATTATCCAAATCGGATAATCTTTTTTGGATAATTGTTTGGAGATTCGAATAAAGTCACATGGAAGTAGCCCGCTTCTACGGCGCCATGATGAGTTGCGTCAGTTTCACGTGGTCTGCTACGTCCACTTTGCCGTCGGCATTCAGGTCGCCCAACTTGCCAGCAGGAGTAAACTCTGCCGTGACTGGTTCTGAGTTCGCATAGCCAGACTTGACTGCATAGACCGTGACGATCAGATGGTCTGTCATAACGGCCTTATTGCCGAGGCTGGAGCCTGAACTGGAGAAATTATAGAGGAAATCAACGCCCTCCGTCTCGCAGTCGAAGACCAACTCACCGTCCTTGGTGTAAGTGATAGTAGGCTTGGCGCACTTCTTGACAATGAGATCGTCGTCCATCAGTGCCTCTTTCGTCGCGAATTTGCTCCAAGGCTCTGTGTTGCTGTAGCCTGTGAGGGCACCAGCTGGCACCTTCAGCACGATGTTATAGTTATTGAAGGCACTCTCTGCCATTGTTGGCGGCGTAGCGGCCAGCACCCTGACTTCCTTCAGATTATTACAATCTGTGAAGGCTTCTTCATCGATAGTCTGTACGCTGGCGGGGATATTGATGGTCTTCAACGAACGGCAGTGGTGGAATGCTTTATTCCCGATGCTGGTCAATTGATCTGAAAGGATGACAGATGTCAAACCTACACAATTATAGAAAGCTGATTCACCCAAACTGGTTACGCTATTAGGAACAGTAACGGTTTGAAAACCAAAACAATTAGCGAAAGCATGTCCCCCGATGTTCTCCACGCTGTTAGGGATGGTTATTGATTTCAGACGGTCACATGAATTAAAAGCATAATCGCCTATACTCTTCACGCCATACGGAATAATGATCGTCTCCAAGGCATCACAAGAGTAGAAGGTCTGTTCTTCAATCGCCTTGACATCGGAGGGGATGATGATCTTTGACAGCCTTTCACAGTAGGAAAAGGCATATTTCCCGATACTGGTAACTTTGCGGGGGATGATGACATCTACGAGACTTTCACAGCTACTGAAGGCATATGCCCCGATACTCAACAGGCTTTCCGGCATTTTGGCAGAGACAAGGCTTCTACAGTCATCGAAAGCATTGTCGCCAATACTCGTCACACCATCAGGAATGTCTATCGCTACCACTTCGGAGCAATCTTTAAAGGCATGCTCTCCGATAGCCGTCAAACCGCTGTTCAGCACTATATGCTCAATACTGCCGCTATACGCCCTCCAGGGAGAGTCCTTCCTATAGCCATAATTGTCCATCGCACCTGTGCCGCTGATGGTCAGGGTCCTGGTCGCTTCCACATATTGGTAAGTCAGACTTTTACCACACTGCCCGCTATCATCGGCCTTGACTACCGACGGCAGGACGAACATCATCAATAATAACACTACATGTTTCATACCTTCTATATCATTTTAGCACATTTATGTCGGCAAAGATACAAAAAGTTCCATAAACTACCAAATATTTGAAGAAAATCATGTATCTTTGCATCATGAATACGAAGAAAGAACAAAAGCCAAAGGCGACACCATCGCAGGAAGAGGTCTTCCGCGAGAGGGCCACCCATTACTCAAAGTGTTTCATTGAGAGTTGTCCGCGCAAGGAACAGTGCCTGCACTGGCTTGTGGGGCAGTATGCCGACACGATGCCGTATGTGCAAATATCGATGAACCCCCGCAATCCTCAGATTGGCGGTGAGAACTGCGTGAAGTTTCGTCCGAATGTCCGAATCGCCATGAAGAAGGGTATGACGCACTTCTTCCTGGACATGCCGGCTCGTGTCGAGCACGCCATCCGTCAGGACTTGATCATGGCCTTTGGCCGAACGCAGTACTTCGAGATGCGCAAGGGCATCCGACTCATCACCCCTGAGCAGCAGGAGATCATCGCCGAGTCGTGCCGCACCTACGGCTGGAATGGTCCCCAGGTCTACGACGGTGAGGAGGAAGACTGGCTCTGGTAGTCCTGTGGCAATACAATTATCCAAATCGGATAATCTTTTATGGATAATTATTTGGAGATTTGAATATAATCATTCATGTCGGAATGGCTCCGTGGATTATAAAAGAACTCACGGGAGGCGGATCCCGTGAGTTCGTGAGGTTGTAGTTACGACCAGAGATTAGAACTTGAAGCGGACGCCGGTGAAGAAGACGCCCTGCTCACCGAAACCCAGCTCTGCGAAGCCGCGGACACGGAGACTGCCTCCCTCGAAGCCAATGGCCGACAGTTGCCAGTTCATACGAACCTCGTTCTCGCTGTAGTTAACGGCATCGACTTTCTCTGTTCGGTAAGTGATACCGACAGCGGCCTTCGAGTAGAGGCCAAGATAGTCGTTGCTCCACCACGAGAACTTCACTCCCGGCAACAGCGTGAGGTAGTTGGCGGACAGTTCGCCGCGTTTGGTCGAATTCTCATACAGGTCGCTGCCCTTATGTCCATAGACGGCAATGGCGCCCAGACTGAAGCGGTTGCTCAAGTGGTAGAAATACTCCACGCTGATAGGGCCGAACCACCAGTCCTTCTCCTGGGAGGCGCTGCCCGAGAACGGGGCTTTCACCAGGTCTTCGTAAATATTCAGGATCTGAGAGTTGGAGGCAATGCCGTAGGTAAAGGCCACTTCGTGTCTGGTTTCCTGAGCCAAAGTGCCCAGACTCATAGCCATCAAGGCTACTAACATCATGATCTTTTTCATACCATCGTTTATTAAATTGTCCAGTAAAAGAACTCACTTCAGACCTGTCCCCGTGAGTTCTTGGAAGCGTCGAACTAATTTGATTTAGGTTTGGTCTTCGCCTTGAACATACCAACTTTACCGTCCTTTCTCTTGCAGTAGGCGA
>JAEEGL013353511.1_pt1 | contig 27758 bp, 30 predicted proteins | sample 9134231 | NCBI WGS metagenome assembly JAEEGL01 (sample SAMN16246548, study PRJNA631951) | gut metagenome | biome: gut microbiome; feature: rumen; material: fiber-attached | host: Bos | place: Iran: Karaj | collected 2018-10
AAGCTCTGGATGAAGCGGGACAAGGGGCGATTGCGAACGCATTTATCCGAGATTTCGGTTGCTTAACTAAAAACGGGGCTGGTTTTCCACATTCGGCGCTGGTTTTAAGGCCAGGGCCGGCATTGCTATACAAATAACCGGGAGATTTGCAGCTCATTTTCCACATTCTCCCGCCTCTTCCCGCACTTTCTGGTAGAAAATGGGACCGCTGCAAAACTTTCATTTTGCAACGGTCCCTTTTCGGTGCGCTTAGCCCTTTCGGCCCAGGCGGCGGGCGACGAGCTGCGCCGTCAGTCCGGTGAAGAGGCCGGTGACGATGCCGGAGAGCATAAGAACGGGGAAATACAGGGCGAGCCCCTTCGTCCGGTATACGAGGATCGCAGCCAGCAGCTGTCCGGCGTTGTGGCAGACGGCGGCGAAAACGGAGCAGACCCACATCTGACTTTCCGTGAGGATGCGCCGGAGCAGCAGCATGGCGAGATAGCAGAGAACGCCGCCGGAAAGGGAGAAGATCGCGGCGCTCACGGAACCGGCGAAGACGCTGCCCAGCAGGATGCGCGCCAGCAGAATGGCCAGGGTGTCCGCCGGGCCCAGGGAGAACATGGCCCAGACGGTGACGGCGTTGGCGAGCCCCAGCTTCACCCCGGGAATGGGCACGAGCGGCGGGATCTGGGCCTCCGCGACGAAGAGAATGAGGGCGAGCGCCGTCAGCAGCGCCGCGCGGGTGATCCGCTTCGTCATTTCCGTCCCTCCGTTCCCGAATCCTTCTGAATGTCAGCGGACGACCGCGTCCGCCTCTTCGCCGTCTTTCAGGCGGAGCACCAGCCTGTGGGGCATGCAGACCACCGGCGCGGCCCCGTCCGAAAGCCAGCCCTGATGGACGCAGATCCTGTCCGGGCAGTCCGCCTCGGCGACGCAGATGCGCCCCGGCTGCACCAGGATCGTGTTGCTGCCGCCCTCCGGACATTCCACCGTGAAGCTGTATTCCGCTGCCACAAGGTCCAGGTCGATGGTGCGAAGCACCTTTCCGTCCTGCACGATCTCCACGACGCTGCCGCTGCCCTTCTTTGTCAGGGTATACCAGCTTAAAAGCCCCAGCACCAGCGCAGCGGCTGCGACGATCGCGATCCAGGCGCGGGTCTTAAGCATCGGGGATCACCTCCAGGGTGCAGCGCAGGTCCTTCGCAGGTTCAAAGCGTGTATAGAGGCCCGGCGTCAGGCGGAGGACGCCGTCCTCCGTCACCAGTGCCAGCTCGAAGCCCCGGTCCGCGCGCCAGAAGGCCTCCGCCTTCTCCTGTCCCATGATGAACAGAGCCGTGGAGAGCGCGTCGCAGCGAAGGCCCTCCGGGCCCACCACGGTCACGGAAAGAAGCCCGTTCCGGGCGGGATAACCGGTTTCGGGGTCGATGATGTGCCACCAGACCCGGCCTTCGGCGTCTGTGAAAAACCGCTCATAGCCCCCGGAGGTCACGGCGGCCTCGTCCCGGATGGAGACGACGCCCAGCATCCCGTCCCCATCGGGGTCGCGGATGCCCACCCGCCAGGGACTGCCGTCAGCCTTCCCGCCCAGGGCCTGCACGTTGCCGCCCAGGTCCAGTATCGCGCTCTTCACGCCCTTTTCCCGGAGATATGCGCAAAGCCGGTCGCCGGCATAGCCCTTGGCGACGCTCCCCAGGTCAAGCTCCGCGCCGGGGGGGAGGAGGACGGTCCCTTCCCCGGTTATTTCCACTCCGCGGTAATCTACGGCCTGAAGGAGCTGCGTCAGCTCCTCCGACGTAGGCACCCGATAAGCGCCGGCGGTGAAGCCCCAGGCCCGGACCACCGGGTATACGGTGACGTCCAGGGCGCCCTCCGTTTCCCCGCAGAGGGTCAGGGCCCGGCGGAGGAGCTCCGCCGTTTCCGGAGAGAGAACGCCGCGTCCGGCTGCGTTCAGTGCGGCGATCTCGCTGTCGGCGTCGGTGACGGAGAGCTTCGCCTCCATCTCCTCCGCCAGCGCCCGGCAGCCGGCCAGCGTTTCTTCGTCGGCGCCGACGGCGCGGACGGACATATAGGTGTCCATGGCAAAGAAGCCGACGGATCTCTCCGCAGCTTTGCCGCAGGCGCAGAGCAGCAGACAGAGCAGGAGGGCGGGCAGCATGAGCTTCCCGCGCGGCATGGCCCTCACCGTCCTTTCCCATGGAACGTCGGTTTGATTCTATCTGCGCCGCCCGCTTCTGTCAAGCCGCCCGGCGGGGGAAGGGGGCATGTTCTCCGGAAAGGGCGCATATGCTTGAAGCGTAAGAACGGCGGAGGAGGCGAGGACGGCGGAAGCGTTTGCAAGGGCGGCGGATCTGCTGCCGGAGGCGATCCGGGCAGAAGTCCTGGGCCTGCCGGAGAGCCTGGGCCGAAGTGCGGAAACGATCCGGCTCCGGGCGGGCCGGAGGGGTCTGATCTCCGGACCGGACTGGGAGAGGAGGCTGCGGGAGACCGTGATCCCGGCGGACCTGGAGGAGACCCTCTCCCTGGCGACCCGCCGGAGCCTGTACACGGCGGAGGAGAGCCTTCGCAGCGGCTGGATCACCGCGCCGGGCGGCCTGCGGATCGGCGTGGCAGGGAGCCTTCTGACGAAGGCGGGAGAGATCGCCGGTTTTCGCCGGATATCCTCCCTCTGCATACGCATTCCCCGGGCCGTTCCCTGTGTGGGGGACGAGCTGCTGGCCCGGCTCCGGGACCGCTCCGTTCTCATCTATTCCCGTCCCGGCGCGGGAAAGACCACCTTTCTGCGGGACCTGGTCCGCCGCCTCTCCGACGAAGGAACGCCGGTAGGCCTCGCGGACGAGCGGGGAGAGCTGGCCGCCCTTCTGGACGGCGTGCCGCAGCTGGACGTGGGGGAGAACACGGACGTGCTGGAGGGCGGCGGCAAGGCGGCGTCCGCAGAGATGCTGCTGCGCGCCATGGCCCCCCGGATCCTCGCCGTGGACGAGCTCTCCGGAGCCGACGTGCCGCCGCTGGCCGCCGGGGTCAGCGCCGGCGCGCGCCTTTTGGCGACGGCCCATGCCGCCGACCGGGACGAGCTGCGGCGGCGGGGCCTGCCCCTGGCGCTGTTCGACTGTCTGCTGCGAATCGAGCTCCGGGAGGGAAAGCGAAGCTATACGGTGGAGGAAACGGGATGCTGAGATGGTTCTGCGCGGCGACGGTGGTGATCTCGAGTCTGCTTCTGAGCATGGACAGGGTCTTCCTGGGCAGGCAGCGCATCCGCTCCCTGCGGTCGCTGAAGGAGGCTCTGCGGACCATGGCCTTCGAGCTGGAGACCCTGCGGACGCCCTTGCCGGAGCTGCTGCGGGGACTGGCCCCCCGCAGCGCCCAGCCTGCGGCCTCGCTGCTTGCCGGTGCCGCCATATTGCTGGAGCGGAGGGACCTGAGCTTTTCCGGGGCGTGGAACCGGGCGCTGGAGGACACGGAGCCCCTCTGCCTTTTGCCGGAGGAACGGCAGGCGCTGGAGAACCTCGGCGCGGTGCTGGGCCGGGGCGGGGCGGCGGAGCAGGGGGAAGCGCTCCGGCGGGCGGAAAAGCAGCTGGAGCTTTTTCTGGATTTGGAGGAAAAGGAACGTATGAAGCGCAACAAGGTCCGGGCCGCCCTGGGGGCGGGCGCCGGCGTCATGCTGGCGATCCTGCTGCTGTGAGGAGAAGGGATGGAGCTGGAACTCATTTTCAGGCTGGCCGCCCTGGGGATCGTCGTGGCGGTGCTGAACATCCTTCTGGCCCGGGCGGGCAGGGAGGAGCAGGCCCTGATGGTCACCATCGCCGGGCTGGTGATCGCCCTCGTCATGGTGGTGCAGGAGATCAGCGAGTTCTTTTCGCTGACGCGCAGGCTTTTCGGCTTCTGAGAGGTGGAGCTGCTGTGGAAATGCGCGGTGATCGCCGTCTCCGCCTCCCTTCTGGGGCTGACGCTGCGGCGAAGCGGAGAGGAGCACGGGCTCCTGCTGGGCCTTGCCGCTTCGGCCCTGATCCTGCTGGCAGCCCTGCAGGGTCTCACGGGCGTGGAAGCGCTGTTCGGGAGCCTGTGGGAGCGCAGCGGACTTGCCCCGGCCCTGACCCTGCCGGTACTGAAAAGCCTGGGCCTCGCCCTGCTGGGAAAGCTGGCCTCCGGCGTCTGCCGGGATTCCGGACAGACTGCGGCGGCTTATTCCGTGGAGCTGGCCGCCGTCTGCGCCATCCTCTGCGTCTCCGTGCCGCTGCTGCGAAGCCTGGCGGAGGTCGTCTTCTCCTTTACCTGATGCTGCTGTCCCTGCTGCTGAATCTCCCGGTCCGGGCGGCGGACGCGGAGGAGGTGCTGGCCGACGCCCTTTCGCTGGACGGGCTTTCGGAGGCTGCGGAGGGAAGCGGAGCGGAGGACTGGGGGAGCCCGGCGGAGGGCGTGGACGCCGAGGGCTTTCTGGCGGCCCTGGGGAGGGACGCCCTCCGGGCGCTGCTGGAGCCGGAGCTCCTCCGGGATATGGGCGCGGTGCTGCTCACCGTGCTCCTTTGCTCTGCGGCGGGCGTCGTTTCCGGTGCGGCGGCGGGCTTCGACGCCGTGTCCCTGGCGGGAGCCGCCGCTGTCACGCTCCTGCTGGCCAGGGGAAACGACGCCCTTGTCCGGGAGACGGAGGAAACGGTGTACAGTCTGCGGGATGTGTCCGAGGTGCTGCTGCCGATCCTGAGCTCCGCGGCCCTGCTATCCGGCCAGATCACGGCGGCGGCGGCCAAATATGCCGCCGCCGCCCTGTTCCTGAACCTGCTGGTCCGCCTCTGCTGCGGCTTCGTCCTGCCCCTGGTGCGACTCTACGTCGCCGCCGCGGCGGCGGAGGCCGCGGTGGGGAGCGGGGTCATGACAAGCGTGCTGGGCTTTCTCCGCTGGTGCGCCGTCACGGCGCTCACGGTTCTGATGCTGGCCTTCACCCTCTATCTCAGCCTCACGGCGCTGACGGCCAATTCCGCGGACGCCGCCCTCGTCCGCTCTGCGAAGACCGCGGTCTCCACTCTGCTGCCGGTGGTGGGCGGCATCGCCGGAGACGCCGCTGCATCCCTCCTGTCCGCGGCAGGTGTGATCCGGCAGTCTGTGGGAGCCTTCGGCCTTCTGACGGTCACGGGCTTCCTGGCGGCTCCCTTTCTCCGGGCAGGGCTGCGGGGACTTCTGCTGAAGGGCGTTTCTGCGGCGGCCGCGGGATTTGCTTCGGATCGGCTGAGCGTCCTCCTGAAGCGGCTGAGCGAAGCCATGAGCCTGCTGCTGGGCTGCCTGGGGGCCTGCGGGCTTCTCCTCTTTTTCACGGTCTACGCCCTCATGGAGGCGTCGCCGATATGACGGAGATCCTGGGAGCCTGGGTGCGGACGCTGGCCGTCGGCGCGATGTTCTGCGGCGCGGTGCTGGCCCTGACGCCGGAGGGAAGCGAAAAGCGGGCTGTGAAGCTGGTCTGCGGCGCGGCGCTCACGCTGCTGCTCCTCGCCCCGCTACGGGATCTGGACGCTTTCCGGCTGCCGGAGCTGACGGTGAGCTGCCGGGTGCTGACGGAAGGGCTGCTGGCGGAAGCGAAGGCGATCTCGGAAGAATCCCGCCTGGCGCTCATACGGGCGGAAACGGAGGAATATATATGGGATGCGTCACGCAGCCTGGGCATCGCCCGGCTGGGGATCCGGCTGGATTTCGACTGGGAGGGGGATATCCCCGTGCCCCGTTCCATCTCCCTGCGGGGCAGCTGGACGGAGAAGCAGCGGACCTGCCTGTCCCTTCTGCTGGAGGGGGAGCTGGGCATCCCGGCCCAGCGGCAGGAGTGGAGCCCGGAAAAAGCTGATTGAAGATGCTGATAAGCGTATGGAAAAAGGTCCCGAAGCAGGCGGCGTGGATCCTGCTGATCCTGGGCGCGGGCCTGCTCCTCCTGCTCCCCGGCAAAAGCGCCGAAAAGCGCCGGACGCAGACGGAGGAGAATCTGGGGTTCTCCCTGGAAGCGGAGGAAAAGCGCATCGAAGAGGCCCTCAGCCGCATCGAAGGCGCGGGAAGGGTGACCGTGGTTCTGACCCTGGAGGCCTCCGAGGAGCGGGAATACGCCCGAAACACGGATTCCGACCGTCAGGACCCCGCCGTCGGCGGCCGAAGCGAGGAGCGGAGCGAGATCGCCCGGGTGGGGGACGGGGCGCTCACTGTGAAGATCGCCTATCCCCGATACCGGGGAGCGCTCATCGTGACCGAGGGAAGCGGCAGCGCCCTGCGCCTGGCGATCACCCAGGCCGTGGCCGCGCTGACGGGCCTGGGCACAGACAGGATCACAGTGGTGACAGGAAGGTAATCAGGCTGGAAACGGCTTATCAATAATCGCCGCAGGGCGCAAATGGGGGTAGTTATGAAAATCGTAAAGCGAAACGCGATCATCCTGGCGGCCGTCCTCTTCGTATGCGTGGCGGTCTATCTCAACTGGGCCTACAACCGCCAGGAGCAGACCCTGGCGGAGGAAGCCGGAACGCAGACCATGTCCGCCTCGGTCTCCGGAGGGGAAGGACTGTATTATGAAGCCCCGGCCCCGGCGGTGAGCGCCGCGAGTCCCGTGACGGAGTATTTCACCTCCGCCCGACTGACGCGGCAGCAGGCCCGGGACAGCGCCGTATCCACCCTCCGGGACGCGGCGGAAACGGAGAGCGCCGCCGCGGAGGCGGTGGGCAGCGCCCTGGATGCCATCGAGATCCTGGCCCGCAACACCGTGGCGGAGGCGGAGATCGAGGCCCTGGTGATGGCCAAGGGCTTCGACGACTGCCTGGTCTTCCTGGACGGGGACAGCGCCATCGTGGCGGTCCCGGCCCCGGCCTCCGGCCTTTCTCTCAGCGCCGTGAGCCGCATCACGGACATCGTGCTGCAGAAAACCGATCTGACAACAGAGCAGATCAAAATAATCGAGGTGAAATAGCTTCCAATTCTCCGGCGTTTGTGGTATACTGACCCGTAATCTGAAGCAATACGGCGTCAGGAGGTATATCATGGCGGAGAGCAAGGATTATATCATCACCGCGACGGGGGACGGGAGCGTCAGCATTTCCGAGGACGTCATCGCCATCATCGCCTGGGAAGCCATGCATGAGGTGGAAGGCTTCGGCGGCCCCTCCGTCGGCATCCCCGGGGATCTGGCCGAGCTGATCGGGCGGAAGAACGCTGCCAGGGGCATCCGGGTGTCCGCGGTCGACAAGAGCGTGTCGGTGGACGCCTACATCACCGTGCGCTTCGGCTATTCGGTGACCAAGGTCTCCAGGGACGTTCAGGAGGCGATCTCCAAGTCCGTGCAGGACATGACGGGGATCTCCGTGAGTGCCGTCAACGTCAACGTCACCGGCATCGCCTTCGATAAGACGAAGCAGGCGTGAGGAACCGTCCTGGCGCGTTTTCGCCGCAGGTGAAAGCGCGCCTTGCCGTTTTGAAGGAGTAAGCCTATGATGAGCAGGACCGCGGCCCGGGAGATCGCCATGCATCTGAGCTTCGCCACGGTGATGAACCGCATGGACATCCGGGAAATGCTGGACGATTTTTTCGACCGGGATTACTTCGCCACCCTGGCGGAGGAAGATCCGGTCTACGCAGAATACCCGGACGACAAGCAGCTGAGCTACATCCGCCGGGTGGCGGAGGGCGTTTCCGTCCATGCCGCCGAGCTGGACGGGTATATCGGGAAATACGCGAAGAACTGGCAGTTTTCCCGCATCTCCCGGGTGGCGGCCGCCATTTTACGGACCGCCATGTACGAGATCCTCTATCTGCCCGAGGTGCCCTATAAGGCTGCCGCCAACGAGGCGGTGGAGTTGGCCAAGACCTACGAGGGAAAGGAGACCGCAGGCTTCATCAACGGGATCCTCGCCTCCTTCATCGCGGATGAGCGCCATGAGTGAAAAGGTCTGGTCCGTCGGGGAGCTGACAAAGCAGATCCGGGATCTGCTGGAGGGGGAGCCCTTCCTCCAGCGGGTTTTCGTGCGGGGCGAGCTCAGCAACTATAAGGTCTATCCCTCCGGCCACCACTATTTCACCGTGAAGGACGAGGAGGCGACGCTGAAAGCGGTCATGTTCCGCCGGGAAGCGTCGCGTCTGCGTTTTCAGCCGGAGAGCGGCATGCGGGTCATCGCCCTGGGCCGGATCGGCGTCTATCCCAGGGACGGGGCCTATCAGCTCTACGTGACGGAGCTGGTGCCCGACGGGGTGGGGGACCTTCACGCCGCCTTCGAGCAGCTGAAGGAGAAGCTGGGGCGGGAAGGCCTCTTCGAAGCATCCCATAAGAAGCCCCTGCCCCCGTATCCGGAGCGGATCGCCGTCGTCACCTCCTCCGCGGGCGCTGCCGTGCGGGACGTGATCCGGGTGGCGACCGCGCGTTTTCCCGCAGCGAAGCTGATCGTGATGCCCGTCCGCGTCCAGGGAACGGAGGCGCCGCCGGAGATCGTTTCCGCCATCCGCTACGCCAATCAGTGGCGCGTGGCGGACCTCATCATCACCGGCCGGGGCGGCGGCTCCATCGAGGATCTGTGGGCCTTCAACGACGAACGGGTGGCCCGGGCCATCTATGAATCGGAGATCCCCGTCATCTCCGCCGTGGGCCACGAGCCGGACGTGACCATCGCGGATTTCGTCGCTGACGTCCGGGCCGCCACGCCCTCCAACGCGGCGGAATTGGCAGTGCCGGACCGGCAGGAGCTGCTGGGATCCATCGCCGCCGCCCGCAGGCGCATGGAGGCCCTGCTCTCCGCCCGGCTGGGCGCTGAGCGGGAGAAGCTGCGGCAGCTCGCCGGGCGGCGGGTGCTGCAGGATCCCTCGGCGTATCTTGCGGACAGGCGCATCGCCCTGGACCATACCCAGGCCCTGTTGCTGTCCGCTTATCGGGGCCTGCTCGCAGAGGACCGGGCCCGGCTGGGCTCCGCCGCCGCTGCGCTGGACGCCATGAGCCCGCTGAAGGTGCTCGCCCGGGGCTATGCCATCGCGGAGACGGCGGACGGCAGGATCCTGCGCAGCAAAGCAGGGGCTTCGGCGGGGGACAGGCTTCGCCTCCTTCTGGCGGACGGAGAACTGCCCTGTCTCGTGATGGAAGAAGAAAAGGAATAAGGAGGGGACGGTATGGCCGGCGAAAAAAAGCAGAAACCGGGTTTTGAGGAGAGCATGCGCCGCCTGGAGGAAATCGTGCAGCAGCTGGAGAAGGGCGACGCGCCCCTGGAGGACTCCATGCGCCTTTTTGAAGAGGGAACGAAGCTGGCGAAAAGCTGCGACGATATGCTCAACGCGGCGGAAAAGAAGGTCGTCGTCCTTTCCAGGGGTGCGGACGGCGCGCCGGTGGAAACGGAGACGGATCTTGGAGAATGAAGCCAGGCTGGAGGCGGACCGGCTGCAGATCGAAGGGCGTCTCGCTTCGATCCTCCCCCGGCGGGATCGGCTGACGGAGGCCATGCGCTACAGCCTCCTGGCCGGCGGGAAGCGGCTGCGGCCCATCCTGACCCTGGAATTCTGCCGGGCCTGCGGTGGGGAGGACCGGGCGGCGCTGAACGCCGCCTGCGGCGTGGAGCTCCTCCACACCTATACCCTCATCCACGACGATCTGCCCGCCATGGACGACGACGGGCTCCGCCGGGGAAAGCCTACGAATCACGTGGTCTACGGGGAGTGGCTGGCCCTGCTGGCGGGGGACGCCCTGCAGGCGGAGGCCTTCGCCGCGATCCTCTCCGGTCCCGGCTCCCATCGGGCCAGAGCGGAGGCCGCGGCCATCCTGGCGGAGGCCGCGGGGAGCCGGGGCGTCTGCCTCGGCCAGTTCCTGGATCTGGACGGCGAGGGACGCAGGCTTTCCGAAGCGGAGATCACGGCCCTCAACGAGGGGAAGACCGGGGCGCTCATCTCCGCCGCCTGCCGGATCGGCTGTGTCTGTGCGGAGCGTTACGAGCTCCTGTCCGCCGCCGGGGCTTATGGGCGGGAGCTGGGCCTGGCCTTCCAGCTGCGGGACGATCTGCTGGACGCCCGGAGCACCACGGCGGAGCTGGGCAAGCCCGTGGGCTCCGACGAGAAGAACGGGAAGGCGACCCTTCTTTCCCTGTACGGCGAGGAACGCTGCCGGGAGCTCATTCGGGAGACGACCGATCGGGCCCTGGACATCCTGCGGAAGGATTTCGGAGGCCCCGGCTTCCTGCTGTGGCTTACAGAGAAGCTTGCGGGCCGAAGCAAATAGAAAAACCGGGCGGAGCGGAAGCTCCGCCCGGACATCGTGTCGACAAAAAGTCGACACGATGTCCGGCAAAATCAGAAAGTGTTTTCTGATTTTGCATGGATGGAACGTGAAGGGGGGATTCCCGTCCCCCCTTCACAATCCCCCCATGCTTGTCGAAACGTTGTTTTTTGAGTTTTTGGACAGCCTGAACCGGGCGGAGCGGAAGCTCCGCCCGGAGTGCGCTTTTCCTCCGCGCCCGTACACGAAAAATTCATTTGCGCTGCGGTATGCTTTGTGCTATACTCTAAAATCACATGAACTGTGCGTGTTCGACGGAGGACCGGCCATGTGGGTCAGCAGGCAGTGGAAGGATTATGAGCTTCTGGATTGCTCCGGCGGGGAAAAGCTGGAGCGATGGGGGAGCTATATCCTCCGCAGGCCGGACCCCCAGGCCATCTGGCAGACGGAGAAGGGCGGGGAGTGGGAGAAGGCCGACGCGGTCTATCGCCGCTCCGAATCCGGCGGCGGCCGCTGGACGAAGTCCGCGGTGCCCGCCTCCTGGCGCGTCGGCCTGGGAGAGCTCACCTTCAACGTGAAGCTCATGAACTTCAAGCATACCGGCATCTTCCCGGAGCAGGCGGCCAACTGGGACTTCATCGTGGAGACCGTCCGCGGCGCGGGCCGCCCGGTGCGGGTGCTGAACCTCTTTGCCTACACGGGGGCCGCCACCCTGGCCGCCGCCGCCGCGGGCGCCTCCGTATGTCACGTGGACGCGGCGAAGGGGATGGTGGCCTGGGCGAAGGAAAACGCCGCAGCCTCCGGGCTTGCAGACCGGCCCATCCGCTGGATCGTGGACGACTGCCGCAAGTTCGTGGAGAAGGAGATCCGCCGGGGCAAGACCTACGACGCCGTCATCATGGATCCCCCCTCCTACGGCCGCGGGCCCTCCGGAGAGGTCTGGAAGCTGGAGGACAGCCTCTGGGACTTCCTGCAGCTCTGCTGCGGCGTGCTCAGCGATCAGCCGCTTTTCGTGCTCATCAGCTCCTATACGGCGGGGCTCAGCCCCTCCGTGCTGACCTACCTGTCGGAAACGGTATTCTCCCGGCGCTACGGGGGGAGCAGCGACTGTCGGGAGCTGGGCCTTCCCGTGACGAAAAGCGGCCTGGTGCTGCCCTGCGGCGCGGCCTGCCGCTGGCTGGCCTGAGGGAGGCGGGGACATGAAGATCATTCGCACCGAAAAGCTCACATTCCGATATGACACGGAGGACAAGGGGGAACCGATCCTGAAGTCCCTGGACCTGGAGATCGAGGAAGGGACCTTCGTGGCGGTGCTGGGGCACAACGGCTCCGGCAAGAGTACCCTGGCCAAGCATATGAACGGCATCCTGCTGCCCAGCGGCGGCAAGGTGTGGATCGACGGGATGGACACGGCGGAGGAAGACCGGCTGCTGGACATCCGCCGCACCGTGGGCATGGTCTTCCAGAACCCGGACAACCAGATCGTTGCCAACGTGGTGGAGGACGACGTAGCCTTCGGGCCGGAGAACATGGGCGTGCCTTCCCCGGAGATCCGCATCCGGGTGGACGAGGCGCTGAAGGACGTAGGTATGTACGAATACCGCACCCACGCGCCGCACCTCCTTTCCGGCGGGCAGAAGCAGCGGGTGGCGATCGCCGGCATCGTGGCCATGCGCCCGCGCTGCATCGTGCTGGACGAGCCCACCGCCATGCTGGACCCCTCCGGGCGGCGGGAGGTGCTGGAGACCGTGCACCGCCTGAACCGGGAGCACGGCATCACCGTATTGCTCATCACCCACCACATGGACGAGTGCATCGGAGCCGACCGGCTCATCGTCATGTCGGACGGGCAGATCATCGCCGACGGGACGCCCCGGGAGGTCTTCCCCCGGGTGGAGATGCTCCGGGGCAGCGGGCTGGACGTGCCCGCCACCGTGGGACTGATGTTTGAACTCAGAAAGGCGGGCTTCGACCTGCCCCTGGATGCGCTGAGCGTGGAAGAATGCGCCGAAGCGCTTTACAGAGTTTTCGCATAAGGAGATCGGAAGCGTGTCGCCGCTGATCGAAACGAAAAAACTGACCCATATCTACAGCGAAGGCACCCCCTTCGAGCACGTGGCCGTGCGGGACGTGGATTTTTCCGCGGCCCGTGGGGAGTTCATCGGCATCATCGGGCATACCGGCTCCGGGAAATCCACCTTCGTTCAGCATCTCAACGGCATCCTGAAGCCCACCTCCGGCAGCGTGCTGCTGGAGGGGGAGGACGTGAACGGCTCCGCAGCCGTCACCCGGCGGGTACGCGGCCGGGTGGGCCTCGTGTTCCAGTATCCGGAATACCAGCTCTTTGAGGAGACCGTGCGGGCGGACATCGCCTACGGTCCCAAAAACATGAAGCTGGGGAAGGAAGAGATCGAGCAGAGAGTGCTGGAGGCGGCGGATTTCGTCGGCCTGGAGGCGTCGCTGCTGGATCATTCTCCCTTCGACCTCTCCGGCGGGCAGAAGCGCCGGGCGGCCATCGCCGGCGTCATCGCCATGCGGCCGGACGTGCTGGTTCTGGACGAGCCCACCGCCGGCCTGGATCCCAGAGGCCGGGAGGAGATCATCCGCAACATCTGCCGCTACCATGACGCCGTGGGCGGCACCGTGCTGTACATCACCCACAGCATGGAGGATATCGCCCGCTTCGCCACCCGGCTGGTGGTCTTCAACCGGGGACAGATCGCCCTGGACGGGGCTCCCGAGGAGGTGTTCCGCCACGTGGAGGAGCTGGAGAGGATCGGCCTCACCGTTCCCAGCGTGACGAAGGTCTTTTCCATCCTTCGCAGCCGGGGACTGGAGGTCGCGGAGGGCATCTACACGGTCGATGCCGCCGTGGAAGCGCTCCTGCGCCTGAAAGGGGGCGGCGGAAATGCTTAAGGACATCACCCTGGGCCAGTTCTTCCCGGGGACCACCGTCGTCCACAGGCTGGACCCACGCACCAAGCTCATCCTCACGGTCCTCTATATCGTGCTGCTGTTCATCGCCGTCGGCTGGGCCTCCTACGGCGTCGTGTTCCTCTTTCTCGTATGCAGCATCTGCCTCAGCAGGATCCGCCTGAAGGCGATCCTCAGCGGCCTCAAGCCCCTGGTGATCCTGATTCTCATCACCGGGCTCCTGAACCTCTTCTACACCCGGGGGGAGCACCTCCTGTTCCGCGTATGGAAGATCAGCGTCTATTGGGAGGGCGTGCGCACGGCGGTGCTCATGGCCCTGCGGATCATGCTCCTCATCACGGGGACGCTGCTCCTCACCTACACCACCTCGCCCATCCAGCTGACCGACGGGCTGGAGAAGCTCCTGAACCCCCTGAAAAAGCTCCGTGTGCCCGTGCACGAGCTGAGCATGATGATGTCCATCGCCCTGCGCTTCATCCCCACCCTCATCGAGGAGACGGACAAGATCATGAACGCCCAGAAGGCGAGAGGGGCGGAATTCGACACCGGCAACATCTTCCAGAAGGCAAAGGCCATGCTGCCCCTGCTGGTGCCCCTGTTCATCAGCGCCTTCCGCCGGGCCGACGAGCTGGCCACCGCCATGGAGAGCCGCTGCTATCACGGCGGCGAGGGTCGCACCAAGCTGAAGGTGCTGCGGATGGAGCGGCGGGACTGGATCGCCCTGACCGTCGGCGTGCTGCTCCTCGTCCTGGTGATCCTTCTGCGGAGGCTGGGGCTTTGAGCTGCATCGCGCTGCGGCTGGGCTACGACGGGGCCGCCTATCACGGCTGGCAGCGGCAGAAGAACGCCGTCACCGTGCAGGAGACCCTGGAAAAGGCCCTGGGACGCCTGTACAAGGAGGAGATCCATGCCGTCGGCTGCGGGCGGACGGACGCGGGCGTTCATGCCCGCAAGTATCTGGCGAATTTCCGCGCCGGGGGAACGATCCCCACGGAGCGTCTGCCCCTGGCCCTCAACGCGCTCCTGCCCCACGACATCGCCGTGACCGGGGCCTGCGAGGTGGACGGGGACTTTCACGCGGTGTTTTCCTGCACCCGGAAGGAATACACCTACTATATCCGCAGCGGCGGCTACCGGGATCCCTTTGAGGAAAAGCGGGTATGGTTCCGGCCGGAAAAGCTGGACGTCGGCGTCATGCGCCGGGCGGCGGAGGGCTTTCTGGGCACCCACGACTTCGCCGCGGTGCGCAGCGTGGGCACCAACGTGAAAACGACGGTACGGACCGTGTACGAATTCGACATCCGGCAGGAGGCGGGCATCATCTCCCTTCGCATCGCGGCCAGCGGCTTCCTGTACAATATGGCCCGGGCCATGGTGGGCACGGTGGTATACGCCGCTCTGGGCAAGCTCGCGCCGGAGGACGTCCCGCGCATCCTCGCGTCGGGAGACCGGTGCCTGGCGGGGCCCACGGTGCCGCCCCAGGGCCTGTATATGACGGACGTGCGCTATCCTGGAGCGGCGGGGAGGCTGATGGAAGGATGAACAGGCAGGGCAAGGCCCTCGGAAAACTGCTGATCGCGCTGGTCGTCCTGGCCGTCGTCGTCCTGGCCGTGGCCGGCGTCGTGGGCAGCAATCTGAACAAACGGGATACCTCCGGCTACAGCGCCGATCTCAGCGGCTATGAGAGCGCGGCCTTCCGGCCGGCGGGCAACGGCTTTGCCGCCGTTTCCGACGTGTCCTGCCGTCTCTACGGGATCGGGGGTGAGGTCCTCTGTACCGCAGCCCGCAGCTATCCCGACGTGCAGATCGCCACGGCGGAGGGCTACGCCGCCGTCTGGAGCGAGGGCGGCACGTCCCTCACTCTGCTGCAGGCGGACGGGCCCGTGGATATCAGCGTCGTCGGGGGCGTGACCGCAGCGGACGTGAACGGGGAAGGGACCCTGGCCGTGCTGGCGGGGGAAGTGGGCTACAAGGGCTCCGTCAGCGTCGTCGCCCCGGACGGTACGGCCCTGTACCGGGTCTACGTGGGCAGCGGCTATCCCCTGGACGCAGACGTCTCTCCGGATTCCCGCAGCGTGGCGATCCTGACCATGACGGCGGAGGGCAGCTCCGTGCTCATATACGGCGTGAACAGCGAGGAGCTGGCGGCGGAATACCGGGAGGAGGGACGCAGCTGCTTCGAGCTGGAGTATCTCGGGGACGGGCGCATCCTCCTGCTGGCCTCGGACGGGGCCGTGTTCCTGAAAAACGACGGGAAGCGCCTGGGGAGCCTCTCCTTCGACGGGGGATACCTGAAGGACTACGGCTGGGGGGACGGGTTCGCCGCCCTGCTGCTCGGCCGCTACCAGGCGGGCAGCGCCAGCTGCGTCGTGCTCACCGACACCGCCGGGACCCCGCTGAAGAGCCTGGATATCGAGGGCGAGGTACAGGGCCTGCACGCAGCCGGGAAATATCTGGCCGTGCGCTGCAGCGACCGTACTTTGGTCTATGACAGCGAGCTCAACGAGCTGGGCTGCCTGGAAAGCTCCGTGGGGGTACAGGCGGCCATGATGCGCTCCACGGGCAGCGCCGTGATCATCTCCGGCGGAGAAGCCGCCGTTTTTGAACCGTGAGGAGGCAAGTCAAATGGTTACTCTGATCGTGGACATCGTGCTTCTGCTGATCATTCTGCTCTGTGCCTGGCGCGGCTTCCGCACCGGTCTGATCGCCGGGATCCTGGCGGTCTGTGCCGTCCTGTTTTCCTTCTACGCCGCCGACATCCTGGCCGACACCTATTCCGGCGAGTTCACCAAGATGCTGGAGCCCTTCGTAAGCGGCGTCGTGGACACGGCCAGTCAGAAGGCGGAGGATTACTTCAACGAAAAGGGCAGGACGCCCGGGGTGTATGAGATGTCCATGAAGACCATGGAGGGCATCGGCATCATGAAGTCCGCCGCGGAAAACGTGTCGAAGCAGATCGCCGAGGAGTCCCCGGAGCTGGGACGGGAGCTGCGCAGCGTCACCGTGGAGCGGCTGTGCGCGGCGGCGGCCTACGTGCTCACCTACGCGATCATGTTCATCCTGCTGATCATCGTTTTCGGCGTGATTGGAAACCTTTTCAACCTGGCCTTCAAGCTCCCGGGCCTGGAGCTGGTCAACGGCGTCCTGGGGACGCTGCTGGGCCTGGCCAAGGGCCTGCTGTACGTATTTGCCATCGCGTGGATCCTGCGCTTCACCGGCCTCCTGTTATCCGAGGACAAGGTGGACGCCACGATGCTGCTCAGCCGTCTGATGAAGTCCTGCCCTCTGGTGGCCTACCTCGGGCTGTAATGGCAGAGCTGGCAAGACTTCGATTTGCTAATGACCGCTGCCGGTGCTATACTCACAGCGGCCCCAGGGATACCGGAAAGGAAGTGGTACAATGCAGCCTCCGATTTGCTCCAGATGCAAGAAGAACGTCGCCGTCGTATTTATAAGAAAGATCGAGAACGGGAAGACCGTCAACGAGGGCCTGTGTCTGAAGTGCGCGAAGGAATTGAATATCAAGCCCGTGGAGGACCTTATGCAGAACATGGGCATTACCGATGAGGATATCGACGGGCTCAGCGCGGAGATGACGGAGGCGCTCAACGGCGTGGAGGAGATCCCGGTCTCCGACGATCCCAACGACGAGAGCGGGAAGACCGCCACCTTCCCGTTCCTCAACAAGCTCTTCGGCGGGAACCCCGCCCCCAATCCGGAGCCGCCCAGGCCCAACCGGGAGGCCCCCAAGAACGAGGGAGCGCCGCCCCGGGGGCAGAAGCGGAAGTTTCTGGAGAGCTACTGCCAGGACCTCACCGGCAAGGCGAAGACCGGAAAGCTGGACCGCATCGTTGGCCGGGAAACGGAGCTGGAGCGGGTCATCCAGATCCTGAACCGGCGACAGAAGAACAACCCCTGCCTCATCGGCGAGCCCGGCGTGGGCAAGACCGCCATCGCCGAGGGTCTGGCCCAAAAGATCGTGGACGGAGCGGTGCCCTATAAGCTGAAGGAAAAGGAGGTCTGGCTCCTGGACCTCACCAGTCTGGTGGCGGGGACCCAGTTCCGCGGCCAGTTCGAAAGCCGCATGAAGGGCCTCATCGACGAGATCCGTAAGCAGGGGAACATCATCCTCTTCATCGACGAGGTGCACAGCATCGTCGGCGCGGGGGACGCGGAGGGCAGCATGAACGCCGCCAACATCCTGAAGCCCGCCCTGTCCCGGGGAGAGATCCAGGTGATCGGCGCCACCACCTTCGCGGAATACCGCAAGCATATCGAGAAGGACAGCGCCCTGGAGCGCCGCTTCCAGCCCGTCACCGTCACGGAGCCCTCCATCTCCGAGAGCGTCGAGATCATGAAGGGCATCGCCCACTATTACGAGGAATACCACTGCGTCCGCATCCCGGAGGAGATGTGCCGTCAGGCCGTCATCCTCTCCGAGCGCTACATCAGCGACCGTTTCCTTCCCGACAAGGCCATCGACCTTTTGGACGAGGCCTGCAGCGACGTAAACCTGAAAAACCGGGATATCGCCCGCAGCGCGGAGATCGAAAAGGAGCTGGCGCGGCTTTCCCGGGAGCGGGAGCAGCTGCTGTCCGCTCCCGGCGGGGGAGACAGCCAGGACTATGAGCAGCTGGCCGCCATCCGCACCAGTGAATTCCAGCTGGAGGAGGAGCAGAAGCGCCTTGCCGATAAGGGCTGGCCGGAGCTGACCCTGGAGAACCTGGCAAGGGTCATCGAGCTCTGGACCAAGATCCCCGCCAGCAGCATCAAGGAGGATGAGTTCGAGCGCCTGAGCAGGCTCAACGAGCGGCTGAAGGCCCACCTCATCGGCCAGGACGAGGCCGTGGATGCGGTCTGCGCCGCCATCAAGCGCAACCGGGTGGGCATCTCCGCCAAGCGGAAGCCCGTATCCTTCATTTTCGTCGGCTCCACCGGCGTGGGCAAAACGGAGCTGGTCAAGCGCCTGGCGGCGGACCTTTTCGATTCTCCCGAATCCCTGATCCGCCTGGATATGTCCGAGTTCATGGAGAAGCACGCCGTGAGCCGCATCATCGGGTCGCCTCCGGGCTACGTAGGCTACGACGAGGCCGGTCAGCTCACGGAGAAGGTGCGGCGCAAGCCCTATTCCGTGATCCTTTTCGACGAGATCGAGAAGGCCCATCCGGACGTGATGAACATCCTGCTGCAGATCCTGGACGACGGTCACATCACCGACGCCCACGGCCGGAACGTGAATTTCGAGAACACCGTCATCATCATGACCACCAACGCCGGCAGCGAGCACCGCACCGCCAGCGTCGGCTTCAACCGCAGCCTCACCGAGCAGGGAAAAGAGAAGTCCATGAAGGCCCTCAACGAGTTCCTGCGGCCGGAGTTCATCAACCGCATCGACGAGGTGGTGTCCTTCAACCGCCTCTCGGAGGAGGATTTCACGGAGATCGCCCGGCTGATGATGACCGAGCTGAAGGAGAGCATGGCCGAGAAGGGCTATACCCTGGCCTTCGACGAGCCACTGCTGAAGTACCTGGCCGGGAAGTCCTATTCCGTGGCCTACGGCGCCCGCAACCTCCGCCGCCTCATCCAGAAGGAAGTGGAGGACGCCATCACCGCCATCCTGATCGACGGCTACGACAAGCATTACACCGTCCTTACCGTCACGGCGGAGGAGGAGCAGGTGAAGATCCGGCCCATGTGAAGAAAGCCGGGCCTCGATCCGCAAAGCATACGCTGACAACCGGGCTGCGCCTTTCGGTGCGGCCCGGTTTCCTTCAGCGCGGTTCCGTCCCGCTCATCTGCCGGATGCGGGAGCGGAGCGCTTCGGAGAATTCTTCGGCGGCCTCCATGCTGGCCGCCTCCGTCAAAATACGGAGCTCCCCGGCTCTGAGGCGGCGCACGGTCGCCGTGCGCCCGCTCTCCTTCAGGCGAACGCCGGACACCGTCTCCGCTCCCTCGTCCCGGGCCAGGCGGCGGAGGATCGCCGTGTCCGCGTCCCCCACCTGCACCGTGCTCTCTGCCCGGCCGGAGGCGGGCAGACTGTCGATCAGGGCGGCCAGCGTACCGGGCTCCGGCATGGCGTTCAGCAGGGAGAACAGCCGGAGCGCCAGGGTCAGCCCGTCCCGGCAGCGGGGGGCGCGGCGGTAGAGGCGCAGGGCTTCTCCGCCGTCCCGCTCCAGGCGGCAAACTGTCCCGTTTTCCTCCTCCGCGATGCGCTCCGCCAGCATCGGCGCGGCATAGGGGAGAACCACGGCCCCCGCTCCGCTTCGGAGCTCTGCCTTCACCAAAGCGCACAGGAGCTGCGGCCAGGGGATCTCCCGGCCGGTTTCGTCCGCGGCCGACAGGGAAAAGCCGCCGTCCGCCAGCCGGAGCCGGGGGACGCCGCCGCCGGGCCCACAAATGGACGCCCCGCCGCGCCGGAAGGCCCCGGAAAGGATCGGACCGTCGCAGGCGACGCGCAGTCCCTTCAGCTCTCCGCAGCCCCGCAGGGCGTCGGAGATCCACAGCTCGGCGGTGCCGCGGAGCGTCCGCGCGGCGGCACAACCTTCCCGCAGCGCCGCGGGAGACTCGCCGTTGCCGGCGGCCTCCAGCGTCCTTTGGCTTTTTCTGGAAAGGGGCAGCCCGTCGGCGTCAAAAAAGCGCAGGGTGAGGGCGGAGCCCTCCTGCCGGACAAAAAGCACGGTGTCCAGCCCCCATATCGGGGCAGCGGCCGCGGCTGCGGCTGCCAGAGGCGCATCCAGACGGAAGGTCTCCTTCCCGGCGGCCCCCGCTCCCAGGAGAAAGGCTTCCGCCAGCAGACCGCCGTATCCGCTGTCGGCGGCAGCCGCCACGCGTCCGGCTTCCACGCTGCGGCCCATGCGCAGCAGGAGCTCCGGCGTCAGCTCCGTCGCCGCCTCGCCCATGAGCGCCGCCCCCTCCCGAAAGCGCGGCTGCCAGGGGTGGAGGGTGCGGGAGAGGCTGCCGCTGAGCAGGCTGTGCGCCGGCAGAGAGACGCCGGGCCAGAGGCGGACGCCCTCCCGCAGGAGACTTCCCGCGCCGACGCTGACGCCCTCGGCCAACACGCAGCCCTCCCGGAGACGCGTTTCCCGTCCCAGCGCCGCGCCCCGTGAAAGGATGGAGCCCTGCACCTCGCAGCCGGGCTGCAGAACCGCCCCGTCCACCAGGCTTCCGCCGATGCGGCAGCCTTCGGCCACGACGCTGCCCGCGCCGACGGCCGTCCAGGGGCCGATTGCCGCGGCTTCCGATACCTCCGCTCCGGGAGATATCCAGCATGGACCGGGCCGGATCTCCTCCGGTCCGGGCAGGGAGGGCAGGCGGAAGCGTCCCTCCAGCACGTCCCGGCAGATCTCCAGACAGGCGGCGCAGGTCCCGGCGTCGTTCCAATAGCCCTCCGGCTCCCACGTCAGCAGCCTCCGTTTGTTTCGCAGCAGGCGGGGAAACAGGTCCGCGCCGAAATCGAAGCTGCCCTCCGGCGGGATCTCGTCGAATACGGAGGGCGAAAAAACGTAAATGCCCGTGTTGATGAGGTCGCTGCAGATCTTCTCCGGACCGGGCTTCTCCGTGAAACGGAGGATGCGCCTGTCGGCGTCCGTCAGCACCAGGCCGTATTCCCCCGGATCGGCCCGCTTCTGCACCAGGACCGTGCCCTCGGCGCCGCTGATGCGGTGCTTTTCCATGAGGGTACGGAGATCGAAGGAGCAGGCGGCGTCCCCGCCGATGACCAGGAAATCCTCCCCCTCGGCGAAGTCCCTGCAGGCGCGCACGCTGCCCGCCGTCCCCGCAGCCTCCCGTTCCGTCCGGTATTCGATATGCACGCCGAAGCCCTGTCCGTCCCCGAACCAGGAGCGGATCGCCTCCGGAAGATAATGGAGGGTCATGCAGAGCTCCGTAAAGCCGCAGTCCCGGAGCAGAAGGACGATATGCTCCAGCAGCGGACGGTCAAAGAGGCGGAGCATGGGCTTCGGCCGGTTCACGCTCAGGGGGCGGAGGCGCGTGCCTTCGCCGCCGGCAAGTATGATCGCTTTCATGGGCGTTTCCTTTCTGCGAACGGGCAGACGCCGGTCCGCAGAGGATAATGTGGCCCGGAAAAGCCGGTGAAATACGCGACGGCGGCAAAAACGGAGAAAAGAGCGGTGAAATTTCGCCTGAGATATTGTAAACAGTTGCAATAACTGATAAAATAAACAAATCTGGGAGGTTATGTCATGGAAAAGAAACCGAAACTGAAACCCCGCTCCGATTCAGCTTTCCTCCGCTTTTTCCGGCCTTCCATGCGTCTGTATTTCGCCGTACTTGTGATCTTCGCCGTCCTGGCGATGGTTCTCCGTCACTGGGAGCTGGCGTTCATCGAGCTGGCCGTGGCTTCGATCCTGCTGCTCTATTCCAGATACGTCCACAGCCGGCAGGAGAAGCAGATCCTGGAATACGTCAGCTCCTCCGTCCGGCAGCAGGAGGATATGAACGCCTATTCCATCCTCAGCATGCCTCTGGCCCTGTCCATCTTCAATCTTCGGGACGGAACGGTGCTCTGGAGCAACGAGGAATTTCTGGCGATCACCGGGGAGCGGACGCATATTTTCGAAATCACCATGGCGGACATGGTGCCGGGCTTCGGCCTGAAGTGGCTCTCGGAGGGCCGCAAGGAAGCGCCGGAGCTGGCGGTGATCGGGGATAAGAAATACCGGGTCTACGGCAGCGTGTTTTCCCTGGAGTCCGGCGCGGTCTCCGGCAACCTCTGGGGCATCACCTATTTCGTGGACGTGACGGAGTATGCCCGCACGGCGGCGGAGTACGCCGCGTCCCGTCCCGTGGTGGGCATCATCATGCTGGACAACTACGACGAGCTGATCAAGAACCTGAACGAAACGGCGAAATCCTCCATCCTGGCCCAGATCGACCACCGCATCAACGAGTGGACCGCCGGCGCCGGCGGCTATCTCTGCCGCTACGACCGGGATCGGTATATTTTCATTTTTGAGGAGCGGCAGATGCCCCGCTTCCTGGAGGGGCATTTCAGCATCCTGGATTCCGTGCGGGAGCTCCAGAGCGCCAACGGCATCGCCGCCACGGTCTCCGTCGGCTTGGGCAGGGGAGCGCAGAGCCTGGAGGAAGCCTATCAGTTCGCCATGCTGAGCATCGAGATGGCCCTGTCCCGGGGCGGCGACCAGACGGTAATCAAGACCCCGCTGAACTTCGAGTTTTACGGCGGCCGCGCCGTGGCGGTGGAGCGCAGGACCAAGGTGAAGTCCCGGGTCATGGCCTCCGCTCTGGGCGAGCTCATGGCAGACGCCTCCGGGCTGCTCATCATGGGCCACAAGTTTGCCGACCTGGACAGCGTCGGCGCCGCCGCGGGCCTGTGCTGCATCGCCAGGAAGACCGGAAAGACCGCCCGCATCGTCATAAACGGAGATACGAATCTGGCCAAGCAGATGATCGAGCGGCTCCGCCGCCTTCCGGAGTATGCGGACACCTTCATCGGAGAGCAGGAGGCATTCATCGAGGCCGACGGGCACACGCTCCTCATCGTGGTGGATACCAACCGCCCCGATCAGGTGGAGTCCGAGGACCTGCTGCTGAGCTGCAACAAGGTCGTCGTGGTGGACCACCACCGCCGGGCCGCGGACTATATCGCCGACGCCGCGCTGAATTTCCACGAGCCCTATGCCTCCTCCGCCAGCGAACTCACCACGGAGCTGCTCCAGTATCTGGTGGAAACGGCGGATATCCGCAAGGCGGAGGCGGAGGCCCTCCTGGCCGGCATCGTGCTGGACACGAAGAATTTTACCATGCGCACCGGCAGCCGCACCTTTGAGGCGGCGGCCTTCCTGCGCCGCTGCGGGGCGGATACCACAGAGGTCAAGAAGCTCCTGCAGAACGATTTTGCCAGCACGGTGGCCCGCTTCTCCATCGTGGAAAAGGCAAAGGAATACAAGCCGGGCATCGCCGTGGCCGAGGGCCTGAACACGCGGGACCGCATCATCGCGGCCCAGGCGGCGGACGAGCTGGTGAACATCGCGGGGATCGAAGCCTCCTTCGTGATCTACGACGCGGATGAGACCGTGAACATCTCCGCCAGGAGCATCGGCGAGGTGAACGTGCAGGTCATCCTGGAAAAGCTGGGAGGCGGGGGGAACCGCTCCACCGCCGGAGCCCAGCTTCGGGATCTGACGGAGACCGAGGTCAGCGCGAGGCTGAAAGCGGCCATAGACGAGTATTTGAGCTCTGATTACGGAACGGAGGGAAATCCATGAAGGTCATTCTGAGTGCAGACGTGAAGGGCCAGGGGAAAAAGGGCGACATGATCGAGGTATCCGAGGGATACGCGCGCAACTATCTGCTGCCCCGGAAGCTGGCCGTCAAGGCCACCGCCGACAACCTCAACGCCCTGAAGCTGAAGGAGAAGGCGAAGCAGGCCCAGATCGAGAAGGAGAAGGAGCAGGCCCGGGCCTACGCCGCGCAGCTGGACGCTTCCGTGGTGAAGGTCCGCGCCAAGGGCGGCGAGAACGGCAAGCTCTTCGGCTCGGTCACCAGCAAGGAGATCTCCGAGGCGCTGAAGGCCCAATACGATATCACGCTGGAGAAAAACCGCATCGTCCTGGAGGAGAACATCAAGAGCTTTGGCTCCTACGACGTAAAGTGCCGCCTGGGATACGAGATCAGCGGTACGATCCATCTTCTGGTGATCGAGGAATAAGCGCAGCTTACGCGGTGAAGGGAGGGAGAGAACGTGGATGAGCTTTTCGGCCGCCAGATGCCCCACAGTCTGGAAGCGGAGCAGGCGGTGCTTGGCTCCATCCTCATCGATTCCCGCTGTGCTCCTCAGGTGATCTCCGCCCTGAAGCCGGGGGATTTCTATACGGAGCTGAACCGGGGCATTTACGAGGTCATCTGCTCCATGTTCAATTTTGCCCGCCCCATCGATGCGGTGACGGTGCTGGACGAAATGAAGCTCCAGGGCATTTACAACGCCCAGAGCTCCCAGTCCTACCTGATCGAGCTCATGAACGTCACCCCCACGGCGGCCAACGTCATGCGCTACGTGGAGATCGTGCGGGACAAGGCGCTTCTGCGCGGCATCGCCACCGTCGCGTCGGAGATCACCGCCGCCGTCAACGAAGGCACCGGCGCCGGGGAGGACGTGCTGGAGAACGCGGAGCGGAAGATCTATGCCCTGCGCCAGGGAAAGACCATCGGCGGGCTGGAGCCCATTTCCTCAATCCTGGGCGAGGTCTATCAGAATCTCGCGGAGCTCAGCCGCACCAAGGGAGGCATCCCCGGTCTGCCCACGGGCATCGGCGAGCTGGACGAGACCATCATGGGCCTCAAGGACTCTGACTTCATCATTCTGGCCTCCCGTCCCGGCATGGGCAAGACCAGTCTCGCCCTGAACATGGCCCTGAACGTGGGGAAGAAGACGGGGAAGGCCGTGGCCATCTTTTCCCTGGAAATGTCCCGCCAGCAGTTGGCCACCCGCCTCCTGTCCAGCGAGGCCTTTGTGGACTCCAAAAAGCTGCAGACGGGGATGCTCAGCAGGGAGGACTGGCAGAAGCTCAGCGCGGCCACCGCAGCCATCAGCCGCACGAAGCTGTATATCGACGATAACTCCGTCGTCACCGTTTCGGACATGAACGCCCAGTGCCGCCGCATTTCCGGCCTGGGGCTCGTGGTGGTGGATTACCTCCAGCTCATGACCTCCGCCACAGGGGAGGGGAGCGAGAGCCGGCTCCAGGCCGTGGCGGAGATCAGCCGCATGCTGAAGATCATGGCCAAGGAGCTGAACGTGCCGGTGCTCTGTCTCAGCCAGCTGAGCCGCGCCAGCACCCAGCGGCAGGACAAGCGGCCCATGCTCTCCGACCTGCGGGAATCCGGCTCGCTGGAGCAGGACGCGGACATCGTCCTTGGCCTGTACCGGGAGGATTATTTCAACAAGGAATCGGAGGAGCACAATAAGGCGGAGCTCATCGTCATGAAAAACCGGCACGGCAACACGGGCACCATCCCGGTGCAGTGGATCCCGGAATATACGACCTACGCGTCCGTGGAGCGCTTCCGGGAGGAGCCGTAAATGGGCGTTCCCGATCGGGTAAAGGCCGCTCTGGAGGAATACGGCATGCTTGCCGGAGCCCATACCGTGATCTGCGCTCTCAGCGGCGGGGCGGATTCCGTCTGCTTGGCGGACGTGCTCCTTGCGCTGGCGCCGGAGCTGGGCTTCCGGGTGGAATGCGCGCATTTCAACCATCTGCTGCGGGGAGAGGAAGCCCAAAGGGACGAAGCCTTCGTCCGCAGCTGGTGCGCCTCCCGGGGCGTGAAGCTCCACGTGTCCTCCGGCGACGCGGCTGCCTTTGCCGCGAAGGAGGGCCTGGGGCTGGAGGAAGCGGCCCGCATCCTGCGCTACGGCTTCCTGGAGGGCCTGGGGGACGGGGGGACCCGGATCGCCACCGCCCATCAGGCGGAGGATCAGGCGGAGACCGTGCTGCTGAACCTGCTTCGGGGAAGCGGGCTCCGGGGCCTGGGCGGCATCCCGCCGGTGCGGGGACGGGTGATCCGCCCGCTTCTGGCGGCGACCCGTCCGGAGATCCTGGCCTATATCCGGGAGCGGGGGCTTTCCTTCGTGGAGGACAGCTCCAACGCATCCGACGATTTCCGGCGCAATAAGCTGCGCCATCGGGTGCTGCCCGTCCTGGAGGAAATCGAGCCTGCCTTCGCGGAAAACCTCGCCAGGGCCGCGCGGCTGCTGCGGGAGGACGAGGACCTCCTGCGCGGAGAGGCGGAGAAGGAGCTTTCCCGGGAAGCTGACTGGGTGCGAATCCCGGCCGGGCGTCTCTCGGAGCTGCCGAAGCCGATCGGAGCCAGAGCCGTGCTGTCGGCAGCGGAAGCCTTCGGGACGCGGCTGGGAAGCAGGCATGCCGCCGCCGTCCTCCGTCTGGCCGCGGAGGGCGGGCCCTCCGCCTCCCTGGACCTGCCGGGCGGACTCTGCGCCCGCCGCCGCTACGGGGAACTGCTGATCGGGCCGAAGCCGGAGCCGCGGAGACTCTCCGAGGCAGTGCTGACCTTCAACGGCTGGACGGAGCTGCCGGAGGCCGGACTGCGTGTCTTTTGGGGCGAATCGGGGACAGAAACGAAAATTCACGGTAAATTCACGACTTACTTCTTCAAAAAAGACAGGATCTGTGGTAAGATAACCGTCAGACCTCGAATGGAAGGCGACGTGCTCCGCCTGTCCGGGGGCGCCGGGAGCGTGAAAAAACGGATGATCGACGGGAAGATCCCGGCGGCGGACCGGGCCCTCGTGCCCGTGTTCTCGGACGAAAAAGGCGTGATCGCCGTATTTGGCCTGGGAGCCGATCTCCGCGCCGCCGCCGCCCCCTCCGAGGCGGACGCGGTGCTCATCGTGGCGGAAAGGACATAATGATATGGAGCGTTATACGCTGGAAACCCTCATCAGCGCCGGGCAGCTGGCCGAGAAGACGGCGGAGCTGGGACGGCAGCTCACCCTGGACTATAAAGATAAGGACACGGTATTTGTGGGTATACTGAAGGGGTCCTTCATCTTTATGGCGGATCTCGTCCGCCAGGTGAAGATCGACAGGCTGGAGATCTGCTTTATGATGGTCTCGTCCTACGGCTCCGGAACCCGCAGCACCGGCAACATCATCATAAAGAAAGACCTGGAAAACGATCTGGCGGGGAAGCACGTGCTGATCGTGGAGGATATCATCGACAGCGGCAATACCCTGACCTATCTGAAGAAATATCTGGCCAACCGGCAGGCGGCCTCCGTGCGCGTCTGCACCATGCTGGATAAGCCCTCCCGGCGGGAGACGGACCTGGTGCCGGATTACCGGGGCTTCGAGATCCCGGACGCCTTCGCGGTGGGCTACGGCCTGGATTATCAAGAACACTTTCGCGAGCTGCCCGACCTGTGCGTCCTTCGCCGGGACGGGGAGCAAGCCTGAGGATACGATCGTTCCCAAACGGGGGGTGCTTCATTGAAAAGAGACAGAAAGACAAGGGATATCGGTTTTTACGTGCTGATCCTGGTGGTCCTGGTGGCGGTCATTTTCCTGCTGCTGTCCAACAACAGCACCGAGGGCCTCAAGTATTCGGAGGTGCGCCGCCTCTTCGAGGCGGGAAAGGTCAAGTCCTTCGTGGTGGACGGGGAATCCCTGATCCTCTCCTTCCGGGAGCCCTATGAGGGGCGCTATACCGCCAACCACAGCCTGTACAGCTTCGGCGTCTTCTATGAAGACCTGCACGAGCTCATCGACCAGCAGTGGCACGACGGGATCATCACCGACTACGACTACGACGTGGGCTGGCAGGTGCCCTGGTGGCTGAGCTTCCTGCCCTATCTCCTCATCATGATCGTCTTCGGCGTGCTCTGGTTCGCCATGATGAACCGGGGCATGGGCGGGGACAAGGGCGCCATGCGCTTCGGCAAGGCCCGCACCCGGGTGGGCGCCACGGAAAAGAAGGTCACCTTTGCGGACGTGGCCGGCGCCGACGAGGAAAAGGAAGAGCTCAAGGAGATCGTGGAGTTCATGAAGGACCCCCAGCGCTATGTGGAGCTGGGCGCGCGCATCCCCAAGGGCGTGCTGCTGGTCGGCCCTCCGGGCACCGGCAAGACCCTGCTGGCCAAGGCCGT
>JAEEGL012677150.1_pt1 | contig 27757 bp, 21 predicted proteins | sample 9134231 | NCBI WGS metagenome assembly JAEEGL01 (sample SAMN16246548, study PRJNA631951) | gut metagenome | biome: gut microbiome; feature: rumen; material: fiber-attached | host: Bos | place: Iran: Karaj | collected 2018-10
GCAATTCTTGATGCTGCAAGGGTGATCTTACGTGTTACAAAGGTCTCTCCTCTGCGCTCTGACTCGTGGTTGAAAAGAATTCCCGAGCAGCAGAACATGTTGTAGGCTTCTCTGTACTCTTTTACGATCCAGAAGCCGTAGAGCTTGGCAACAGCGTAGGGGCTGTATGGATGGAAAGGAGTCTTTTCATTCTGAGGAACTTCCTCAACCTTACCATAGAGCTCTGAAGTTGAAGCCTGATAAATACGGCAGGTGCCACCAAGTCCGCAAAGGCGAACGGCTTCAAGAACACGAAGAACGCCGGTTGCATCAACATCAGCTGTGAACTCAGGTGAGTCAAATGAAACCTGAACGTGTGACTGAGCTGCCAGATTGTAGATCTCATCGGGGCGAACCTTGGAAACAACTCCAAGGATACTCATGGAATCGCCAAGATCTCCATAGTGAAGGTGGAAATTTGGCTTACCCTCAAGGTGTGCTATCCTCTCACGATAATCTACAGAGGATCTTCTGATTATTCCGTGGACATCATAGCCCTTCTCCAATAAAAACTCGGCAAGATAGGAACCATCCTGGCCTGTAATACCGGTAATAAGTGCTTTTTTACCCATAAATTCTCCTTATATTGTGATTTGAAAATTACAGTCTTTTGACAAAGGTTTATTTTATCATATTTTACCATATTATTATAGCCATTTTTTGTTCGTTGAAAGACTTGGCCTTTGAGTGTAAAATATTGAATAGGAATGCGCATTTTGCGATATTTAAAATTTTACACCGGGGAATTATCTGATGAAACTGATTAGTATTATTGTACCCTGCTACAACGAGCAGGATAATATTTTTGATTTTTACGAAGAGTTCATTAAGAATGAAGAGTTTTTAAAATCCAATGATGTGGATTTTGAACTTATATTTGTAGATGATGGATCTAAGGACGAAACAGTCCTTCGGGTAAAAGAGCTAAAGAAAAAGGAAAGCAGGACCCGCCTCATCAGCTTTTCAAGAAACTTTGGAAAAGAGGCAGCGATGTATGCTGGATTAAAGGCGGCTAAGGGCGACTTTGTTGCAGTAATGGACTGTGACCTTCAGGATCCCCCGGCACTTCTACCGCAGATGTACAAGGCGGTTACCGAAGAAGGATACGATTCAGTAGCTACAAGAAGGGTTAACAGAAAGGGCGAGCCGCCCATCAGATCCTTCTTTGCAAGACAGTTTTACAAGATCATCAACAAGATGTCCAACACCGAGATCGTGGACGGAGCAAGAGACTACAGACTCATGAACAGGCAGTTTGTAGATGCGATCCTTTCCATGGAGGAGTATAACCGCTTCTCCAAGGGTATATTTGGCTGGGTTGGATTTAAGAATAAGTGGATTGAGTTTGAGAACATTGAGAGGAAGAAGGGCGAGACAAAGTGGTCCTTCTGGAAGCTGTTTGTTTATGCCCTTGATGGAATAATGGCGTTTTCAACAGCTCCCCTTGCCGTTGCATCCTTTATTGGCGTGCTTTTCTGTGTACTGGCGTTCATTTTCATAGTTGTAATTATTATTAGAAAACTGACGATAGGAGATCCCAATGGTCTTGCAGGATGGACTTCTACCGCCTGTATCATATTGTTTGTAAGTGGCGTACAGCTCTTTTGCATGGGAATTGTGGGGCAGTATCTGTCAAAAGCATATCTTGAGGTGAAAAATCGTCCCCTGTACATTGTCAAAGAGGAGCTGTGATGGTCAGTATTATTGTGCCGGTGTATAACGCGGCAAATTTCATAGAGAAGACCATTGAGATGGTCTGTAGGCAGACTTACAGGGACTGGGAGCTTATTCTTGTCGATGACTGTTCAAGGGATAACAGTGTCAGGGTCATTGAGAATTACATCAGGAAACAGGGTAAGAGAATCCGTCTCATTAAGAAAAAGGTCAATGAGGGAGCTGCCAAGGCGAGAAATACGGGGATTGATGCTTCTTCCGGAAGGTATATCGCCTTTCTCGATGCCGATGATGTGTGGAGAGAGGATAAGCTTGAAAAGCAGGTGGCTTTCATGGAGAAGACCGGAGCAGCCTTTTGTTACCATGCATATGAGTTTGGGGATGAAAATGCCAATCCCACGGGCAAAGTGGTTCATGTTCCAAAGACCATGAATCTGAGACAGGCCCTTTCCAGAACCATCATATTCACCACTACGGTGATGTTTGATACGGAAAGAATTGATATGGAGATTATCCATATGCCGTCTGTGCCAAGCGAGGATACCGCTACCTGGTGGAGAATCTTAAAATGCGGATATCTGGCATATGGGCTTGATGAGAACCTGGCAATATACAGAAGGCCCGCCAGGTCACTTTCTTCCAACAAGATTGTTGCCCTTGGAAGAATCTGGTTTTTGTATAGAAACATAGTTGGCCTGTCAGTGGCAGAGTCACTATTTTATTTTGGAGGATGGGCGGTGAGAGCTACCTTGAGAAGGCTCTGATTGCCATAGGGAGAGTATGAAACAAAGAGAGTCAAAAAAGAGAATTCTTGTTTTGTTCTTGGCTTTTGTTGGGCTGTGCATGCAGACTGCTGTATATGCATGGTTTTGGTTTAATGTTTATTATCCTGAGGTTTCCAAGCCTCGTGTGAGCGTTGACGGATATGCCCTTGGAAATGGTCTTAAGCTCTATTTCCGTGGACATCTGCTTATTCTTGCCATCTATTTCATCCTTCTTTTGTTTTTCTCCAATACCTACGGGGGACTTAAGATTGGGTATCTTCGCCCGATGGACGTATTCTTTTCCCAGATATTCGCGCTGTTCATGGTGAATTTCATTTCCTACTTTCAGATTGCCCTTTTGAACAACTGGCTGGTTCAGGTTGTTCCCATGATCGAGATTTTTGCAATCCAGCTTCTCATCGCCTTTGTCTGGGCATACATAACAAATGCTATTTATATGAAGATATTCCCTCCAAGGGAGCTTCTTCTTGTGAGCGGCGTATATCCTGTTGATGATATCGAGCATAAGTTCAATACAAGAAAAGACAAGTATCACATCGCCAAGAAGATGAACATCTCCGAGGGCATTGATGCCATTTATAAGGAGTGCCTTGGAAACTATGATGGTGTAATTATCTGGGACATACCAAGCCAGTTCAGAAATGGTCTTGTGAAGTACTGCTACGGCAATAACATCAGAATCTATGTTATGCCAAAGATAACGGATGTTCTTTTAAAGGGTTCCTTCCAGCTGCATCTCTTTGATACACCGGTGCTTCTCCTCAGGGAGTATTCCATAAAGGTTGAACAGAGAGCGGTAAAGAGGTTCTTTGACATTGTCCTTTCACTTATACTTATCATACTTACATCGCCCATCATGCTGATAACGGCAGTTATCATTAAGGCATACGACAAGGGGCCTGTTCTTTACAAGCAGATCCGCTGCACCAAGGACAGGAAGCAGTTTAAGATCATGAAGTTCAGAAGCATGAAGGTCGACGCGGAAAAAGACGGCGTCGCAAGACTGGCATCCAAGAACGATTCCAGGATAACCCCTATTGGTAAGTTTATCCGCTCCTGCAGAATAGATGAGCTCCCACAGCTGTTCAATATCCTGGCCGGAGATATGTCTTTTATCGGACCGCGCCCTGAGCGCCCTGAGATTATTGAGCAGTATATCAAGGAGATGCCGGAGTTTGCTTTCAGAATGAAGGTTAAGGCTGGACTTGCAGGTTATGCCCAGGTTTACGGCAAATACAATACCACACCTTACGACAAGCTAAAGCTCGATCTGACATACATTGAGAACTACTCCATATGGCTTGATATCAAGCTGATGCTCCTCACCGTCAAGATCCTTTTCACACCTGATAGCACAGAAGGTGTTGAGGAGAACCAGATCACAGCCAAAAAGAATTCATGATGGTGGATGCTATGGCAGATGACAGATTACAGATACTAATTTCAGCTGTTAACAAGGATCCGGAGCTTTTGTGCGGAATAATGCATATTGAGTCCGACGCGGTAATTATCAATCAGCTGATAGGCGATGGCGCTCCAAAGGGCATTTCTTCCGGGGAAAAGAGCTTTAAGTACAGGGAACATGTAGTAACAGCTCTAAGCAGAAATGAAAAGGGTGTAGGTTTATCAAGAAATACTGCCCTTGACAGCTCAGACCATGAGATTATCCAGTTTGGCGACGATGATATAGTTTATGACGAGGGTTATGCCGGCAGGATAATTGCTGAGTTTGATGCTCATCCTGAGGCGGACATCCTTCTTTTTAATGTGAAGGCCCAGGAAGGAAGAGAAACCTACTGGAACACGGACTTTGCCAGGGTTAACTGGCGCAACTACGGAAGATATCCTGCCTACGCCATCTGTGCCAGGCGAGATAAGCTTGTGGCAAGCGGCGTGCGCTATTCCCTTTTATTTGGCGGTGGAGCTCCCTATATGAATGGGGAGGACAGCCTCTTTTTACATGACTGCCTGAAAGCGGGACTTAATATATACAGAACTACAGTTGCTCTGGGAAAAGAGACTTCGGGACAATCCACCTGGTTTCAGGGATATACAGAGAAGTTTTTCTTTGACAGGGGTGTACTGTATCACTTTTTGTATGGCGCTATGGCTAAAGTCTTTGGCTTTAGATATCTTTTTAAGAATAGAAAAGAGATGTGCAGTGGATTTGGACTTTTGCGCTGCTTTAAGCTTCTTTGCGACGGAGTAAGACACGGGAGCAAGCTATGAAAAAGCCTTTTTTTACAATAATCGTAGTTTCATATAATGCAGGGGACAAGCTCCTTAAAACGGTGGAGAGTGTCAACAGACAGACATTTACGGATTATCGCGTCCTTATTAAGGATGGTCTGTCAACAGACGGATCCCTTGAAAAGCTGAGGGCTGCTTATGATGTCGCTCGTCCCGGGGAAGAGCCGGCAAAGAAGATAACCCTTATGGAGAGCTGCGACAACGGCATATATCATGCCATGAATATTGCTTCAGCTACACTTAGCTGCGACATTAAGGTGGGTGAGAGCCCTTCCTATGTGTTTTTCTTAAACTGCGGTGATTATTTCAGAAACGAGAATGTTCTTCGCGAAGTTCATAAGTATATAATTGAGCGAAATCTAAGGGAGGGAACCACACTCCCTGCCATTTACTATGGCGATATATTTGACAGCACAACGCAAACCAAGGTTCCATCGAATCCCAAGATGGATGACTACGGCTGCTACAGGAACGTGCCTTCACATCAGGCTTGTTTCTACGATGAGAGGCTGATAAAGAGAAATCCCTTTGACCTTAAGTACAAGGTCAGGGCTGACTACGAGCAGTTCCTTCGCTGCTTTTACAGGGAGAAGGCTGAGACGGTCTATATGCCCGTTGTGATCGCTGATTATGAGGGCGGCGGATATTCCGATAAGAACAGGAAGATATCTGAGCAGGAGAGAAAAGAAATAATCAAGATGTATCTGCCGGAGTCCCAGGTAAAGAAATATGACCTTATGAGGGTTCTGACTCTTGCACCTCTTCGCACTGCTATTTCCTCAAACAAGGTAACAGCTGTGCCCTACAATTTTTTAAAGAATCTGATCTATGCCATAAGAGGCAGACTTAAATAAAAGGAGCAATCAGGTTGAAAGTTCTGTGGGTATGTAACATCATGCTTCCTGCCTACGCCATTGCCCATGACCTGCCATATTCTGTCAGGGAGGGATGGCTTACAGGTTGCCTTAACAGAATAAAAGAGAATAAGAAAGATGATGAGAACATCACTCTGGCAGTCTGCTTTCCTATAGATGGAGAACTGGCTTCTTCAAAAGAGGAGATAGACGGTATCACATACTACGGATTCAGGGAAGATATTGCTCATCCGGAGAAGTATGACGGAACTGTTGAGAACAGATTCCATGTTATCCTTGATGATTTTGAACCCGATATTGTGCATATCTTTGGCACAGAGTTTCCCCATACACTTGCCATGATAAGGGCATTTGGGAATCCTGATAAAGTTCTTTTGGGAATTCAGGGGATCTGCAGTGTTATCGCCAAAGAGTACATGGCTGGTATCCCTGAGAATGTTCAAAGGAGCGTCACTTTCAGGGACAGACTCAAGGACGATTCCATCATGCAGCAGCAGGAGAAGTACAAGATCCGTGCAGAGCATGAAAGGGAGTCAATAATGCTCGCCGGAAACATCACCGGAAGGACTACGTTTGATAAGGATGAAACCGCAAAAATCAATCCTTCCGCCAGATACTTCCACATGAACGAGACCATGAGACCCTGCTTTTATATGGGCAAGTGGAGTGAAAAGAAGGCTCAGCCCCACAGCATTTTTTTATCCCAGGGAGATTACCCCTTAAAGGGATTTCACTTTATGCTCAAGGCAATGCCCATCATTCTTGTAAAATACCCGGACGCACATCTCTACGTTGCGGGCAACAACATAATCGGAAAGGGTCAGAGCAAATACCCTTACTTTATGAGAGCAAGCGCTTACGGCAAATACATAAAGAGCCTGATTTCCAAAAACAAGCTCAAAAAGAAAGTTACCATGGTGGGAATGCTTTCGGATCAGCAGATGAAGGAGCAGTTCCTTAAGTGCAGCGTTTTTGTCTGCCCTTCAGTTATAGAGAATTCCCCTAATTCCATCGGGGAAGCAATGCTTCTTGGAGTGCCTGTCGTGGCATCAAGAATTGGCGGAATACCGGACATGGTTACGGAGCACAAGGATGGAATCCTCTTTGAGAAGGGCAATCATGAGGATCTTGCCAAGGCAATCCTCCAGATGTGGGATGAACCCGTTATCGCCGCTGTTTATGGCGACAATGCCAGTGTCCACGCCCGCATAACCCACAACGCAGACACTAATTACAAGAGACTTATTGAGATTTACAAAGAGCTATGAAGATAACCTTTGTTTCCAATTACATAAACCATCACCAGCTCCCGTTTTGCAAGGCTATGAGCGAGTATGGACAGGGGGTGGAGTTTTTCTTTGTCCAGGTCATGCCTATGGAAGAAAAGCGCCGCCAGATGGGCTGGGAAGTGGATGCAACAGCCTTTCCCTATGTGGTCCTTTACTACGAGGAAGAGGAGAGGGCAAAAGAGCTGATCCTAAATAGCGACATAGTTCTCTTTGGGTGGACAGAGGATCTTATTTACGAGCTTGAACAGGAAAGACTCTCCTCCGGCAAAATCTCTTTTCGCGTAAGTGAGAGAATTTACAGGGAGGGCCAGTGGAAGTTTATATCTCCCAAAGGTCTTTTAAAGAAGTACCATGAGCATTATAAATTCAGGAACCTCCCGGTGTATCTACTGTGTACCGGTGCATATGTGGCTTCCGACTTTGAGATAATAAGAAGTTACAGAGGCAAGAGGCTTAAGTGGGGATATTTTCCGGATGCCTCCTGTGACGACAGTAAGATCGTAAAAAGCACAGGTAACAGACTTAAGCTGTGCTGGGCAGGAAGACTTATAGAGCTTAAGCACCCGGAATTCGCCGTTATGCTGGCAAAAGACCTTTTGGAAAAAGGATATGAGTTTGACCTTGAAATAGTGGGTGATGGCCCCCTTAAGGACAAGCTTGATGCGATGATAAAGGAATCTGGACTGGAGGGTTGTGTAACACTCACAGGCAGCAAAAAGCCTGCTGAAGTTCTATCCTACATGAGAAGAACGGATATATTTCTTTTCACCAGCAATTATCTTGAGGGCTGGGGCGCTGTGGTTAATGAGGCGATGGAGAGTGGCTGCGCAGTTGTGGCTTCGTATGAGGCGGGAGCAGTGCCTTTTCTTATTGTGAATGGCGAGAACGGACTTGTTTATCATGACGGTCAGTACGAGGAATTCAGGGATAAGGTTAAATTCCTTTTTGAAAACAGAAATGCGATAGATGAATTTGGTAAAAGAGCCAGGGATACCATAAGGGATACCTGGAATGCAAAGACCGCTGCGGAGAGATTTATAGTATTTGCAGGCGGATTATTAGAGGGAAAGACTCCTTTAATGGCGTCAGATGGGCCGATGAGTCCGGCAGAAGTATTAAAAGCGCCGGGGCTTCACAGGACCATCAGAGAGAAGAACCGCCTGGAGTAAGAATATGGGCTTGTTTGACGACATTTTGGACAGCGAAATAACGATACATGGAGCCAGGGTGAAAATGGTTGATCTGTTTTTCCTGGCCTTTATGTTTGCCCTGGGAATGGCTGCCAGAATCTTCCTGTTTGATTTTGAGTCAGGGGACTATACCACGTTTCTTCAGCCCTGGATGGATGAGTGCCACAGCGCCGGAGGAATCGGGTATCTTGGCATAACTCCCATGGAATCGCCCCTTAGCACAATAAACTATGGGTGCATGTATCAGTATATACTTATCATCATTCATTATCTTGCAGGCAATGACCTTCATCTCATCAAAGTGATGTCGGTGATTTTTGATGTGGTTTGCGCAGTTACCATCATGAGGATTGTTTATACTCTCACAGATGGAGATGTGGAGAAATCAATATTCTCTTTTGCGGGAGCATGGCTTCTTCCCACTGTTGTTCTTAACAGCGCGGCGTGGGCCCAGTGCGATTCCATCTATACAGCATTTGCCCTTTTGAGCGTGCTTCATACACTGCGGGGTAACAACCGTCGCATTTTTATTTACCTTGCTCTTTCCTATACTTTTAAACAGCAGGCGATTTTCATTGTGCCGTTCCTTATCATAATGTGGCTAAAGGGTAAAGTGAAGGCAAGATATGTTTTTTATGTTCCGGTCATTATTGTCATTACAATAATTCCTGCAGTGATTGCCGGAAGGTCTCCGATTGAACTTCTTACAGTTTACGGCAGACAGGTTTCAACCTATAACAGGCTTTCTATGAATTACCCAAGCATTTACACGGTGATCAGTGGATCTCTGCCAAAAAGCGGCAGGATGATGATAATCTCGGCAGGAACTATGGCAGCTGTTGCGGCTATGGGCTTTATTGCATATTATGTCCGCGGCAGAAAGTTTAAGGTTACCACGGAATTTGCCATTCTGATGGCTGTGTTTACTATGGAGACAGCTCTTTTCCTGCTTCCCGTGATGCATGAGAGATATGGATATATGCCTGAGATTCTCCTGGTTTGCCTTGGCGTGACCGGTTACAGGAGGCTGGCAGTATGCGCGGTTATGCAGTTTGTGTCCTGTGTGACCTATTCAAGATTTCTCTTTGGAACCACCATGGAGAGCATGTGGCTGCTTTCTCTGATGGTGCTTGGGGTAATACTTGTTTTGGGAAAAGAGCTTTACCAGACCATGAAGAAACAGGAGGTGGAGAATGCCTGAATTTAGCAAGAGCATATCGGTTATAATCCCCTCCTACAACATAGAGGATCTTTTGGAGAAGTGCGTATCCTCCGTGGCAGCCCAGGATTATCCCAAAGAGCTTCTGGAGATCATTATTGTTGATGATGGATCTACTGATGGAACACCAAAAAAGGCAGATGAGCTTGCGGCCAGGTACAGCAATGTGAGCGTGATCCACAAGGCAAATGGTGGCTCCTCCAGTGCCAGAAATGCAGGTATAGACGCTGCAAATGGCGATTATCTTGGCTTTGTGGACAGTGATGACTTTATTTCCCCTGCCATGTATTCCTCCATGATGGAAGCTGCAATGAGAACCGGTGCAGATATGATCCAGATTGCCAGGGATGAGATTGACGAGAACGGAGAAAAGCTTCCTGATGTACTTGAAGTTTTTGACAAGGAGAGGGAAGAAGAGCCAAAGGAGCATCTAAGGACTCTTTTGATGCATACAGGAGACGCTTCCTTTTGCACCAAGCTTACTAGAAGAGAGCTTTTTACCCCTGACATGAGATTTCCGGAAGGGGAGCTCAATGAAGATTTTTATCTGATGATTCATATGCTGGAGAAGGTGAATAAGCTGGTGCTCCTTCCGCAGCAGTTTTATCATGTTTTTTACCGGACGGGAAGTAATTCCAGAAAAAAGAAAGAGGATAAGGACTATTTCCCATCTGTGTTTACCGATATTGTAAGGAATGCTGACGTTGCCCTTGACCTTGTTAAGAAGAATCATCCTGAGCTTATCGGGGTGGCTTGGAGGTTTGGCTTTGTTCAAAGGCTCGATTATCTTTTGCATATTCCGATCTCGAAGATGACAAGAGATAATGAGTTTTACACAAAAGTCGTTAGAGATTTAAGGGGGAGCTTCTTTAGAATGCTTGGAAACAAGCTCCTTACTTCCAAGCAGAAGGCGTACCTTGTGCTTTTGACGATTGTACCAAAGGCTGTCAGAACAATACATGCAAGGATAAAGGGACTGTAAGATGAAGAAATATGTGTTTTCCCTGATTTTAATAATGTCCCTTGCCCTTAGCATTTTCTATGGCTTTCAAAAGGCAGGCTTTCATGAGGATGAGTATTATACATATTACTCAAGTAACAGAAGTATTGGCCTTTTTCAGCCTGACAGAGAGTGGCAGGATTCCCAGACCATACTTGATGAATTTACGGTAAAAGAGGGAGAGGGCTTTAATTACAAAATGGTTAAGCTGGTGCAGTCCTGGGACGTGCATCCGCCATTTTATTACTATATCTTCCATACTCTGTGTTCATTTGTTCCGGGGCAGTTTACCAAGTGGCCGGGAATAATAACTAACCTCATTGGCTTTGTCATCGCATTTTTGTTTATGTGTCTTTTGATGGAAAGGCTTAAGGTCCCATTCGTTGTGGAGCTGATGACGCTTATTTTCTGGGGCCTTAACATGCAGACTGTATCCTCCAACATGCTTATAAGAATGTATGCATGGCTTGGGGCGGCGATACTTGCCTGTGCGTATTTCCATATAAGGCTCATTCAGGACTATGACAACAATTCCCTTAGTTTAAAGGAGTTCATCATAAAGAGCCTTCTGCCTGTAATGGTATGCTCCTATGTGGGATTTCTGATCCAGTATTTCTACATTTTCTTCTTTGTGGCGATTGGAGTCATGACCGCAGGGTGGATTTTCTTTATAAGGAAAGATCTGAAAAACGCCCTTATCTATGTGGGGGCATGTGCAGTTTCCCTGGGACTTGCGGTGATCACCTATCCTTCATCCCTGCGTCACATGTTTGGAGGATACAGAGGAGGAGATGCTTCGGGAAGCCTGTTTGATCTGTCAAACACCTGGATGAGAGTATCATTCTTCGTTGGACTTTTTAACGACTTTGTATTTGCCAGCGGCCTTCTGATAGTAATCCTGGCAATATTCCTTGGAGTTCTTTTAAAGATTACAAGCAGAAAGAGAAGGGAAGCCAAAAATGCAGGGAAGAAGATCCGTGCAGACATAACTATCCTTGCAGTTGCTTCAATCGGATACTTCCTTCTTACAGCAAAAGCAGCTCTCCTTGTGGGAAGCGCTTCAAACCGCTATGAGATGCCAATTTATGGGCTTCTTATCCTGCTCATTTTACTTGATGCCTATTATGTTTTTTCTGATATGGACAACCCGATGCTGATTTATGCCTTTGCGGCGGTACTTGCAGCACTTCTTCTTAAAGGACATGTAAGCGATCATAGAGTTCTTTTCCTGTATCCTGAGGATACTGAAAAGATTGCATATGCAGCAGAGAACAGCGGCCAGGTGGCGGTCGTCATGTTTAATCCCGCAACGCCTCAGAATGTGTGGAGGCTTACGGATGAGCTTTTGGAGTATCCAAAGGTCTTTTACATGGATGAGGAAAACGTCGAGCCTATATCGGATAAAGAGGTGACAGAGGCTGACAGGATTATTCTGTATGTTGCGGATGATGAACTGCAGAATGAAGCTTTCGAGAACCTGTTTAGCAGCTGTAAGAAACTCACAGTCATGGAAAATGTGTTTGTTGAGGACATGTGGAGTACGTATGAAGTAAAATAACGCGTATTTTGACCTTTAAGTAGCTTTAGTATATGATATATGAAGGATTACTATGAAATCCACAATTTAAGAAGTATGGAGATTACAAATGGAAAGATCAATGCTTGATAATAAGACGATTCTGGTTACAGGTGGCACAGGCTCTTTTGGCCACTGCTTTACGCAGTATCTTCTTGAGCACTATAATCCCAAGAAGATCATTATCTATTCAAGGGATGAATATAAGCAGTTCACAATGTCCAATGAGAAGATCTACAGAGATCACGCTGATAAGATGAGGTTCTTCATCGGCGACGTCAGAGATGGCGCCAGATTTGAAAGAGCCTGCGAGAACGTGGACTATATTGTACATGCTGCTGCACTTAAGCAGGTTCCTGCATGCGAGTACAACCCTGATGAGGCCATCAAGACCAATATCCAGGGTGCACAGAGCGTTATTAATGCAGCGCTCAACACAGGCGTTAAGAGGGTTGTTGCTCTTTCGACAGATAAGGCAGTTAATCCTGTTAACCTCTATGGCGCAACCAAGATGGTTTCTGATAAGCTCTTTATCGCTGCTAATGCTTATGCAGGCGCCAAGGATATCAACTTCTCGATCGTAAGATACGGTAATGTGGCTGGAAGCCGCGGCTCTATCATTCCTTTCTTCAAGAGCCTTATTGATAAGGGAGAAAAAGAGCTTCCTATCACCGATTACAGAATGACAAGATTCTGGATCAGCCTTCCTGAGGGCGTTGAGCTTGTTCTCAAGGCACTCAAGGAATCAAATGGTGGTGAGACCTTCATCAGCAAGATCCCTTCATTCAGGGTTAAGGACCTTGCAGAGGCTATGTGCCCCGGAGTTAAGACTGTTGAGGTTGGAATCCGTCCCGGTGAGAAGCTTGATGAGATAATGGTAACCACTGAGGATGCACCATTTACCTATGAGTTTGACAAGCACTTTATCGTATATCCACAGGTTATTTTCAATGAGCGTCAGGCTCCGGATCCAAATGCAAAGAAGGTTCCGGAAGGCTTCTATTACAGCTCAGGCAATAACACCGACTGGATGAGTGTTGAGGATATCAGAAACAGGCTTAGCGAAGCTGTAGATCACTGATATCGGAATAATGAAATGACTGATCGGAAGCACCGGGTCGTAAGCGCCGATGCTTCCTTTGTTGTAGGGGAATTATGATAAGCTTAAGCATTATTGTTCCGGTTTATAATATGGCTGAAGGAGGCAAGCTGGAGTTTTGCCTGGACAGCCTTGTGGGACAGACTCTTCCGGGAGGCTCCTACGAGATAATTGCTGTGGATGACTGCTCGACAGATAATTCTTTTGAGATCCTAAAGAGCTACCAGAACAGGTATCCTGACAGGTTTATTGCGATTCACTCTGAGAAGAACCATCACCAGGGAGGAGCCAAGAATATCGGACTTGCCATCGCAAAGGGTGAGTGGATTGGCTTTATTGATGCCGATGACTGGGTTGTGCCGGATTACTATGAGAGACTTATTGGCAAGGCCAAAGAGACCGGAGCTGACATGGTGGGGTGTGACTACTGCTTCACGGGAGAGCACAGCTTTAAGGTCGGGGAAATAGTCCATAACAACAACTTTGAACAGACAGGTGTCATGGACACACAGAAGTATAAGAAGCTCCTTATTGAGACCGGAAGTCTCGTGGTCAAGGTGTACAGGAGAGAGCTTATACTTGGGGATTATCAGCCCGGAACCAGGGATAAAGTTGATATATTCCCGGAGGATATTTTCTACGAGGACAATGCGGTCAGCAACACCTGGATGACCCGCTCCAAGCATTTTGAGTATATTCAGGAACCGCTGTATTTCTATTATCAGCATGATGCGTCAACGGTCCACAGCATATCCAAAAAGAACCTTGAGGATCGTATGGTAGCAGGAAGGATGATAGTATCCGAGGCTAAGAAGAACGGGTACTACGAGAAGTTCCTTCCAGAGATAGAGTTTCAATATACAGTGTTATTTTATGTGAATACACTGTTTTCTGCTATGCCCAAAAGATACAGGATTAAAGGGTGCTACAGCTTTTGCAAAGCCCTTGGAAAAGAAATGAAGGAAACATTTCCGGATTTTCAGGCTAACCCCTACTACCTTGAGAAGATACATCCCGAGGAGAGGAAACTTGTCGGATTTCAGATGAAGTCCCATTTATTCTTTTACATATACTACAGGCTTCTCTGGTTTTACAGAGATCTTAGAAAGAGCCTGTCCGGAAGGAAATAGATTTAATGCGCAAGATTTACAGTAAACTAAAGGTGCTTCTTGATGGGAAGCAAAAGAGACAGATGGTTGGAATCGTGGTGCTGATGCTTATAGGCGGCGTACTTGAGTCCCTTGGTATCGCAATGATAGCGCCTGTTATGCAAGTTGTCATTGATCCCCAGAAGGTAGAGGAGAGCAAGCTCCTTTCCGGAATCTACAATCTCTTTAACCTGAGCAGCACAACACAGCTGGCGGCACTTATCATGGTGGCGCTGATCCTTGTGTTTGTCATTAAGAACATATTCCTGTACTTCATGAATGTGGTACAGCTTCGTTTTGTTTATACAAACCAGTTTGCCACATCAAGGCGCATGATGATCAATTTCATGCAAAGACCTTACGAGTATTACCTTGGAGCAGATACAACAGTTATTCAGAGAAATATCACTTCAGATGTCAACAATTTATACGCACTTATACTCAGCTGCCTGCAACTCATAAGTGAGATCATCGTTTTCGTATGCCTGGTTGCTATACTTCTTAGCCAGGATGCCCAGATGACCATTACAATCGCTGTTCTTCTTGTAATAGTTCTTCTTGTTATCAAGTATTTCATCAAGCCGGTAATGGTAAAGGCTGGACAGGACAATCAGGACTACTACAGCGGACTTTACAAGTGGATATATGAGTCGGTAACAGGTATCAAGGAGATCAAGGTTGCCAATAAGGAGAACTACTTCATAAATGGCTATGCAGACTGCGGAGCCGGATATGTAAATGCCGTTCAGAAGTATAACCTCTACAATTCAACTCCAAGACTTCTTATCGAGACAATTGCCATAGCGGGAATGGTTGGATATATGCTGGTTGTTATGATGGCAGGAACAAGTATCACAACACTTCTTCCCCAGCTCACAGTCCTGGCAGCGGCAGCAGCAAGGCTTCTTCCAAGCGCCAACAGGATCAACAACTATCTGACTTCAATTGCTTACTTTGAGCCTTTCCTTGACAATGTAAGTGATAATCTTCAGTCAGAGATACACGATGAATCAATATCCTATGACAGCGAAAACTATCGCACAAAATCTGAGGTTGAGAAGCTCCCTGTTGAGAAGCTCATAAGGATGGAGGATATCACCTACAAATATCCCGGCACCGACAAGCTCATCCTGGACAAGGCCACAATGGAGATACCTGTGGGTAAGAGCGTTGGTATTGTGGGAACATCAGGAGCAGGTAAGACCACTATTGTTGATGTGCTACTTGGACTTCTTGAGCCAAAGACGGGCCGCATACTTGCAGACGGTGTGGATGTTATGACTAATTACAGGGGATGGCTTAAGAACATAGGCTATATTCCTCAGACAATATTTATGACAGATTCAACCATCAGAAAGAACGTGGCATTTGGCGTTCCCGATGATGAAATAGATGATAACAAGGTATGGCAGGCACTTAGAGAGGCTGCTCTTGATGAGTTTGTAAAAGAGCTTCCCGATGGTCTTGACACTACCATAGGAGAGAGGGGAATAAGACTCTCCGGTGGACAGAGACAGAGAATTGGTATTGCAAGAGCTCTTTTCGAGGATCCTGAAGTTCTGGTTCTTGATGAGGCTACATCGGCGCTTGATAATGACACCGAAGCTGCCATCATGGATTCCATCAACAGGCTTCACGGAAAGAAAACACTTGTTATCATTGCTCACAGGCTTCAGACTATCGAGAAGTGTGACATGATCTACAACATTGGGGAAGGAAAGGCTACTCTCAAGTAAGCCTTTGGTGCTGGTTACCGTTAGCGCACGTCCTTTGGGCGCTTACGGTATCCGCCCCGTACGGACTTAGTCAGATAGTATACTGGCGTTATTTGAGGAGGAGTTATGGAAACTACCGGTAACATAACGGAGAAAAAAAGAAATCCCGGCATAGAGATGTTGCGTGTGATTGCTATGCTGATGATAATTGTACTCCATTACAATACAGGTACTGATGCCCTTTTGAAGATAGGGATTCCGGCATCGGGGGTAAATATTTTTGCCAATGCCATGGAGGCTTTTTGCATTACGGGGGTTAATATTTATGTGCTGATCAGCGGCTATTTCCTTTCAAAGGGAAGAGTTAAGCCAAGTCGCCTTTTTTCGCTCATTTGCCAGGTGTATTTTTACACCATTGGAATATCCCTGGTGATGGCCATTGTTGGCCCCAATTCACTTAAGAGCTATGGCTCCATGTACAGGATCGTGGAGTATGTCTGCCCTGTTTCTTCCGAGCATTACTGGTTTGCTACTGCATATATCATTATGTATGTTTTTGCTCCTGTAATGAATGCAGCGGTAGATAAGCTTTCAAGAAAGCAGATGAAAGCTGTGATCATAGGTCTGCTCACCTGGTTCTGCTTTATCAAAAGTGTTGTTCCGGTTCTTTTCCCTACGGATCATTTTGGATATGATTACGGATGGTTTATCTGCCTGTATCTTATTGCAGCATATATACGAAAATACAATGTTGTCCTGTTCTACAATGCAAGAAACAGTGCCATTGTTTTTCTGGTGTCATGTGCAGCAATAGCAACCATGAGCATATCTTTTTATTATATCAATTTTAACTGGGGCGGCTTTGCGCACTATCAGGAAGTGCCCTTTAATTTTAACTTTATATTTACACTCACAGGATCCCTTGGCCTGTTCTCATTCTTCAGGTTCTATCAAATGAGGGAGAACAAGGTCGCAGATCTTATGAGATTTCTTGGTCCGCTTACCTTCGGTGTATATCTGCTGCATATGCATGTTGAGATAAGAGACAGGTGGGTTGGCTGGATAAGCAGCCGCATCGGAGAGGCTCCGATGTACAGCGTGCCGCTCTTTGCATGGCATGCACTAAGGGCAGTGCTTATTGTGTTTGTTGCGGGAATATTCGTTGACTGGATCAGAAAGATGATCTTTGACTACGTGGGAAGAGTTTTGCATGATTCCTGGCTGTTTAAGAAAATAAGAGCGCTGGACGAGGAGCTATGCTGACAAACATCAGAAGCAATTTTTACAATTTAAAAAAGTACCAGGCTCCTTTAGAGAGATATGTTTTTCCTCTCGTTCTGTTTTTGTACCCACTGATTGGCGTAAATCAGGGTGTTGATATCGCGGATACAACCTATAATCTGGCAAACTACGAGTTTTTTGACAAAGTAGACCCCATGTGGGCAATATCCACCTTCCTTAGTAATGGCCTTGGAAGTCTTATTATGAAGCTTCCCTTTGCCGGAACAATGCTGGGGATGAGTGTCTATTGCAGCTTTATAATAAGCATTATTGTTTTGATATCATATTATGCCCTAAGACAGTGGATGCCGGGATGGATGATATTCATCGGCGAGTTTATGGCAGAGAGCCTTTGCTGGTGCCCAAGGGCCATAATGTACAACTACCTGACTTACCTGTTTTTTACAGCCGGGGTGATCTTTCTTTTTATTGGGCTTTTTGAGTGGGAAAGACAGAATATTTTCCTGTTTTTTGCAGGGGTCTGTCTTGGCCTTAGTGTGATGGCGAGGTTTCCCAATGTAACAGAGTCAGCACTGATCTTGGTTTTATGGTTTTATGAGCTTATTACAGGTGGAAAGTTCATAGAAGCAGTGAAAAAGACCTTTATCTGTATTGGAGGATACCTTACAGGAATTATTGTTCCGTATCTTTTGATTTCAGTAATATATGGGCCCATGGCTTATTTCGAGATGATCGGAAGCCTTTTTGGAATGACTGATAAAGCTTCTGATTACACGGCAGGAGGCATGGTAAGCTCAATTGTTGAAGCTTATCTGGGAACAGGTCGTGACATGCTGATCCTTATACCATGTATGGTGGCGGGCATTATAATGTTCATGCTCCTTCCGGAAAAGTATATTGCGATCAAAAAGATCCTGTATATTGGAGGATTATTAGTACTGGTAAGGTTCTACTTCGCAAGAGGAGTATTTACAAGAAATTACACCTATTATGACAGCGTGTTTAAGGCTGCCATGATGTTTGTGATCGTGTCCATGATCCTATGTATAATAGGAAGCACAGGTGTACTTAACGGCAGCAAACAGGAGCAGACACTTGCTTTCGGGTCTCTGATGATAATCCTGATAACGCCCCTTGGAAGTAACAATTACACGTTCCCTGTTATCAACAACCTTTTTATTGTTGCACCTATTTCCCTTTGGCTTATGAGACGTCTTATGCAAAGGCTTGGCGATAAGCATTATCACTTTGCATGGCAGTCCATGATCACAATGATAATAGCGGTTGTTATTGTTCAGGGCGCCGTATTCCATGCAAGCTTTTCTTTCGGAGACGGAGTTGATGGGACAAAGAGGGACTCTTTTGCCAATATACCAAAGGTCAGATCCATGAGGACAACTGCAGATAATGCGGCTTCTCTTAATGAACTCTATGAAGCACTTAAGAGTAGTGACCTTTTGGGAAAAGAGACTATGCTCTTTGGTGGTGTTCCGGGACTTGCCTATATCTTCGATCTTGAACCTGCAATAGATACTGTATGGCCTGATCTTGACAGCTATTCCACATCCAAGTTTGAGATGCGGCTGACAGAACTGTGTACATCGGGGAGCACTCCCACAGTGATTATTGGCAAAGAACTTGCGGAGTATGCTAACATTGATGAGAAATATGATATTTTGATGGACTATATTGCCAATCAAGATTATAATATGGTCTTTGAGAGCGATAGGTTTATAGTTTACAGTTCGAATGATTAGGAGTTTTTAAAATGAGTGAAACAAACGAGACGCAGAAGAAGGATATTTTTGACAAGATCATGTCACTTCCTGTCCTGAATATCTTTGAGCCTTTTTACAAGAAATATAAGGAAGCCCTTATGTACCTCTTCTTTGGAGGACTGACATTCTTCCTTAGCATCTTCCTTTTCTGGTTCATGGATGAGGTGATGCACCTTAATGAGCTGGTCAACAACACGATCGACTGGGTTATATGTGTGGCATTCCAGTTCTTTACCAACAGAACCTGGGTATTTGATGGCAAGGTTGAAACTAAAGGGGCGTTCCTGAAACAGGCGGCATCATTTACAGCCGGAAGACTTTTTACACTTGTAGTTGAGAATATTCTGATCTTTATCTTCATTACCCTTATGGGACTGCCAAAGATGCCTGTAAAACTTGGGGCAACCTTTGTTGTAATAGTACTTAACTATATCATCAGCAAACTCATCGTCTTTAAGAAAAAGGATTGATAAATGCGTATAAATTTTAATGTGCCACCCTATACGGGAAAAGAATTTGAATACATAAAAGAGTGTGTAGAAGCTCAGAAGATCTGCGGAGACGGCAAGTACACAGCGCTGGATAACGAATGGATCGAGAAAAAGACAGGGGTGTCGAAAGCTCTTTTAACCACATCATGTACTCATGCCACGGAGATGGCTGCAATTCTTGCGGATATAAAGGAAGGGGACGAGGTCATAATGCCCTCTTATACCTTTGTGTCTACAGCCAATGCCTTTGTTCTAAGAGGAGCCAAGGTGGTGTTCATAGATATCAGACCTGATACCATGAATATCGACGAGAACCTTATTGAGCAGGCAATCACTCCAAAGACAAGAGCAATTGTACCTGTACATTATGCAGGTGTGGGCTGCGAGATGGATACCATCATGGACATTGCAAAGAGACATAATCTCTTTGTTATAGAGGATGCGGCTCAGGGCGTTATGTCCACATATAAGGGCAAGGCACTTGGTGCGATCGGCGATTTTGGTAACTACAGCTTCCATGAGACCAAGAACTACAGCATGGGAGAGGGCGGAGCGCTTCTTCTTCGTGATGATACATATGTAGATAATGCCATCATCATAAGAGAGAAGGGAACCAACAGAACCCTTTACAAGCTTGGCAAGGTTGATAAGTACAGCTGGATCATGCCAGGTTCATCTTATCTTCCAAGTGATATGAATGCGGCTTACCTCTATGCCCAGCTTCAGATGGCTGATGAGATCAACAGTGACAGAATGGATCACTACAACAGATACATGGAGGCCTTTAAGCCTCTTGAGGAGAGGGGCCTTATTGAACTTCCGTATGTTCCAAAGGAGTGTGTTCACAATGCCCATATGTTCTACATAAAGTGTAAGGATTTCGAGGAGAGACAGGGGCTTATCAAGTATCTGATGAGTAATGACATTCTTCCTGCTTCTCACTATGTTCCTCTGCACTCAGCCAAGGCGGGGCTTAAATACAGTGAGTTCAGGGGCGAGGACAGATATACAACAAAAGAGAGTGAGAGACTCCTTAGGCTTCCAATGTATTACAAGCTTACAAATGATGATCTTGATGAAGTTGTTATGAGGGTTAAGGAGTATTACAAATTCACCTAAAATGGAGCTCTTTGTATGAAAAAAGAACACCGGGGTCTGAATTTAATAGTTTCTGGTCTTTTGACACTGATTGTTATTGTGGCGGTTTCCGTTATGGGAGACTACTACTTTGACTTAAATGACGATGTTTTGATGAAGGATATCCTGTCGGGAGCCTATACCGGGACTCCCGCAGGACACAATATACAGATGCTGTATCCGATAAGCGCCTTTATCGCCCTGTTTTACAGGGGTTATAGAGGGGCTGACTGGTATGGCATTTTTTTGTGCGTTTGCCAGTTTGCCTGCATCTTTATTATTTCCCACAGGATAATTTCTTTCTTTGAGCAAAAGAGCTTTAAGTTTATTGCGGCATTACTGATGGGAGCGTTTGCACTTGGAGCTGTCGGGGCGCATTTCCTTTTTGTGCAGTATACATTTACCTGCGGACTTATGTCAGCGACCGCGGCTTTTCTTATTTTAACCCATGAAGAAAGCACTAAATGGGATCATGTTCTTAGTGTCGTGCTCATTATTGTCGCTTATCTTATAAGGTCGGAGATGCTTCTTTTAACCCTGCCTATTGTGGGAGTTGCCATTTTCATAAGGTGGTTATTGGACAGAACGGAGCTTAAGGAATACTACAGCGATGGAATTCAGATATCAAGGTTCGGGGAGAAGAAAGCTCTTTTCAAAAAATATGTGATCTTGTGTGCTGCCATAGGGCTTGGAATTGTGCTATCCCAGGTGGTGCATAAGGTGGCGTACTCGGCGCCTGAGTGGAAGCAGTTCAATGCTCTTTTTGATGCAAGAACAGAGCTTTATGATTTCCAGTACATTCCGGAATATGACGAAAACAAGGAGTTTTACGACAGTATAGGGCTTTCAAAGCCGGAGCAGGAGCTTTTGGTAAATTATAACTTTGGCCTTGATGAGGAGATAAACACTGATACCCTATGGGCGGTTGCTGATTACGCCAGCAAGCTAAAGACTGATGAGACGCCGCTCCTTAAACAGCTTGGAACAGGACTTTTGTATTATCTGTACAGACTTAAGCATGTAGCCTATCAAAAGAGCTATGAATATCCCATGACAGATGCACCTTACAACCTGCTTGTGCTGTCACTTTATTTGATCACTGCTGTTATCTATTGTTTCCTTTCAGATAAAGATAAAAAGCTTCCGGGAATTCTTTCCCTGGTGCTTTTGTTTGCCTGCAGAACAAGTCTTTGGATGTTCATAATAGTAAGAGGCAGGGATCCCATAAGGATTACCCATCCCCTGTTTTTTATGGAGATGGCGGTTCTTCTTGGAATGATCTTCATGGCAAGCAAGGATAACGTGCGATATATAATTGTTTCCCTTGCGGTTATTGGAATAATCTCAGCGGCTTTTGTGCCAAACCAGTACGGCGTTATTACTTATGAGATGGCAGAGAGAGCCAGGATGCGCGCCCATTACGATGCTCTGTATAAATATTTTGATGAGCATGAAGACTCTTTCTACTTCGTTGACGTCTATACCAGTGTCTCAGCGACGGAAGGGGAGGAGAAGACCTTCTCTGAGAAGATGTTCCATAACGTTGACAACAGCCTTGCAAATCACGACCTGATGGGAGGATGGGCATCAAAGAGCCCTCTGTATCAGGAAAAGATAGAAAAGTTCGGCTTTGAAAATATGCAGGATGCGCTTCTTTTGGACAATGTTTATGTGGTATCCAAGAAGACTTCCGATACTGATTGGATCATGCAGTATTACCAGGACAAAGGCATAAATACCACGTTGACAGAAACTGACAGGGTGGCGGATGTATTTGTTATCTACAAGCTGTCAAAAGCTAATTGAGAATAAAAGGGAGTAACCCCATGAGCAATAATACATATGTAGAGGTTGGTGAAAAGGTAAGCCTTCGCCTCTCAACAACTGAAGATATCCCCATGGTTGTCGCATGGAGAAACAAGGACAGGGTCAGGATGAACCATGTTTACAGACAGGACTTTACGGTGGAAGGCCAGAAAGCCTGGATGGAGAAAAACGTGGACACCGGAAAGGCCGTGCAGTTCATTCTCTGCGAAAACAGCGGAAGACCTATCGGAGTAGTTCATTTCCACAGTATTGATAAGAAGAATGGATCTGCTGAGTACGGGATCTATATCGGAGAAGATGATGCCATAGGTAAGGGCTACGGAAGCGAGGCAGCAGTTCTTGCGCTTTCATATGCCAGGGATGTGCTTCACCTTAAAAAGGCCGTGCTTCAGGCTTTTGCCTACAATACATCAGCAATTAAGAGCTATACCCGCGCAGGTTTTGTACAGACAGGAGTTCTTAACGATGTTGAGTGCAGCGATGGGCAAAAAAATGATATGATAATAATGGAAAAATCTTTGCAGTAAAAAGGGGCAGACGATCAACATGTCTAAGAAAAAGATAAGCTTTTGCATTCCATGCTACAGATCACAGCAGACTCTTGAAGGTGTTATCAGAGAAATCGATGATACCATGAAGGGCATGGATTCATATGAATATGACATAATCCTTGTAAATGACGGCTCACCCGACGATACCTGGGGCACCATTAAAAAGATCGAGGCTTCAAGGGAGCATGGCGACGTACTTGGAATCAACTTTGCCAAGAACTTTGGACAGCATGCAGCACTAATGGCAGCCCTTAATGCATCTACAGGTGACTATGTGGTATGCCTTGATGATGATGGCCAGACACCTGCTAACGAAGTTGGTAAGCTCATAGATGCACTGGAAAAAGGCGCTGATGTGGCATATGCAAGATACGATCATAAGCAGCATAACCTCTTTAGAAACTTTGGCACTGCCATGAACGAGTGGATGGCAGGTGTTATGCTTGGCAAGCCCAAGGACCTTTATGTGTCCAGCTATTTTGCTTCAAGGCGCTTTGTTGTTGATGAGATGGTCAAGTACGAGAGTTCATATCCCTATGTTATTGGCCTCGTTCTTCGCACCACAAGAAATATAGTTAACGTAGATGTGACCCACAGAAAAAGAGAAGTTGGCCAGAGCGGATACACCCTTGGCAAGCTCTTTGCCCTGTGGATTAACGGCTTTACTGCTTTTAGCATTAAGCCTCTTAGAATAGCAACTTTTTCAGGAACCATCCTTGCCATACTTGGATTTATTTATGGCATTTATACAATTATCAAGAAATTTGTACTGCCTGACGTTCCGATCGGATTTTCTGCCCTCATGAGCGCTATAATCTTTATCGGCGGATCAATTATGCTCATGCTTGGAATGGTGGGGGAATACCTGGGCAGAGTTTATATTTCGCAGAATAAGAATCCGCAGTATGTGATTCGGGAGACCACCCGCGATGGAAAAGAATAAGGATGAAATATTGGCCTGGCTTATGTCAGGCTTGTTTGGCGTTTTGGGAGGCGCCTTTTTAATATTCGGATATCAGCTTGAGACGGGGGATGCGATCAACCTTAGCGACAAAAATGCTATGCTTCTCCTTCTCATGTTTATTGCTGTGTTTACGCTGGATACCAGATATGTGTGGCGCAACTATGACAGTGCCCGCCGGGGAGGCAAGCTCTTTGGGCTTATAAAGCTACCGGCACCTTCCACAGACAATATTGCAGGGAAAAGAGATTTCGCAGTAACTTACATTTCTCTCATAGCCCTTAGTATTCCGGTTATGCTTGCGGAGTTTCCGGGATTTTTCGTATATGATGCACAGGAGGAACTCAACGAGGTCCTCACCAGAAGCTTTATTACGCACCATCCCCTTCTCCATGTGCTTCTTCTTGGAGGGACAATAGCTCTTTTCCATAAGATTACCGGCTCGTGGAACGGCGGCATATTTGCATATACGCTGCTGCAGATGCTGGTCATAACAGCGATCTTTGCTTATGTTATAACCTACATGAAGAGCAGGGGCGTTGGCAAAAAGATGAGGATATTGTGGATACTCTTTTACGGGGCTTTTCCCACAATTGTTATGTACACCCTATGCTCCTGCAAGGACGGCCTGTTTTCGGCGCTGCTCCTTCTTCTTACGGTGTACCTGATCCAGATGGTACAGGACCCTGAAGGCTTTATGGGTAATAGGAAAAAGGTTGTGATCTTTATTCTTACCGCCGCGCTTATGCCTATGTTTCGGCACAATGGCTTTTATGCATACCTGGTTTTTGTGCCCTTTGCGTTTATTCATTTCAGGAAGAAGCTAAAGAGCTTTATACCTGTGATGCTTATAGCTCCTGTTGTTCTTTATCTTGTGTTTAATGCCGCTTTGTCTTTTGCCTGCCACACAGAGGGGACACACCATCAGGAGATGCTCACTGTCCCTATCATGCAGCTTGCCAGGGTTTACGCTTATGACGGCGAGAGCCTTACTGATGAGGAAAAAGAGATAATCAGGTCATATATACCTGAGAACAATTTAAACAAGTACACACCAAGGCTTTCCGATATGGTGAAGGTTGATTTCAACAACGAGCTGTATGAGGAAAACAGTAAGGATTTCTGGAAGGTGTGGAAGGCGCAGCTTGTAAAGCACCCACTTAGCTATGTGAATGCATGGCTTCTGACTTCATATGGATACTGGTACCCGCCGGCTATTATCAATGTCTACAAGGGCAACAGTGTCTACAGTTTTACTTATGATGTCAGCTCATATTTTGGTTATGAGGTGGAGCCTCCGGGAGAGAGGATAAGCTTTATTCCTGCAATAGATAAGATGTACAGATACCTGTCAATTGGCTCTTTCCAGCAGGATGAGCCTGTGCTTCATCTGTTGTTCTCACCGGGAGTTTATGTTTTTATCTTTATGTTTGTATTTGCATACAGGCTGTCCAAGAAAAAATGGGAGAGTATCCTTCCGTTTTTGCCAATGGTGCTCACATTCTGCACTGTACTTCTTGGACCAACGTACCTTGTCAGGTATGTCCTGTACCTGTGGCTTGTCGTACCACTTTTGACTGTGACCGCGCCGTCAATTGATTAAGCCACCTGTGTGTGATATCATATTATGATGCACGTTTTGTGCGCATTTATGCTAAAAGCCATATTTTATAAAGGTTCAAAATGAGAAAAATACTTAGTAAAAGCAGAGCAATCAAGATTGTTACGCTTATTTTTGCATTAATTGGAATACTGTGTATCTTCCCCTTGAGGTTATTTACCACTGTTCTTGAGACTTCTCCGGGAGGAACCATTGTATCGGAATCCGATATCATCTACTTTGAGAACAACAGACTTACCCAGGTCTTTGTTGCAAGGTATGACAGACTGAGCTCTGTTGATGTATTTGTAAATGGAATGGAGGATGGCAGATACGTAACCTGCTACCTCAGTGATGAAAACGGTGCTATTCTCCTTCAGACATACGTAGACACTGCAGACTTTACACTCCCCGGATATGTTCGAATCCCAATGGAGATGAACGTGGAAGTGGGAAAAGAGTACTCGGTGAGAATGGCGGAGTGCAGATCCAAGTACCGCGTGGCGCTGGAAAATGTTCCGGACAACAGCGAATATGTGGGAGACCTTACCTGGAACTACGAAAAGATCGAAGGCCTTCACATGGCAGCCAGATATAATTACAGGCTTCCCCTCTCAAAGGGTATTTCCCTTGGGATAATCGCTGTTATAGCAGCAATTGCGGCAGCTATCTGCATTGCTACAGATATTTTCTATAAAAAGAATCCGGAAAAGGATAAGATAATCACAGTCGGCAAGGTGGTAAGATATTCAGCCAACCCGGTTGCAGCCCTTGTTTTTGGAACATTGATGATAATGGTATTCCCGTTAAAGGTCTTTGACTACAGGGTTATCGACATTGTCTTTTACGAGCTTGGACTTATCCTTACAGCGTTAATAGTCTTTTATGCAATAAACCACGATGTGGTTAAGAGGGATAAGGGTATATCCTTCTGGGCGACCCTTAGAAATGAGGACAGGCTCCAATATATAGCCATCATGTTTTCAATGGCGATGGCTTTTTGGTATGCATCAGAGTACATGAATGACCTCTATGACATTTTCCATTATCTGTCAGAGAGGCGTATGACAATATGGCTTCTTATAATGCTGCTATTTACATTCTCCCTGAAGGAGTTCTTTAACATTTACAATCTTATCTGGGTTGCAGGCAGCAGTATTTGGGGCGCTTATTACTATCACGTAAACAAGATGGCAGAAACAGAGAAGGAATATGACCTACACAATGCCATTATGAAGTATCAGATAATAATAGTTGTTCTCTTAGGACTTCTGGTGCTCAATCTCATAAGACTGATTTACCTAAAGGTAATGGAGATCAGATACGGGGCAGAGCACACCAAGACTGAGACAGTTGTACCTTCAGCATTTGGCATTTTACTTGGAATATTGCTCATTTCCATGGTGATCCTAAGGAATACCAGGGTCTGGGGAATTTACCTTGCTGTGTTTGCTCTTTGCCTGTACATAAGGTTTGGAGTCTGGAAAAAGAGAAAGGACTTCTACAAGGTACTCTCCGGGGGATTTATGCTGAACTTTGCAATATCCCTGGGCTATTGCTACCTGCACAGATACTTCCCGGGATATGTCAGCGGAAGATTTGCGTTTATCTTCCACACGGTTACCGTAACAGCTGAGTATTTCACCTTTATGGGAGCTGTGGCTTCAGTGCTGCTTATTGTGAAGGTTATTTCACTCCCCGTTGGATCAAAGCTCAAAGATGTTGTACAGACATCCTGGAAAGAGATGACTCTTTTTGGCTTTATTATGTCCTACGCAATATTCACGGTTTCAAGGACTGCTTATCTTGCTATTGGAGTTAGTACCATCCTTGTTATCTGTGTTGTTATTTCATATCACAAAAAGCAGCTCCTTCGCATACTTGGAGTGTGCATCCTGTCACTTGTGCTTTGCTTCCCGGCGGCATTTACCCTTCAGAGGATACTGCCGACTATGGCCGCCGACCCTGTCTTTTACCCGATAGATGACGCGGACGATTTTGTAAGAGGCGGAGCTGACTGGGACAACACAAACTTTATGTGTGTTGAGAGATTTGTAAATCTCTTTAAGGGTAAGGTTCTTGGAATGGAAGTGGGAACCTATGAATACCCAATAGACATCAACAACTATGACAGCAACGGAACTGCTCTTTACGACGAATATGGACATCCTTTCGGTGATGGCCTCTACAATCAAGGTAACCAGGATTCGGGAAGAATAGATGAGCAGTCAAAAGACATACTGCTGGCATCCAGTCTTCTTACAAGACCTGAGATTGCGCTCCTTAGTGAGCTTGAGAGCTATACAGATAC